>ERZ773022.2608-NODE-2608-length-10685-cov-6.139229_pt1 | contig 10685 bp, 9 predicted proteins | sample MGYA00580839_ERZ773022 | MGnify/ENA primary metagenome ERZ773022 (study PRJEB29015, sample SAMEA2738020) | human oral metagenome | biome: human oral; feature: human-associated habitat; material: dental | place: China | collected 2044 ... | reverse complement strand
TACCTAACTTTGCTCAAAAATTTGAGAAAAAACAAACTTAACTAATCTTGAACCTTGTTTTTAAATTAAATCACTATATATTTTGAACCTGCAAAGATAATATATTTTTTGCTATACTCTCAAAAAAAGCACAAGATACACAACAAAACAATGAGTTAAGGCAAAAAAAATAAAGCGATTTACGACCGCAAGGGGGATAGAAAAGATAAGGCTTATAAGAATGTCTGTTTTTTAGCGTAGCCGCGATTGTCTCTCTATCTCGTCCTGAAACTTTACAGGCAATACCTCTACAAGCCGTGTAATACGCTTTACTCTACCTGCATTGGAATCTAATGTCGTAGCTGTCATATAATAATATAGAATAGAATAGAATACTTCACTACAAAGTAGTGAATAAGCTCCTACCGTCAGCATGAAGTGTTTTTATGATGCTGTTTTTCAATCACCTACCAGCATCTATGCTTTGAGCATATTTCCTAAACTCTTCCTTTAAGTCGGAATACGAAAGAAGGTCTGCAAGCAGGAATGCTCTCTGGCGGTCGACAATATAAGGATACATCTGCTTCAGCAGCCAAAGACGGTCGGAATCGAACTTATATGTCTGACACAGAGCCTTTACCTGTGAGGTAAAAAACATATTCGTCTGCGTAGCCATTTCGATAATATCTTTCTTGTCCGAATCGAATTTGGCAGCTTGTACCCTTGCCAAAAACTCATCGAAAGTGCGGTCGTCCATAGGGCGAAGTGTGCCGGGAAGATAGATTTCGTCGTCGTCAATATTGCCGTCGATGAAAATATCTTTGATACCCGACCCCGAGTATCTGACGTTTTGGCTGAAAACAGCCTGCCGCGAGCCATAGTGTCCCGACGAAGCGAAGACCTCTACAAAATATGTACCGCGTCGGAGATTGGCTATCATACAGCTGTTTACCCTATTACAAACCTTTACTCCATCGACAAAAACCTCTATCGGTGTGTGGCTTTCGACATGAATACCGTTCAAACGCTGTGCTACCGCATTGCTTGCGGGCAACAACAAGAATAGCGATAATAATATTCCAAATGTGTGTTTCATTTTTTTTCTTTGTTTTTTGATTCTAAATGCAAATGTAATATTTTTTCTTAGAAAACAAAAGCGAGAAAATTGTGTTACAATATCTATGCCGTATTTTCGAGCTATACCGATACGGAGTACTTGAAGAAACGCCACACAAAAAACATTTTCGAAGTAAAAGAAACAGCTACGACTCAGCGTTTCCAGAAGTTTGGTGTGAAGATAAGCAAGACGGTGAAAATTTCGAGCCTGCCCACAAGCATAGCAAACGACATAAACCATTTTGCAAAAGCCGGCAGCGACTGGTAGTTGTCGAGCGGTCCCAAGTGTCCGAGCCCCGGTCCGACATTGCCGAGACACGATACCATACTCGATATCGACTCCTCGAAGCCCAAGCCCGATATGCAGAGTATCATTGCCCCGAAAAGCGACAATATCACATACAACAGTATGAATGCCAGCATACGAGTGATATACTCCTCCTTAACGGCACGCCCATTGTACCTTACGGGGAAGACTGCGTGGGGGTGAATCATTCGTTTAAACTCATAATAGCAGTACTTAAACACCAGCAAGACACGTATCACCTTGACGCCTCCCGAGGTAGAACCAGCCGAACCGCCGACAAACGTCAGCAGCAGAAGCATATACGCCACCGATATCCAGCCCGAATAGTCGACCGAATAGAACCCCGTAGTAGATATAAGCGAACTTACGGTAAAGAGTGCTCCCCTTACGTTTTCGCCGATATCCTCGAGCGGGAAGCCCCAGAAAATCAACTGTGTAAAAACGATAATGGCTGCCGTCGACACGATGATAGCTATCAAAGTACGCATCTCTTCGTCTTTGAAAAAACGGCGAAAATTGCCCACCGCCAAGAAATAGTACAGCGACAGATTGATAGCCGAGCCCGTCATAAGCACTATGATAATCCACTCTATTGCAGGCGAATGCCAATAGGCGATACTCGTATTTTTAGTAGAAAATCCTCCCGTCGATACGGTCGACAGAGCATGATTGACAGCATCGAAAGGGCTCATACCCGCAAGCCATAGAGCAGCAATCCCCGAAAACGACATTACGAGATATATTATAAAAAGACGTTTGGCGGTGCCACTAATCTTAGGGTGGAGTTTCTCTTTGCTAAGCCCCGTAACTTCGGCTGTGTATATCTGCGAACCGTTGAAGCCGAATATCGGCAGTATAGCCATAGTAATGACAACGATACCCAAGCCGCCGATCCAATGCGTCAGGCTACGCCAAAAGAGCAGACTGCGAGGTATCACCTCTATATTGGGCAGAATGGTAGAGCCTGTAGTGGTAAAACCCGACATAGTCTCGAAAAAAGCATCGGTAAACGACGGTATATATCCGCTCACCCAATAAGGCAGAAGCCCAATGAAAGAGAATATTATCCATGTACCCGTAACGATGACCGATCCTTCGCGTTTGCCTATCACAGTCGAAGCACCACGTCCGAGCAAGATACCTATCACTCCAAATACCACAGAGATAGCAAACGACAAGCAAAACGCCCACGATGTCTCTTCGCCGTAATAGACAGAAATCGCTATGCAGAGCAAGAAAAAAAGACTCTCGAGCATAAGCAGACTGCCCTGCAGGCGAGCCACGAGCTTGAAGTTGAAACTCGCATTCCGACGCGTATACCCGATATTCTTTTTTAGCATAGCTGCGATATTTTTTTGCGATATATATATCTTTTACTTAAAGAGAGCCTCGAGCTTCTTGGTGGTATTTCCTTTGCAGAAAACGATTACATAGTCGTTAGGCATAATATGTGTATTACCGTTTACGATACTTCCTCGTCCGTTGCGTATGATGCCACCGATATTGACGTTGTCGGGCAAACGAAGATTTCGCACGATATCTCTGGTAACCTTCGATCCTTCGCGAGCAATAAGTTCCACTACTTCGGCATCTATCGAATATAGCGTACGGATGTTGAGCACGTCGAGGTTGAGTGTTATCTGATGTATATAGCTTGCAGCGATAGTCTTTTTGTTTACGATAGCACTTATATCCATCGATTCAGCCAGATTGAAGTAATCGATATTCTCCACCTCGGCTATAGTCTTCTTTACCCCATAACGCTTTGCTACCATGCAAGTAAGCAGGTTCGCCTCCGAATTTGGCATCACTGCTACGAAAGCGTCTGCCGTATCGATACCTTCGTATTCGAGTACACTTACATCGCGACAGTCGGAGTTGATTATAAGCGTATTGGGTAGCTTGTCGGATAGTGCGATACATAGCTCGCGGTCGGGTTCTATTATCTTCACATTATAGTGACTCGGTAGTGTCTGCACTACCTTTTGGGCTATCTTGGTGCCCCCGGCTATGATTACCTCTTTTATATTGTAGTCTTCTTTGCCTGCCTGTCGGCGCACAAAATCGAGGTTTTCTTCGTTGGTAATGAAAAAAACGATATCGCCCGATAGTATCTGATCGTGTCCTTTTGGAAGTATCGTCCGATTACCGCGTTTTATGGCTACAATACGATACTTGTCGTGGTTGAAGTAACCGCTTATAAACTGTTTATTTATAATCTCCGAATTAGACCTCACTTTTACCGATAGCAATATCATCTCGCCGTTGCAAAACGGCAGATACTGCCTCATCCAGTTTTTTCTGAGACTCTCTACAATTCCCTGCGAAGCAAGCACTTCGGGATATATCAGATAATCGACTCCGAGACTCGCAAAAAACTCTTTGTTCTTCGGGAGTAGATACTCGTAGTTGTCGATACGGGCAAGTGTCTTGGCTGCTCCCAGATTGTCGGCTATCATACACGCAGTCATATTGATACTCTCATACGGAGTAACGGCTATAAAGAGGTCTACCCTACCCACTCCGCAATCTTTGAGGTCGTGTATGGAGGTAGGATTTCCTTCGCGGGTCATAAAGTCGTACATATCGAGGTCTTGCAGGCGACTGCTATCGGCGTCCATTAATGTAATATTATGGTCTTCTCGAGCAAGCAGTTTTGCCAGATGCCTACCGACCTCCCCTGCTCCGGCTATCAGTATTCTCATCGTTTAATCCTTTAATATTTGTTTCCTTTATCGGCAAAACTCCTCTATCGAACGCCTTATGCCATTGGCGTCGAGTCCCAACATTTTATATAGTTCTTCGGGTGTACCGTGCTCTACGAATGTATCGCCGATACCAAGTCTTTTTACCTGTGTCGGATAGCCGTTGTCGGCAAAAAATTCGAGTACGGCACTACCGAACCCTCCCTGTACGACACCGTCTTCGACAGTTAGTACTTTACGATATTTCCCGCCTATTTCGTGCAACAACTTTTCGTCGAGCGGCTTTACGAAACGCATATCGTACAACGCTATCGACAGGTCGGAGTCACTCTCTAAAGTCTCTATCGCTTTGAGTGCGGTATTAGCCATAGTGCCTATCGTAAGCACTGCTACGTCGGTGCCATCCTTGAGCTTTTCGCCCGTACCGGGCTCTATGGCTACGGGCGTATTGTGCCATTCCGGGGTGGTACCCTTTCCCCGCGGATAGCGTATGACAAACGGTCCCATCTCTCTGCTCTGTGCCGTAAACATAAGGTTACGAAGTTCGTGTTCGTTACGCGGAGCCGCTATTGTCATATTCGGGATACAGCGCATATAAGCCAAGTCGAATATTCCTTGGTGAGTAGCTCCGTCGGCTCCTACTATTCCCGAGCGGTCGAGGCAGAAAGTAACGTTGAGGTTCTGCAGGGCTACGTCGTGTATCACGTTGTCGTATCCTCGCTGCATAAACGACGAATATATGTTACAAAACGGAATCAACCCGTCTTTTGCCATCCCTGCCGAGAACGTAACGGCGTGCCCCTCGGCAATACCGACGTCGAATACACGGTCGGGCATAGCCTTTTGCATTATCGACATCGAACTGCCCGATAACATTGCAGGAGTTATACCTACTATCTTCGGGTTGTTACGTGCAAGTTCCAGAAGCGTAGTACCAAATACATCCTGAAATAGAGGAATCTGCGAATGCTCGTTGCTCCGCTCGCCCGTATTTGGATTGAACCGACCGGGAGCGTGCCAGACAATTACGTCTTTTTCGGCCGGTTTATAACCTTTGCCCTTCTGAGTTATAATATGAAGTATTCGAGGTCGCTTGTGCGATTTGAGTTCACTTAGTATCTCTACGAGTTTTATGACGTTGTGTCCGTCGTATGTACCAAAGTATCTTATCGATAGCCCTTCGAATATATTATTGTAGTGGCTGGTCTTCGATATCTTTATTTTATTGAAAAAACGGGTCAGTTTCTTAGCTCCGTTTTTGGTGATTATACCGTATCTATTCAAAATACGGTACAAACGATAGCGGACTCTGTTGTATGTCTTCGACGTATGTAGCTTACCGAGAGCATCGTTCCAACCTCCTTTTATAGGGTCTATCGCCATATCGTTGTCGTTGACGATTATCAGCAGATTGTTGTCGATGATAGAGGTGTTGTTAAGTCCCTCGAAAGCAAGACCTCCAGTAAGCGCTCCGTCGCCTATGACAGCTACCACACACCTGTTTTCGCCGCTAAGACTCGCAGCTACACTCATACCCAGACCTGCCGAGATAGAGGTACTCGCATGCCCTACCCCAAATGCATCGTACTCACTCTCTTTCGGGGTCGGAAAGCCCGATATTCCGCCGAATTTACGATTAGTATGGAATTTGTCGCGTCTGCCCGTAAGTATCTTGTGTGCATAGGCTTGATGCCCCACGTCCCAGATGAGACGGTCGTATGGCGTATCGAAGACGTAATGCAACGCCACAGTAAGCTCTACCACTCCCAACGATGCTCCGAGATGCCCCGGATTGTTGGCAAGCTGCTCGATTATAAAACGCCGTAACTCATCGCATAGTTTAGGCAATTCTCTAATGTCCAAGCGTTTTAGGTCCGACGGGCTGTTTATTTTACTTAGTAAGGCATATCCTTTGTCTGTCATCTTTTTGCAATCCTCTTTCAGCGTGCAAAGATAATAATTAATTTCTTTGTTATATCTTTGCCCCTATTGGGTGAGTAATGATAAAGTTTTTTTACTAACTTTGCCTCGCTGTTTTAGCGAAAATGCAGAAACAATAAATCAAGATAATAATTTAAAAACATAATCAAATAAATCTATTCTTATGAAAAAATCTTTTTATTTCCTTGCACTGTCGGTTTTTACGCTGTGTACGATGTTTTCATGTGCCTCTAAAGACACTCCCTCCGAAGTGATACCGAGCGACGTAGCAATGGTCGTTAAGTTCGATATCAAAAGACTTGCCCTAAAGGCAGATTACAAGACCGAAAACAATAAAATGCTTCGAGATTATATCGACAAAATCGATAATAGCGAGCTGAAAGAACTTGTAAAAAGTTGCCTAAAAAATCCCAATGCCATCGGGTTAAAGGTCTTAGGCAAAGCGTATCTCTTCTGCAACAACGACGGTACCATAGGCATATCTATGGCAGTCGATAACAGCAAGAAATTCTACGAAAACCTCATTAAGATAGAGGCTTCTGTAAAAGAAGACATCAAAGTCGACGGAGGTGTATACTCTATCGTAGACCCGTCGTCGAATGTAAGTATGGCTTGGGACAGCAAGAATATAGTCTTCGTCGTCGACCCACAAAACCAACAGGGACAGACGTCGGCAAAAGATATATCCGATATGCTCAAAATGGAGCACGACAAGTCTTTCGCCGCCACACCCAACTACACCAAACTATCTGCCTCTGACAATGATATCGTAGCATATATATCGATGGGTAAATTGAGCAAATTCTATATCGATCAGCTGAAAAGAACATCATCACACTTAGCTATGGATTCGGTATCGAAAGACGTGATAGAGAGCGACCTACAGTCCGTTTACGACGACAATAACTACTCTACCATAGTTTCGTGTAACTTCGAAAACGGTAAGATTATAAGCAAAATGAACATATTCTTCGAGACACCCGAAGACGAAGCCCGATTCAACTCTATGGCTGCCAATAAAACGGTACTCAAAGGCAACCTCAATAAGTATGTGGGAGAGAACAATATAATGTATTTCGCTGCCAATATCGACGGCAATGCTGTCGCTTCCTCTATCGATAGCAATAAAATGAATATTTTGAATAAGTTGGCTCCCGTACTAGGTAACTTGGACTACAAAAAGCTCATCTCTGTTTTCAATGGTGATATCTTCGCTACATTCAATAGACTGAATATAAGTAGTGTAAATAATCCTCTCGTATTCTCAATCTTTGCCACAGTCGACAAGACGAAAGCCGCCGAATTTTTCGAATTTATTCTCGCAAAAGACCGCGAAAAGAAAATCAATAAAATAGCTGATAACACATACACCTTCAACGGTATATTCTTCGGAATAAAAGACGACATATTCTATTATACCAACGATAGTATCGACTATGCCCGTCTGCTCCAAGGTGGTGTCGAAAATAGGTCGCTGAACAATATTATCGGTCAGCCGTTATATTTCGGGGGCAGCTTTGTGCCTCTCAAAGAGCAACTTATGCCTCTTGTACAGCAAGGTTCGCCTTTTTACGATGTAGCTCAGTATGCTCTGGGTATGATATCTACTTTCAGTAGCAATGCCACAGACAGATACAATTATACGTTTGAGGTCAACTTCACCGACACCAAGACAAACTCTCTGCATCAGATAATTACACTCATAGATAAGGTAATCGGAGTTATTATCTGATTCGTTTTATAGTTTTATAATTAGTGATTAGAAAAGGTGTTTCTTCCGTCGTGAGGAGACTCCTTTTTGTGTTATATTAGATTACATTAGCACAATGACAACCTATAGACTACGAGATTTTTTACTACCTTTGCCTCGCATTTTTTACAACTTATCTATATGCACATAAAAATACACAAACAGAATCCGAGTCCCAGACTGATACTGCAGGTAGTAGACCTATTGCGTCGAGGCGGAATAATCATCTACCCCACCGATACGGTCTATGCTTTCGGGTGCGATATATTCCACCCCAAAGCCATAGAGAGAATATGCCGTATCAAACACCTCGACCGCGACAAATCGCGTATGGCGATAGTCTGCCACAACCTGAGCAATATCGCAGAATACGCACGTATATCGACAGATGTGTTCAAGCTGCTCAAAAGGAATCTACCCGGAGCATTCACCTTCATACTCAATGGCAGCAAACGGCTACCGCCTATCCTCAAAGACCGAAAAACAATAGGTATCAGAGTACCGGATAATAATATAGCACTGCAGATAGTAGAAGTCCTCGGCAACCCGATATTCACCACATCGGTAATATCTGCCGACAATATCAGCCAGTATGAGACCGACCCTGAGCTACTTATAGAAAAATACGAATCTATCGTCGACCTCATCGTCGACGGCGGCTCGGGCGACAATACGCCATCGACTATAGTAGACTGCACCGACGACAACAATATCGAGATAATACGTCAAGGGAAAGGGATACTGCAGTAGTAGAGGCAACTTTTTTCTTTAAAAACAAAACAACCAACATAATGCTTAACAAAATAATATCGGAAGAGAAAATATCACAACTGAAACAGTTTATCGACGATTCGCATAATATAGTAATGATCACACACGTATCGCCCGACGGCGACGCATTAGGCTCGTCGTTGTGTTTATATTGGCTATTGCACAGTATGGGCAAAAACGCATCGGTAGTAGTACCCAATCGTTTCCCCGAATTTTTGGCTTGGTTACCGGGTAGCAAAGACATAGTCGTAGCTCTCGACGACAACGACCTCGCCAACAAAACCATAGCCGAAGCAGATCTACTCTGCCTACTCGACTTCAACATCATCAATCGTATCAATTGGCTCAAAACTCCAGTAGGAGCATCGAAAGCGCGTCGAATACTAATAGACCACCACCCCAACCCCGATATAGAGTGCGACGTAGAGATATCGCACCCCGAAATATCGTCTACAGCCGAGCTAATGTATAGAATCGTATCTATGGCAGGCGCTCCTTACGACCATATTACCAAAGATATAGCAGAATGTATCTATACCGGTATGATGACCGACACAGGCAATTTCTCTTACAACTCACAAAACCCCGAAATATATCTAATAATCAACGAATTATTAAAAACAGGTATAAATAAAGACGAAATATACAACCGCGTATTCAATACCTATTCCGTAGATAGAATGCGGCTCATGGGCTATTGTCTGTCGAAAAAAATGAGGATATACGAAGAGCAACGTACCGCCTTGATATACCTTACTGCCAAAGAATGCAAACACTACAACTACCGAGTGGGCGACACAGAAGGTTTTGTAAATCTGCCCTTTTCGATAAAAGATATAGATATATCGATATTCGTACGACAAGACAATGAAAAGGAAAAAATAAAAATATCGTTTCGTTCACAAGGCTCATTTCCAGCCAATAAGATGGCAGAAGACTTCAAAGGAGGCGGACACCTCAATGCTGCCGGCGGAGAGAGTTACGTATCGATGAGGACAACACTGTCGATGCTCGAAGAGGCTATATTGAATAGGGAACGATATGAAAAAGAGTAATCGTCTAAAAACAGACATATTGATATATCTTTTTATTCGCTCCCGATATGGAAATATTTTATATCTTTGTAACCTCATTTATAATATAAAATAATATGAACGATTCAGTAGTGATTATTCCTACATACAACGAAAAGGAAAATATCGAGAGTATCATAAGAGCCGTATTCGATCTACCGCATAGTTTTGATATTCTTATCATAGACGACGGGTCGCCCGATGGCACAGCCGATATAGTGAAACGCCTGCAGACGGAATTTCCCGAACGCCTACATCTGGTCGAACGCAGTGGCAAACTTGGACTTGGTACGGCATATATCGCCGGTTTTCGCTGGGCTCTAGCTCGCAGCTATAAATACATATTCGAGATGGACGCCGATTTCTCTCACCCGCCCAAAGACCTGCTAAATCTCTACAACGCATGTGCAAATGGCGGAGCAGATGTTGCCGTAGGCTCTCGGTATGTAAACAATCTGGTAAGTGTAGTCAATTGGCCTATCGGACGTATCTTGATGTCGTATTTTGCCTCTATCTATGTACGTATCGTTACCGGACTCAAAGTAAAAGACACCACAGCCGGCTTTGTCTGCTACACTCGTAAAGTCCTCGAACGCTTCGACCTCGACGCTATTCGTTTCAAAGGTTATGCTTTCCAGATAGAGATGAAGTTTACGGCATTCAAATACGGATTCCGTATACAGGAGGTGCCTATTATTTTTGTCAATCGCGAACTTGGAGTCTCCAAGATGAGTGGCGGAATATTCTCGGAAGCTCTATTCGGAGTATTACGTCTGAAGATCGACAGCTGGTTTAAAAATTACAAATAATACACCGATAGCTCAAGAACATACACAGACTCATTTGCGATTTATTGCAGATGAGTTTTTTGTTTGGTGATTGGTTTTGTAACGATAACAATATCATTATTATAAACAAAAAAGAGGTTACCCCGTTGTTGGGATAACCTCTTTAAAAAGGTTGGCGGCTACCTACTCTTCCACCTAGTGGCAGTACCATCGGCGTAGGCGGGCTTAACTTCTCTGTTCGGAATGGGAAGAGGT
>ERZ773022.2596-NODE-2596-length-10705-cov-5.631080_pt1 | contig 10705 bp, 8 predicted proteins | sample MGYA00580839_ERZ773022 | MGnify/ENA primary metagenome ERZ773022 (study PRJEB29015, sample SAMEA2738020) | human oral metagenome | biome: human oral; feature: human-associated habitat; material: dental | place: China | collected 2044 ... | reverse complement strand
CGGCAAAGTACACGCCGTGAATACTCCTCTTGCGCCCCTCAGCATAGTCTGGCCTGGGGTGTAGCTCGACATTTGGCGGAGACTGCACTGTCTTTGGCAGATATGATAGCAGGATGACCCCCTCTGGCTGGTGTGTCAGCTTATCTGTAGTAATGTCAGCTGCATCGAGGTATGAGGCGGGAGTCTTGAGGTGCTCAGACATACACGTATTATACCATTTTATTGGTATTTTTCGAGCAGTTGGCGTACCTCACGTGTTGCGGTGGTGTGCATCAGCTGCTCGCGTAGTTCTTTGGCGCCATCGAAATCACGAATATAGATTTTGAAGAAGCGTTTAAGCGTCTCGAATGGCCGGCCGAGGGTTGGTTGGTAGTGGTCAAAGAGGTCGAGGTGGTAGTGCAGTAGATGTATCAGCTCTGATTTAGTATTGCCGCTCCCGTCGTCGCCGTCTGCGACGGCACGTAGGTCGCTAGACGCGGGTCCTACTAGTTGGTCCGCCCCTTCTTCTGAAAAATCAGAGATTTGTTCAGAAGTGGGCGCTGCCCCACCGACTATCACCCGCTTATCTTCAATGCCCGACGATAATTCCCTTTTTCTGAAGCAAAACGGATCTTGAAACACACCTCGCCCGATCATAATGCCGTTAACGCCGGGATGAGCAGTGGTAAGCTCCTCGCCATGGGCGCGGTCACGGATGTCACCGTTGATAGTCAAGAGCGTTTGTGGGGCGATTTCGTCGCGCAGTTTTATGATATCGTCGATGAGTTCGTAATGCGCCGGGACTTTGCTCATCTCCTTTTTGGTGCGAAGGTGGATGGTTAGATTGAGGATGTTCTGCTGTAAGATAGTCGTCAACCACTCGCACCATTCGTCAACATACGTATAGCCGAGCCGTGTTTTGACGCTGACTGGCAGTCCTGCAGTTTTAGCGGCGGCGATGGCGGCGACTGCAACGTCGGGTCGGCGGATCAGCGCTGCTCCCCCGCTTTTGATAGCGGACTTGGCGGGGCAGCCCATGTTGATGTCGATGCCGTCGAAGCCGAGTTTGGCGCAATAGCTGGCGAATTGTTCCATATCGCCCGGCTCGCCGCCCCAGATTTGGGCGACCAGCGGATGTTCATCGTCGGTTTTGATGAGTCGTCCGGCGATGGCTTTGTCGCCAGCATGCACCCAGCCAGTAGCATTGGCAAATTCTGTGAAAAATACGTCGGGCGCGCCCGCCTGCTTGACGACATGGCGAAAAACCACGTCGGTGACGGCTTCCATCGGCGCTAAAGCAAAAAACGGCTGCGGCAGGTTATCCCAAAATGATGTCATCTCTGTTATTTTACCACAAAAAGGAAAATCCCCTCACTCTCGCCATTGAGAGTGAGGGGTGGCGGACTCGAGCGGTTCTGCTCGGAGTTAATCTCGTCTTTGAGAAAAACTGCCACGAGTGAACTCGCGAGCCCAGGAGTGAGAGATGACACATCGTTGTGTCATCTCAGTGGACGCGGCGGGAATCGAACCCGTCCATCCTCGATCAACCACTTCGTCGTGGAAGTTCGAGGGGCAAGCCTGCGCGTCCCGTGATTCTTTTCCGGATTACCGGTCGGCGAATCAAGCCGGGGGCGGACGGACGCCCTTTGCTGACGCGGAGTCAGCGGTTTCGGGATCGCACAAACCCCGACCGTCAAAGAAAAAGACTACCAGTGGAGCTTCCTGGGACGGTCGCTCCGACCGGTGGCTGCGTTCTCCGCAGCCTGCTTATCCAGAACGTCTGCGTACAGGCGGTCCAAGGTAGACTTTTCGGCGCCGCTTCTGGCAGCAGACTCATAGCTCTGCTGCGCCTGACGGCGTGCGTCGGTCTGGTTTCCAGCCATGAGAGTTTTTCCCCCCCTCCCCGCCGCGGTTGCGGCGATAGAAAAGAGCTAACTCCCCTCTCAAACTATGCTTTTGTGCGAAGCATAGTCGGGGTTCAGTGTCATTCGCGACACCTCGCCGGAAGTTAGCTCCATGAACAAAAGCAATTCTATTTATATCAATAAGATCAAGAAATGTCAATAAATTTGGCATAATTTCCTACTCTACCTCTGTTAATAAATCCTCCTCAAACTGCACCATCCCCCTATAATCCGCTGAATAACCAGAGATATCCGGTAGTTCCAATGCGGTGATTTTCCGCCAGACGACGCCGATCAGCCGGGCAAATTCAGCCAATTCTTCCCTAGAGAATGTGTCCTCCAGGCTGAGGATGTCGCCAGTTTTCATGTCCGGCTCGACGAACTGCAGGCGGGCGCCGGCGAAGGTGAAATTGCCATAATCGCGTGAGGACTTCACCAGGAGTTGATAAAACATCAGCTGCTGGCGGTATTTGTGGAGCTTGATTTTTTCGTAATCAGACGTGCCCTTCCAGGAGTGCGATGGCTTGCCGGTCTTGTAATCGGTCACGAATATGGTCTTATTATGCTTATCAATGTCGGCGACGTCTAGCTTGCCGGTCAGGCGGGCGCCGCCAACGACGACGCCTTGGTGAGCGAAATCGAGTTCCGCGAGCTCCGTGTCATGAAAATCGGACGATTTGGCGTCCAGAAACGCCGTCAGCGCCGCCGTGCCCTTGTCCAGATACAGCGCGAAATCGTCGGGCGGCAGGTACTGGGCCTCGAGCGATGTGCGGAAATAGTTGAGGATGCGCTCGGTAGGCGGCAGACGGTGGTCAGCGCGCAGCAGGTTGTGCAGCTGCTGGAGACTGGCGTGAATGGCGGTGCCGTAGCTGGCGGCGGGGCTTTTGGCGGACGGAAAGCGCAGGAGATTGTTCAACAAAAAGTTCTGTGGTCCGCCGCGCGAGACATCGAGGAAATTATTGAGATGCGTAATGGAAAGTTTGTAAGTCTCTAAGGTTGGCGCCAGTACATCCTTGAGCTCCGCACTCATCGGCGCGCTCAGCCGCATGCTCCAGTCGGTTTGCGCCACGGTCAGTTGCGCCGCGGGCGTGTCGGCGGCGGGGATAATCGTCGGTGTGTGGTCGGTCAGGAAGCTGGCGATCATGGTGTCGCTGCCGGCATCGTTGGTCTGGGAATAGGTCATGGTCAAGGTGGTTTTGGCGCGGGTCATTGCCACGAAGAATAGGCGCAGCCGCTCGTCGTAGGTGGTGCCGGCGGGCTGGAGCTGTAGGTTGGCGGGATAGCGAATCAGCCGCGAGCGCGAGCGGACTTTTTCTCCCCAGGCACTGTCGATTGCCTCGATGACGAAGACGTGCGGGAATTCCAGACCTTTGGATTTATGGGCGGTCATCAGGTTGATGGCGCCGCCGAGGGCGCTGGCCTGGGGGCGGATGTGCGTCAGGCGGGTTTTGGTCGAGCGGTGCAGGTCGATGAATTCGAGGAAGTCCGCCAGCGTCGGGATTTCGTCGGTAGTGCGGTCGCGTAATTTTTGGCGCAGCGTGCGCAGGCTCTCAAGCGTGGTCAGGTAGGCGTCGGGGTTTTGAGCGAGGGCTTCAGGCGAGAAGTAGTGGGCGGCGAGAGAATTAAGCGAAGAGCCTTTACTGGGACTCCTCTTTTCGCGCCGGGCGTCCAGGGACGCTCGGGCTGCAATCGCTGTACGGAGTCCCAGTGAAGGCTCTTCGCCGGCTGACTGCAAGAGTTCTTTGCTAGTAGAGTGAGCGTCGGAGTTATCTCTATCGACTCCTCTTTTCGCGCCGGGCGTCTGAGGATGCTCGGGTGATGGTCGCTGCACGGAGTCGATTGGAGCAATTCCAGCACCCATCTCTAGCCCCAACAACCTATCCAACTGCTCCTCCAGCGGCAGATTCGGCACGTCCTTCGCCCGCTCCAGCAGCCACTCGCCAAACGGCCGAAAGGTGCTGTTCGCCAGCATGCTCTCCAGCCACAGCTGCCGATTGTTATAAGCGTGGAGGCTGAGCCGCCAGATGTCCAGCGCCGAAAAGCCGAACGCCGGATGGGCGATGACCTCTGGTAGCAGACTGTTGGCGGTATCCAGGTTATTCTGATGAATCGCCATGACGACCCGCGCTAGCTTGTCCAGCGCCTGAATGATATCTTGCTCTAAAATATCGTCGTGGCGCTCGTAATTGACTATCAGATTCTGGCGGTACAGGTGTGGCAGCAGCTCGATCAGCTCCTTGTGATGGCGGGCGATGACGGTGATATGCGCTGGTTTTTCGCCGTGTTTGATCAGCTCGGCAATTTGCCGAGCCACCCCTGCCCGCTCCTCGCTCACCGAGGTAAATTCCTGCACCTCAACCCGCGCGCCGCTACCAGACGCGTGCGCAGTCAATTGCTTTGACAAGCCGTCAATGGTGTTTTCTAAGCGGTCCGCCCCCTGGGTGATCACCCCGCGCGCCGCCGTCAGGATGTCGGCCGCCGAGCGATAATTGTCCGTCAGCACGATAATTTTCGGGTCGTGATAGCGCTGGCGGAAACGCTGGATATTGCCAACATCGGCGCCCTGAAAACTGAAAATCGCCTGGTCATCGTCGCCGACCGCCATGATGTTGGGATTGTCCTCATCGCCAGTCAGGTCGAACAGTAGCCGCAGCTGCGCCAGGTTAGTGTCTTGAAATTCGTCGACCATGATGAACTGATATTGCTCCTGGAGATTGGCGCGCAGTTCGGGGTGGGACTCGCAGGCTTGAATGACCGACAAAATCATGTCGTCGTAGTCAAACAGCGAGCGCTCGGCCAGCACGTTGCCGTATGTTTCGTAGACGTCAATGGCGGCGGATAATTTCTCGCTGGCGGCAAAATCTTTCAGGACGAATTCGCCGGCGGCGTTCTTTTCGCACCATTTGTTTTTCCAGGCGGTTAGCGGTTTGGTGGAGTTGGCATCGATCGCCTCTTGGGCCGCGTGAGCGATGCTGAGCGCCAGAACTTGGGCGTAGGGGGTGATGGAGGACGGTAAATTGGCGTGATGTGGTGCCGAGCTGGCCGTATTTTCAGAAAGTTTCGTAGCACCTCTCTTGTCGACCCTCTCGGCAATCTTCTCCGCCAGCGGCGCAAATAACTCAATGGTTTTTTTAGAAATTTTGACAGCAAACACCTGCTGGATGTCAGTGGTAATGTCGGCGATGACGCGCTGATTATCCGCCATCACTAATCGCAATTCCGCCGGGGTGAGACCGCTTTGTTTGAACTCAGAAATAACTCGGATCAATTCGCTGGTGTAGACAAATTCGCCGTTGTTTTTAACGCTCAGTGGATTACGCCAGTCAAGCCCCTCGAGGATCTCGGTCACAATTTGATGCTGTGTCAATTCGTCCGCTGGCTGACTATCAGCGCCGTGAAAAAAATATTCCCGGTGCTGATTGATAATCTCCGTGCCAAAGCTATGAAAAGTATGAATGGCGATTTTATAAGCGTCCTCGCCGATGATCTGGCGCAGGCGTTGGCGCATGTTGGCAGCGCCGCTCTCGGTAAAGGTCAGGCACAGAATACTGTCCGGCAGCGTGTCGGTCTGGCGCAAAATCTGGGCGGTGCGCATGCTCAGTAGCTCGGTTTTGCCCGTACCCGGCCCGGCGATCACCAGGAGCGAGCCGTGAATATAATCGACCGCCTGGCGCTGATTGGCGTTCAGCTTGGCGTAGCGAGTTTGAAAATCCATATAACTATTTTACTGCATAACGCTGGCGTTGGCTAAAAATTTCTAATAAAACTAAAGCGGCGTATAATTAAATTATTAAAACATAAGTAATACGGAGGTTCACTGTGGCAGTAAAAGCGAAAAAACAATCAGCAAAGAACTTGGCAAATACGCAAAATAAGTGCGGCAAATGCGGTCGGTTCGGTGCTCTGGTTATTATATTTACAGCCATGCTTAGCTTGTCTTTAATTATTTCTATATCCAATTCGTTGAAATTGTTTGGCGAGACAAGTAAAGACGTGTTGACACTGTACGCACGAGTTGAAAGGCTGGAGTTTTGCGTTGCTAAGAATATTTCGCCGTGCAGTTATGAGAAATTACGCGAATGGAACGATGCGCACGACTCGTCGGAGAAATTCCGACCGCAGATTGACGATGGATTTATCCGGTAAAATTAGCGGTAATTCGCCGTTGGTGGTAAAATATAGCCATGAATACGACGACGTATGACGTATTAGCGCTGGAAGAAATTGCCAAGGAAAAGTTTGATTTTTCGGTTGAGATTCAGTCGATAATTTTGCCGATGAGCGATGTTGGCCGGACGGCAGCAGCCAGCGTATTCTTGACGAGTAAAAATCATTTGGCGGTGTATGTCGAGGTATCGTCGGCGGCTACGCTTGCCGATATTAAAAAAATAGTGCGTCGTATGGGTTTGAAGGTCGAGGAATTTTTACCGCCGAAAGGACAGCCGAATTATTTTGACGACATCGGCCGCGAGCGTTTTCAGAGCGTATTTCCTGGCATGAAGATTATATCAAGCGGTGATTTGCTGTATTACCGGACGCTGGCGCCGTATAATCCAGCGCTGGGTATTATTTCCGAGGTAAAAAACGGCGAGATTTATCAGTTTGATCCGGATGCGCGCGGCGGCTGGCGGGTTGGCGCGCGGTTTCGATATAAGAGGATTCAGGCTGATTAATGCAAGATTATCTGGATATTATCAAGAGAAATTTACTGTCGCCGATTGTGCTAGCGATTTTCCTGCTGGCCGGGGCGCTGATTTATGTGCGCGAGTACCGGGATGCTTGGTTTATCTCGGTGGTGATCGTGGTCAATTCGCTGATCGGCATCGTGCAGGAAATTCGTGCCAAGCGGGTATTGCACCAGCTGGAGCTGATGAGTGCGCCTCGGGCGCGGGTGCTGCGTGATGGTCAGGCGGTGGAGGTGCCGTATGATTCGCTGGTGGTGGGCGATGAGATTATCCTTAGGGCTGGCGATGAGCTGCCGGCGGACGCAGTAGTGACGGTGTCGAAGGGATTGGAGCTGAATGAAAGCATGCTAACTGGCGAGTCGGCGGCGGTCGAGAAAGCGGCTGGCGACACGGTGCTGGCGGCGACCACGGTGCTGGCGGGCGAAGGCACGGCGCGGGTCACGGCGGTCGGCGACCAGACGAAGGCCGGCGCTATCAGCCAAGTCCTCAAGCGCTACAAACCGGAATTGACACCGCTGCAGGTGGCGATTTGGCGGGCGATCACTTTCTTAACATACGGCGCGATTGTGTTGGCGACATTGATTTTTATAGTGTATTATTTCTCGGGTGATAATGTAGTGATTATCTTAAAGACCATTACTTCGGCGGCGGTAACGGTGGTGCCGGAGGGGTTGCTGCTGGCTAGTTCCCTGCTGCTGGCGTTCGGCTCGCTGCGGCTGGCGCAGGCCAAGGTGTTGCCGCAGAAATTGGCGGCGATTGAGGCGATGGCGCTGCTTAATCTATTGGCGGTGGACAAGACTGGTACGCTGACTAGTGATGAGGTGACGCTGGAGCGGGTGGTGGCGTTTGATGAGATGATGCCGGCAAATTCGATCACGGATACTTCGGAAAAATCCGCAGCCCAAGCGGCCGCGGGCAGTCCAGCGCGTAGATTTTCGGAGATAAAACTATCTGAAGCTGCTTCGGACGTTGCCGAGCTGGCTGCTCTCATCGCTCATGAAACCAGCGGCGGCAATATCACCGGACAAGCGATCCTCGCGGAAATCACGCCGCCCAAGCACGCAGACATCATCGAGGTGATGGCCTTTTCCTCGGCGCGTAAGATGGCGGGCGTCCGGGCGAAGATTGACGGCGCGGTGCGGACATTGATGATGGGGGCGCCGGAGTTTGTGGCCAAGTTAGCTCCGGTTGACGCCATACTGCAGCGCCAGCTGGACGAGTGGGCGGACAGCGGCCTACGAGTGCTGATGCTGGCGGAATTTGACGATGAAACAGTGAAACTCAAGGATCTGCCGGACGGCTCTGGGCGGGCGATTGGCGCGGTGATTTTGCGTAATTCCCTGCGCGACGGCGTGATTGACACGGTCAAGTTCCTCCAGGAGCAAGGCGTGGTCATCCGGGTGATTTCCGGCGATAATCCGCGCACTGTGCAGCACATCGCGCGCGAGGCGGGTATTGCCAACCCGGACAAGGCTATCCTCGGCTCGGCGCTGGCGGGTCTCAGCGATAAGGCTTTCAACAAGGCTGCCGATGAACACACGATTTTTGCCCGTGTGCTGCCAGAGCAAAAGGAGCGGCTGATCGCTCATTTCAAGCAGTCTGGCAAGTTCACTGGCATGGTCGGCGACGGCGTTAACGACGCGCTGGCGCTGAAAAAATCTGACCTCGGCGTGGCGATGTACGCGGGTGCTCCGGCGTCGCGGCGAGTGGCGGATATAATTTTACTCAATAATTCGTTCACGTCCCTGCCGATTGGCATGAAGCTGGGTAATCGGATTATGCAAGCGATTGAAGTGATTGCCACCCTGTTCTTTCACAAGATTATTTACGGCGTGGTGCTGCTATTAAGTACCATGCTGGTCGGGTTGAATTATCCGTACGCGCCGCGGCATATCACGTTCCTCAATATTTTCCTGGTGACCATGCCGACGATCATGTGGACGCTGTTTCCGCCACGTCCGCGCCATCGGGTCAATCCGGCGCATTTCTGGCGCGACACCCTGCAGGCGGTGGCGCCGATCGCGCTGCTGACGGGCCTTACCGTGGCGTTTACCTATTGGTCAGGTGTGACGCTGCATCCAAATCAGGCGGCCGAGGCGGCGACAATGACGGTCCTAACGGCTACGTTCTTTGGGATTTATCTGGTGTTTTTGGTCGGGCCGATGCTCGGCGTGGTTCTGGATAAGCGGGCGCACCTGGCGCGGACGCTGTATATGGCAGGCGTGCTGCTTGTCACCTTGGTGAGCTTTGGTGTCGAGCCGCTCAGGCAGTTCTTTGACTTTACTGTGCCAAATATTATCCTGCTATGGCCGGGCATCGCCGTGGTTGTCGTCGTCGCTCTAGCCCAGTGGTGGCTAGCCCGCCGTATTGGCAAAAAATTAATCACCCGAGAAAATCGGAAGTAAAGTGCCGTTGTAATAAAACAACCCGGCAGACAAATCGTGCGCCTACCGGGTTTTGATCGCTAATCTTGGAAGCGGTCTGGGGGCGATGTCTTTCATTGAACCATTTGTCTAATGCGTCACTGTGTTCCCAGTCGAATACAAATTCACTTCCTAGTTCAAAAAGCATGTCTGTAACGAGCGGATCTGATTCTCCCGTTCGTTCTTTAGGTATAGTGATACCCATCCGGTTAAGAGTTTCCTCTGCGACGTCGGCTATGGCTACATTCTTGCTTTCATTAAGGCGTGCTTGCATAAGTTTTGCCCACAGTATAGCGTAAGTACGCGACATTGAGACTCTAGCATCACTTACTGATTCGAATTGTCTTTCCTCTGGTTGATTTTCCTTGTCGCCGTAGACGTTATCTGTCTTTTCACCGCCGTAAAGAGTAAGCTTTACGTCCCATACTTCTTCTTTTAACTTTTTGTATGTTTCTTCCATGTTAATAATAGCGTCGGCACGTTCTATCTGTTCATCTCCGGCTAGGCGTTTTTTCTCGTCTTCCTGTGCTTCGGCTTCAAGGGTCTCTTGTGATATACCGTCCAGGGTTTGTGTTACCAGCGGATGTTTAATAGCAGCTTCGGGAGCATCGTTTTCAGCGACAGTTATCTGCTGATCGTAATGTCCGCGCATGGCTCGCGCCCAAGCTTGTTCCAATTATTTAGGGTTGGAATCTTCACCTACAAGGACATAAACCCCGCCAAAATTAAGCAACAATTTCTGGTCTTCGTCTAGTGTCTCCGGGTTAGTCTGCATGGTTAGCTGGGCTAGCCTCACTGCGTCTCTGAAGAATACTCTACCGTCCACAAGGCTGCTTCCGTTAATTGCCTCCACTTTTTCAAACGGGCTATGAGTTTTATTAGATTCAAATTTGACTTCGGTTTTGATGCTTCTATCAGGGTATGCTTCTAAACTTTCCCAGCCTGCCAGCATTTTTGCTAGCACTTCATTATCCGACGCCTTATGCGGTGCTTTTTCTGACGATTCTGGTGCTGTTGTCATAAATGTAAAACTCTCCTCCTTTATGATAGTACCAAAAACTATATCAGCGGTACAGTGTCAGTGTCAAATCATTGTTTTTGCGCTAGTGCTGGTGTTTTTTGGCAGTTTACTTTTTATCAAGAATAACCAGATGTTCAATATGCGGCGTTCTCGGGAAAAAATTATAGCCGCGGTGGTGGACTATTCGGTAGTTTTGTTGGAGTAAGGCGACGTCGCGAGCTTGGGTGACGGGATTACAACTGAGATAAATGATGCGCGGCGGCAGCTGTTGCGACAATGTTGCAATAACGTCGGGATGTAGGCCAGCGCGCGGCGGATCAACGATGACGATTTCCTTGCCTGTAATATAGTCGAGGGCTTGTTCGCTGGGAGCGAGGACAGCGCGGGCGCCGGTGCGGTCAAGTTCGGTGATGTTGCGCTGCATTTCGCGGACAGCATCGGCGTTGATTTCCACCAGCGTGACGTTGCCGTCGCCAATGGTCAGGCCGATGGTGCCAACGCCAGCATAGAGGTCGAGGGTTGGCTCGCCCGTCTCGCAAACATCTTTTTCTTCAGGCCGGCGCGCCGCTAACTGATCTAGCTGGCGCTCTTGGCGCGCCTTATTGTACTGCACCCACTCCTTCATATCGCGCAGCGCTTGCTCGTAAACCGGGATGTTGACTTGGAAAAAGCCTTCGCAGGCGTAGCGGAATG
>ERZ773022.2594-NODE-2594-length-10708-cov-18.974655_pt1 | contig 10708 bp, 8 predicted proteins | sample MGYA00580839_ERZ773022 | MGnify/ENA primary metagenome ERZ773022 (study PRJEB29015, sample SAMEA2738020) | human oral metagenome | biome: human oral; feature: human-associated habitat; material: dental | place: China | collected 2044 ... | reverse complement strand
TGAACCGGATCGGACCGACCTTGCCCTCGGAGCCGTTCTCGCTGCGGGTGAAGGTGATGCCGCCGGTCTCGGCCTCGACGGTCGGCTGCTTGCTCTCCTTCAGTCCGGTGTTGGTCTGCCCGGTCAGGTAGGTGAACAGCTTCTCGACGCGAGTCGTCGTCGTCTGGTCGGCTCCCTTCAGGCCCGACCACTTGAAATCGTTGGTGAAATGCCAGATGGCCGCCTGGGTGGCGGTGATGGCTTCCTGTTCGGTCAGGCCGGCGATGCCGCTGGCCTTGATGAGCTCAGCCATGTCGGTCTGGGGATAGCTGCGCTGGGCGATCCAGGCAACCTTGGACTGAATCTCGGCGTTGTCCTTGAACTTGTTGGTGCCCGGGAAGTCCTTCCAGTCACCGACGCGGAGATCGGATTCGTATTTGATGTTGACGTCGAACTCGATGCAGTAGGCCTTGATGGCGCCTTCCTTGCTCGCCGAGGTGTGCACGGTGAACAGGTTGGGCACGACGAAGCCGGAGGCGCCGTCTGACCTCGTAAAGTTCAGCGAGAAGCCGGCTACGCTCTCGGCTTCCGTGCCGACCTTAGGATAGCCCTCCGGGTAACTGTTCGAGTGGTCCTCGGCATGCGCCATGGGCGTGCCAAGGGTAAGGGTCGCCGCAAGAGTTACGGCTGCTGATGCCAGGAGCTTCCGCGCCCTGGCGCGCGATGAAGCAGCTTTCATAAAACTTCCTCAATTCTTTAGGATTTTACAACCCCCGGTTAGGGGTTCGCTGCCCGCCCAAGGGGGTGCTGTGTGAAGCATAACCCACGAGGGTCAACTTTTGGGAAGCGGAGTCTTACAGGAAGCGGGTTTCGGGCTATTCCCCCTAGTGGGAAGCCATCCGCTTTGGTTAATTGAATGTTCTACTTTTGGCGATCCCGGCTTCGTGGGATGGCGAGGTGATGTGGGTGCGAGGGGGGGAGGTCGTGGTGCGCGCGGGGGACTGAATATTCCGTGACTGAACGCAAATCGTTATTGTGTGCAATTTCTATTCGTCGAGGAGGGAAAATGGGGCGAGATTGCTCGAGCCGCCCACTCGCGTCAGCGAATGGGCGGCTCGAGTGAATGGGACCTTTCCTGTGGTGGAAAAGGCCGCCCGGAAACTACCTGTCCGTTGTCGGGGGCACCTGGCAGACGAGGGCCTCGTAGGGTTCCATGGGGCCCGAGCGGTCCTTGGCGGTGCCCGCGATGATCTCGAGATTCCGGTTACGGTGGCGTCGCCGCAGGGGATGGCCCGACAGGTTCACCTCGATGAACCAGCGCTCGCCGTTGTGCTCCCGGAACCAGGCGAAGTAATCCTTGACGTCGATGTCGATGAAGCGAATCGAACCCAGGCTCAGTGTCGGGTTGGAGCGGCGCAGCCAGATCAGGCGGCGGTAGTAGCGCAGTACTGAGTCGGGGTTGTGTTCCTGGGCGGCGACGGAGTAGCCCACAGAGTCGTCGAAAGCCCGGATCCAGGGGGTTCCGCGCGTGAACCCCCAGTGCTCATCGCGGTCCCAACGCATCGGGACGCGGGCGTGGTCGCGGGAACCGGCCATGATCTTTCCCCAGGCCCCGGGGCCCTCGGCGGCCAGGAGGTTCAGGGATTCCACGTCGCGCAGTGCCGACTCGTCGGGGAAGTCCTGATTGACGGCCCCGATCTCCTGGCCCTGGAAGATGAACGGGGTGCCGCGCATGGTCAGCAGGATCGTTGCGAGGGCCTTGCCCAGCTGGTCGCGGAACCGGGGGTCGGGGTTGACCTTGGAGATCATGCGTGGGTTGTCGTGGTTCTCGAAGAACAGGCTCATCCAGTCATCGGAGCCCAGCCGTGACTGGTAGTCGATGTAGTAGCGCTTCAGGAAATTCAGGTCGTAGGCGTACTCGTCCCAGCGCACATGCCCCGGGGTCTCCAGGTGGTCGAAACTGAAGATCAGGTCCAGCTCGTCCCGCTGGGAGCTAGTGAGCAGGCGGGCCACCTCGACGCCCGCGCCCGGTGTCTCACCGATCATGACGGGTCGGGCGTCGGCTCCCGGTTCCTCGTGGCCCGGTTCCACGTCCTTTCGGATGAAAGCCTCGCGGCGCAGCTCCGTCAGGTGGTCGTGCAGGTGGGGGCCGTGGAAGTAGTGTTCCACGCCCGTGAAACCCATCACCTGGCCGACGGTGGCGTTGCCGTCGGGCAGGCCACTGCGCTTGGAGATGTAGTTGATCACATCCAGGCGGAACCCGTCGATGCCTTCGGCAAGCCAGAAACGCACAATGTCGGCCACCTCGCGGCGCACCGCCGGATTGTCCCAGTTGAGGTCCGGCTGTTCGGGGGTGAACAGGTGCAGCGCCCACTTCTCGCCGATACGGCGCCAGGCGGGTCCGGAGAAGAACGACGTCCAGTTGTTGGGGGGTGTCTCGGGGTCGCCGTCACGCAGGAAGTAGTAGTCGCCATGTGCGCCCTCCGGGTTGGCCAGGGCGTCCTTGAACCACGGGTGCTCGTCGGAGGTGTGGTTGACCACCAGGTCGAGGATGATGCGCATTCCGCGTTCATGGCAGGCGGCGATCAAGCGTCGAAGGTCGTCGATGGTGCCCATCTCTTCCATGACGCACCGGTAGTCAGCGATGTCGTAGCCCATGTCCTTGTTGGGGGACGTGAAGATGGGCGAGAGCCACAGGCAGTCGACGCCCAGATCATCCAGGTAGGGGACCTTCGCCAGGATGCCGGGCAGATCGCCGATGCCGTCGCCGTTGCTGTCCGCGAAGGAACGCGGGTAGATCTGGTAGAACACCGCCCGTTTCCACCACGTCGCGGCGATGGGGCCATCGAGGCGGGGAGGTGAGTCGGGGCAGTCGGCCAGTAGATCAACGAGGGTATCGACGAAGCCGGGGCCGAACGCGCGCCCCAGGATCGTGTCGAGCTGCCGCAGCCGCAGCCGCGAGATCAGAGGATTGCGGACCCAGGCGGTGCTGCGCCCGGTCTGCAGCAGCATCTTGTCGATGATGTCGCGGCCGAGCGGGTGTGCGTAGATCTCGGCGACGGTGGCGTTGCGATCTGGTTTCACGGGTCAATGGTGCCGTGTTCCGCTGCAGGCGGGAAGGGTTTTTCGCAGGAAATCCATCAGTGTGCTGCACAGTGGGGGGGATCCCGTGCAGCAGGAGAGGGGAAGGCTGCATGTTCCGTGCATGATGAAGTTGCGCAGAATCGGCATCGCTGCCGTGGTCCTGCCTTTCGTGCTGGCGCTCAGCTCCTGCATCCGGATGCGTCAGGAAACCAACGTGAATAGCCGGGAAACGATCGAGGTCAAAGCCGACTACGGAGTGTTGAAGGAGAAATCGCAGTCGGGCGGCGTCAAGGATTCCTATGCAGTCTGCCAGCGTGGGATGAGCTCGGTGAAATTTCCAGGCGACTTCAAACAGGAGGGCTACCAGGACGACAAGTACATCGGCTGCAAGCTCTCCGATATCAGCTATCGCAGCTTCGACGATTCCAGCAAGCAATGGAGTTTCCACATGCCGGGCAGTAATTCGCAGGGAATCAGCGCAAGTATGATCACCGACTTTGAGGTCAAGGTGACCTTCCCAGGCAAAGTTCTCACCGCTAGCGGCGCAGGGGAGATCTCCGGCAACACCGTCACGTGGAAGCACCCGGCCGACTTGACCAGTTCCGAGGGCCTGAAAGCGACCGCCAGCAATACCCCCGACCTGACCTGACCGCGGGTCGTGCTCGGAGCATGGTGGTGGACGGCGCTGTGGTCGCCGTCATCCTGGTGCAATGCGGCAGGGCGAAGGCCGCCCGACCCTTTCTCTGTCGGTGGCGGTTGTTAGGGTCTCGGCCATGACTGAACTGAACGCCCAGCCCGACGGTTTGAGAATCCCCGACGAGCTGCTCGGGGGCGTGATTGATCCCGAACTCGAGGAATACCTCCGCGACATGATCTGGACACAACTCGTGAGGGGGAATGACGACATCGACGACCATGCCTACGAGATCGCCTGTGCGGTGGAGGATGAGGAGGGCGAGGGTGGAGCGCTGTCCGAGGCGCAGTGTCGCGCTATCGCTCAGTACCTGATCGATGCGCGGCGCGCCCAGCAGGCGGGATTTGGGGATATACCCGCCGGAAAGCTGGACCGTGCCTTCGAGGCGCTGCGCCGGGCCCATGTCGTCGCGGAGCAGGATTTCACCTGCTGCAACACCTGTGGGCATGCGGAGATCGAGGGCGACCAGGGCGATCTGGGGTATGTGTTCTTCCACCAGCAGGACACCGAGAGCCTCGCGGAGAGTGGCAGCACCTACCTCAGCTACGGCATCTTCTGGCCTGCCCACATCAGCGAGGAGGAGTACAAGGCTTTGAGTAGCTCCCAGCGCGAGGAGCTCTACGATGCCACGACCATCAAGCTGATGAAGACCGTGGTCATCCCGATCCTCCAGGAACACGGCATAGGTGTCAGCTGGGAAGGAAACGTGGAGACCCGCATCCTCCTCACCGACGTCGAGTGGTACGTTCCGCTGGTCCCGGCGGGACAGGGCTGAGGACGGGGCCGCTCAACCGGGGAAGGGTCCCACGGGTTCGGGGCGAAGTTTCTCTGTCAGGGCCGGTGGTAGGGCCAGCAGCTCCGGCTGGTTGAGTTCCCCGGGCATGATCCACGGGGTCTTGCCGGTGCGTGGCTGGGTGGTGCGGCGGAGTCTCTCTCCGTCGCTGACCAGCCAGTTCGTCCAGGCCCGCGACACCACGCCGGCCAGCTCCAGGGCACGGTCCTGGCAGGTCGCAGGCCAGGTCTTTGGGAGTTGCGGTTCCGTGGGGAAGGTGGGTTCCACCAGCTTCTGGCCCTTGCGGGAGGCTGCGTAGGAGCGCACGGCCTCAATGATGGCGCGCTGGTGGTCGCGGGTGGCATCGATGAACTCCTCGAGTAGCGTCGTCGGGTGCCCATTGCTGATCGGCAGGCCGGCCAGGTCGCTTCCGGGAGTGGTGATGACGATGCGCTCGCGGGTCAGAGAGTGCACTTTCTTCAGGGCGTGTTCATCGGCCAGGTCCACCACGACGGCGTTCGTGCTGGATGCCTCGGCGGTGTTGGTGCGGCTGACGAGCCAAATCGCGACCGCATCAAAACGTCGATCCACCGCGGCGAAACCGAGCATGCTGCCTCCTGGAGTTGAGTCCCCCAAACCCTAGCCCGCCGACGCGCGTGGCCGCGAAATCGGGGTGACTTCTGGCCATTGGTTGGACACAGTCATGGTTCTTGACGATGGTCTCTGACAGACTGGCGGGGTGAGTTCACTTCCCCTTACCTCGGAGGACCTGCTTCGGTACCGCCGCGTCCTGGATGAGGCGCTGGCGACCGACAAGCTGGATTCCACGCAGTACCGGACGCGTATCAGAGCGTTGGTGCTCGCCGTGAGCAAGAGGGATCTGAACGCCTTGATCAAGGATTTGGTTCCAGCGGTCGGGCAGCCAGGGTTCACCGACGAGGGGCACGAGGTTCCCGTGCCCCTTTCCTCGAAGCCGGTCGAACCGAGACCCCGACCCTGGGAAATGTTCCAGACGAGCCAGTCCTCCCCGATCGATTCGTTTCCCTCGCTCCCGGGCGAGGAGGAAGAAGATGTCGTTCCCGAGGAAGATCTCGTCCCTGATGAGGACACAGCCCTGCTGGGTGAGGTCGGTGTGGATGAGAGCGCCGCATTTCTGGAGGAGGCCGGGGTCGATGAGGATACCGCCCGTCTGAAGGACGTCCGTATTGACGAGGATGATGTCCGTCGGGAGAAATCCCAGGTTCAGACGGATGAGGAGCCGCCGGAACCGGTGATGGCTGCCTCCCCAGGGTTCCCCGAGGTGGACGGACCTGCAACTCACGTGGTTCCGGTCGTACCATCCGCACCGCCCGCGGTGTCCGCCGAAACTGTTCCGGGTGAGCTGGTCCCGATCAGGCAGTGGTCGGTTGAAGTGTCCTCCGTCGAACAGGCGTCGACATCGACGGCATTGGCGCCGGTCGGGCAGAAGCCGACCGCCGAGCTTTCGCGGCGTGGGCAGAGGTCAACGGAGGTGTCCCAGGTCGAATCACGATCGGAAGCAGCACTCTCACCGACCGAGACGGATGATGACGGATCGGTGAACCGGGTTGTTGTCGTCATGGTGCCTTCTGCGCCCTCGCCGGACGAACCAAGCGTGATCACATCATCCTGGGACGAGCTGCCCTCGGCTGATCCCTCATGGGTGACATCGCTGATGGAACCGGCTGAACCGGCCACAACTGAACCCATTCAGGCTGAACCTGTCCAGGCCGAGGCTGCTTCAGAGGAACCTGTCCAGGCTGAACCTGTTCAGACCGAAGCTGCTCCGGAGGAACCCGTCCAGGACGAGGAGGCAATGGACGTTCCGGAACCGGAGGAGACGGAAATGATCACCCGTATTTCCGCTCCGATCAACTTCGACGATTCCGAGGCACCCACCCAGATCCTGGACGCCATCAAGGACCTGTCGATCTTTCGGGAGGACGCCGCCCCAGTCGGGGAGAAGGCCGAACCACCACAGCCGGTGCTCCCGTATTCCGCGAACCAGCCACTTTCCAGCACCCCAGCCGATCCGATGGCGCAGACCATCCCGTCGTCATCGGCGGGTCACGCGGTTCCTCATATGCCACCTCCGGTTCCCAACGAGCCGTCCCCAGCCACCTTGGCGGCCATGCCTCCGCCGGCTCCTCCCGTGCCACCTCCCGTGCAGACCCCGTGGGTCCCCCACGGACATGACCCTCTCGCAACCATGCCGCCACCTCCGGACCCAGCGGTGACGGCGTCCCCGGCCTCTGAGCCGGGCCACGGTGCTGCTTCCGCCGTTCCACCGTACGTTCCACCGCCGTCCTACGGGCACTACGAGCTCAGCCTGCCGCCTCCGTCAAGCGCTCCTTATCAATCCGCGGTCCCGGTCTACAGCTCACAGCCAGTCGGTCGGCAGGACCCGAAACGCCGCAGCCCCTGGGCCTGGGTGATCGTGACCTTGATGGTGGTGGCGTTGTTGGCGTGGATCGCCTACCTGGTGTTCTTCCCGCAGACCAGGCGCTCCGCGTCGGAGCTGATCTCACAGCCCCGGGACCAGGGACCATCAGTGGTCCTCCAGGGGGAGACGAGCCAATGAGAGACGCAATAAGTATGGGCCGACGACGCCGGACACCGCGCATCCGAGGTCGAATTACACCCATGTAGTTTTGCCCAGCTGTGGAAAAGTCTGTGGGAAACGGGTCTCTCTGGCCTGCCTTCAGGGACTCGAGGAACTGAACCATTCGACCGAGTTACAGCTGTGTAGTTCTACCCAGGTTGTGGAAAAGTCTGTGGAATCAGGTGGTCGCGGTTCGCTCGCAAAGACCCGACGCCCCCGGAACACCCGGCCCGGGAAGCAACAAACATGATCAGGCGGTGTTTCCTCAAGGAGACAGGGGCGATTCGGGAGCGGCCAGGACCGGCAGCCGCATGGTGAACTTCGCCCCGGCTCCCGGTTGGTTCCCTGCCCGGACCGAGCCGCCATGGGCCTCGACGGTGTGGGTGACGATGGCCAGACCGAGGCCGGTACCCGGGGTGTTGCGGGCCCGGTCGGAGCGGTAGAATCGGTCGAAGATGTGTGGCAGGTCCTCGTCGGCGATTCCCGGGCCCGAATCGATGATCGTCAGCACCCCGGTCGAGGTCAACTCCACCCAGATCTCGCCGTCGCTGGGGGAGAACTTCACGGCGTTGTCCAGCAGGTTCGTGATGGCGCGTTCCAGCGTGGGGGCATCCCCCAGGATCGGGACCGGCTCCAGGGTCGTGTGGAAGGTGATGTTCGGTCCGCGACGGGCTGCGCGGGCCAGCGCGGCCTCCACCACCTCCGACAGGTCGAGCCGCTCTGGCTGACGCTGGAGATGGTCGTCGCGGGTCAGGGCCACCAGGTCGCCGACGAGGGCGGAGAACTCACCGAGCTGGGCGGAGACGTCGTCGAGGATTTCGGAGCGAGCCCCTTCCGGCAGCATTCCGGACTTGTCGTCGGCCACCAGCAGCTCGATGTTGGTGCGCATCGACGTCAGGGGGGTGCGGAGTTCGTGGCCCGCATCCGCGATCAGCTGTCGTTGCTGTTCCCGTGAGGTCTGAAGACTTTTCAGCATCAGGTTGAAACTGCGCGTCAACTCACCCAGGTCGTCGCGGCCATAGATGCGGATCGGGTTCAGCTGATCGGTCTGGGTGACGTTCTTCACGGCGGTGGAGAGACGCCGAACCGGCATCAGGGCGGTCTGCGCCATCCACAGAGCCGTGAGGGTCGTGGTCAGGATCCCCACCAGCCCGGACAGTGCGATCACCAGCCACAGTGAGCTCAGCGTCGTGTCCAGCGACGTCAGGGGACGTGCGTAGAGAATGGCGTAGCTTTGCGGCTGGCCGGCGCGATCCCGGGCTCGTACCGGCACTGATACGAGGCGATACTGCTGACCGTCTCCCAGCTTCACGGAACGGGCGCGATGCCCGTGCTGCATGCGGGCGACGGCGACCTCTCCGGCCTCGGGGGCCAGCGCCAAGGATTGCTTCCCAGCCTGGACGGTTTCTCCCGTCGATGTGGTGACAGCCAGCAACTCCTGGGAGGTGCCGAGCCCGGGGCCGAGATTGTCAAGGTTCCTGATGTCGGAGTTGATGATCGCGGCGGTGGTGCGGGCAGCCGACAACATTTCACGATCCAGCTGGTCGCGCAGTGAGATCCGCGTCGACAAATAGGCCGTGGAACCGACCAGAAGCACGGCTGCGGCTACCGATATCCCGGTCAATGAGGCAAGGCGAGAGCGGAGTGACTGGCCTGTGATGAGCCTTTCGATGCCCCGCCGGAACCGGATCCAAAACGAACCGATCACGGGGCGGTTTCACGCAGCACGTAGCCGACGCCGCGGACCGTATGTATCAGACGGGGCAGGCCGCCCGCCTCGGTCTTACGCCGCAGGTAGCCGATGTAGACCTCGAGAGAGTTCGCGGTGGCGGGGAATTCGAATCCCCACACCTCGTTGAGAAGGGTGTTGCGCTCCATCACGCGGCGGGGATTTTCCATGAAGGCCTGGAGAAGGGCGAACTCGGTGCGGGTCAGGGAAATGTGTTTTCCCGCGCGGGTCACCTCCCGGTGCTGTGCATCCAGCGTCACATCGCCGAACACGAGGACCTTCGAGTCGGTTTCCTGAATCGGTTTCGAGCGCCGGGTCAGGGCCCGTAGCCGTGCCAGCAGCTCGTCGAGGGCGAAGGGTTTGACCATGTAGTCGTCGGCGCCGGCGTCGAGACCGTCCACCCGGTCACCGACGGCGTCACGAGCCGTGAGGATCAGGATGGGAACGTCATTGCCTGACTGTCGCAGCATGCGGGTGGTTTCCAGACCGTCGAGACGAGGCATCATCACGTCCATGATCACCGCATCCGGGGTGTGCCCTGCCAATTGCGCCAGCGCCTCGACGCCGTCAGCGGCAGTCGTCACCTCGTCGCCGGAATACTTGAGGGACCGGGCCAGCGAGTCACGCACGGCCTGGTCGTCGTCCACCACCAGGATCTGCATGGCACAAGCCTGCCATCAAAAACCTGAAACCCAACGAAAAACACCGGTGCGGCAGGCAAACTACCCCGGGGAGGTACATCGCGGTGCACGTGGGAGGGTCCATCAGTCTGCGAAATGCGACCCGGGGTCGGGTTTGTTCCGGTGTTCGTCCGCGGAGCCCTTAGGGTTGCTGCCCATGGCAAAGGTCGTGTTTGTGTGTTGGGGCAACATCTGCCGTTCCCCGATGGCGGAGCGGGTGGCCCGTGGAATAGCCGCCGAACGGGGTCTCGACGTGGAGGCCGACAGCGTCGGCATCTCGTCCGAGGAATCGGGCAACCCCATCGACCGACGGGCTGCCGCCGTGCTCCGCGAAGCCGGGTACTCCGCCGACGGGCATCGGGCCCGGCGGGTCACCGCCGACGACCTCGCCTCGGCTGACCTCGTCGTCGCCGCCGAGCGGTTCCACATCGACAGGCTCGAACAGCTCTGCCCCGACGTCACCTATGCCCTCATCAACGATTTCAATCCCGCGATGCCGAAGGGCCAGGACCTCGACGACCCTTGGTACGGTCCCGCCTCCAGATTCCGCAGCACCCTGGCCGACATTGAGGCCGCCATGCGGGGCATCCTCGACGCCCTCACCTGATCCCGCCTGTCCCGTCGCAGGCGATGCGTTGTTCCGGACACCGGCGTGCGCGTGTGGGTTGTCGCGATACCCTGTGAACTTCCTCGCAGAAAGGCCTCGTGATGCTCAAAGGACGCAGCTTCACCAAGGAAACCGACCTCACTCCTGCCGAGTGGGTGGCCGTCCTGGACCTCGCCGCCCAGCTGAAGATTGAACGGCGGGAACGACGCGAGGTCAAGCGGCTGGTGGGCAAGAAGGTCGCCCTGTTGTTCGAGAAAACCTCTACCCGCACCAGCTGCTCCTTCGACGTGGCCATGACAGAGCAGGGCGGCTATGCCACCCGCCTCGATACGGCTGGGTCGCAGTTCGTCCACAAGGAGTCGGCTGCTGACACAGCTCGTGTGCTCGGTCGCTGGTACGACGGCATCGAGTACCGCGGTTTCGCCCAGGAAACCCTCGAAATCATGGGACGGTATGCCGAGGTTCCCGTCTACAACGGCCTGACCGATTCCTGGCACCCCACCCAGATGCTCGCCGACCAGCTCACCATGCTGGAGCACTCCG
>ERZ773022.2593-NODE-2593-length-10709-cov-5.812183_pt1 | contig 10709 bp, 12 predicted proteins | sample MGYA00580839_ERZ773022 | MGnify/ENA primary metagenome ERZ773022 (study PRJEB29015, sample SAMEA2738020) | human oral metagenome | biome: human oral; feature: human-associated habitat; material: dental | place: China | collected 2044 ... | reverse complement strand
TTTATGAAATGAATAAAGTTATTAATAAATATACAGATGATGTAGAATTTACAAAATTAGGAATTGAAAATGTAAGTTTTTATGTTATTTTGGAAGAAGTACTTTACAATTTAGATAAAAACAGTGATATGAAAAAAGTCGAAAATATAAAGGAAAGATTTTATGATATGTTCGTAATAGATGCTTTTATAAATAATAATGACAGACATAATGGAAATTGGGGTATTATGACTGATAGAAAAGAATATAAGTTAGCACCAATATATGATAATGGAAATTCCTTTTTTCCGAAACATAGTTTAGATAAAATAAAAGAGATTTTAAATAATGAAAATAAGTTTAATTCTGTACTTTTGAATGGAAATACTCCTTTTAAATATAAAGATAAAAATGTCGATTCAATTAGAGTAATTAAAAAATTAAGCTTAAATTTAGAAGATAAAAGTGCTGAAGCATTAGAGTTTGGAAAACAGTTAAAAGAAGCTGTGAAAAGAGTAGTTCCAAAAATAAATTTAGAAGCCATAAAAGAAGTGATAAATGAAATTCCTGAAAAAAGTAGAGTTCTTGTAACAGCACACGATGCTTTTAACTACTTTGGAGAACAATTTGGATTGGAAGTAAAAGCTATACAAGGTGTTTCTACAGATTCTGAAACTGGTACAAAAAACATAAGTGACTTAGCTAATTTCATTGTACAAAGAAATATAAAAGCAATATTTGTTGAATCTTCTGTTCCGAAAAAAAGTATAGAAGCATTGCAGGAAGCTGTAAAAGCTAGAGGAAAAGAAGTTAAGATAGGTGGAGAATTGTATTCAGATTCGCTAGGAGATAAAGCACATAACTCTGAAACTTATATTAAGACAGTTAAAGCAAATGCAGATACAATTGTTAATGCGTTAAAATAACTGGTAATATTTTTATTAATATATATTATAAAATAATTCAAAAATATAGCAGAACAACTTTTATCACTCCCATTTTGTTATTATGAAGTATAAAAAATTCCTGAGAAGTTGTTTTGCTATGTTATAATTTTTAAAATTTAGGAGAAAAATAAAATGAATCAAGATATTTCAGATGATGTTATTATAAGGGTTGAAGATTTGACGATAGCTTATGAGGATAAACCTGTTTTATGGGATGTTGAGCTTGATATTAAAAAAGGGATTCTTATGGCTATAGTTGGACCAAATGGGGCTGGGAAATCTACTTTAATTAAAGCAATGCTTGATTTGCTAAAGCCTGTTACTGGAGAAGTAAGATTTTATGATGAAAAATATAGCAAAGTGCGGGATAAGATAGCTTATGTACCACAAAGAGGAAGTGTTGACTGGGATTTTCCTACTACTGTATTTGATGTTGTGGAAATGGGGCGTTATGGAAAAGTCGGATGGTTAAAGAAAGTTAGAAAAATTGATAAGGAAAAGACGAAAGAAGCGATTCATAAGGTGGAAATGGATGAGTTTTCGGATAGGCAAATAAGCCAGTTATCTGGCGGACAGCAACAAAGAGTGTTTTTGGCACGGGCATTAGTGCAGGATGCTGAAATATATTTTATGGATGAGCCATTTCAAGGTGTCGACAGTAAAACGGAAAAATCTATTGTAAATATTTTAAAAAAATTGCGAGATGAGAAAAAAACTGTAATTGCTGTTCATCATGATTTGCAGACGGTAAAGGATTATTTTGATTATGTGACATTTATAAATGTTTCTGTTATAGCTTCTGGACCTGTGGAAGAAATTTTTACTCCTGAAAATATTGAAAAAACATATAAGAGTAAAAAAGCAACTCAAAATAATAGAAATCTGTCTGAAATTGAAAAGGAGCGATAAAATGAATATATTAAATCTTCTTATAACAGATCATACATTCAGAACAGTTGCACTTGGTTGTCTATTGCTTGGAATGGTTTCTGGAATACTTGGATGTTTTGCCGTTTTACGAAAGCAAAGTTTATTGGGAGATGCAGTTTCTCATGCTTCACTTCCTGGAGTTTGCTTAGCTTTTTTATTTACAAACGTGAAAAATACAGAAGTTTTGCTGCTAGGTGCTTTAATAACAGGAATTGTATGTATTGGTTTGATTCAATTAATTCAAAATTATACAAAAATAAAATTTGATAGTGCTTTGGCATTGATTTTATCGGTATTTTTTGGATTAGGGCTAGTTTTGCTTTCTTATTTAAATAAATTGCCAGGTGCGAATAAATCTGGATTGAATAAATTTATTTTTGGGCAGGCTTCAACATTTATTAAAAGAGATGTAAATATTATTCTGATTACAGGGATTATTCTTTTAATTATAATTATTCTTTTCTGGAAGGAATTTAAAATTGTTTCATTTGACTCTGATTTTGCCAAGACGTTGGGATTTCCAAGTAAAAAAATTGAAATATTAATTTCCATATTGATTGTAACTACTGTAATAATTGGTATTCAGGCGGCAGGAGTAATCTTAATAAGTGCAATGATTATTTCTCCAGCGGTTGCAGCACGGCAATGGACAGACAAACTTTCAATTATGGTAATTTTAGCGGCATTTTTTGGAGGAATATCAGGTTTGCTTGGGACTTTGATTAGTATAAGTGAAAGTAATTTGCCTACTGGGCCTGTTATCGTTATAATTATAAGTATAATCGTAGTTATTAGTATTTTATTCTCAAACAAAAGAGGGATTGTATTTAAAGTTATAAGAAATCAGAAAAGAAAAAAAGAATTTAAGAAAAAACTTGAAAATAAAAAATCTGAATTAAATAGTTTAAAAATGAATAATTTGGAAAGGGGGAAATAAATTATGAATTTTTCATTGGAAATACAATTAATTGCGATAATGGTGGCAAGTGCCTGCTCGATTTTAGGAACATTTCTGGTTTTAAAAAGTATGGCAATGGTTTCGGATGCGATTACGCACACTATCTTACTTGGAATTGTAGTTGCATTTTTTGCAGTTCATGACTTAAATTCTCCCTTGTTAATCGTTGGTGCGGGAATAGTTGGAGTTTTAACCGTTTACCTTGTGGAACTTCTTAATTCAACAAGACTTGTCAAGGAAGATTCTGCAATTGGAGTGGTTTTTCCGCTGTTATTCAGTATTGCGGTAATTTTAATTTCAAGATATGCTGGAAATGTACATTTGGATGTTGATTCAGTATTACTGGGAGAACTGGCATTTGCACCATTTAATCGGATACAGATATTTGGATTTAGCATTGCTAAAGGATTAGTTGCAACTTTTATCGTATTTTTAATAAATTTATCTTTTGTTGTAATTTTTTTCAAGGAATTAAAAATTTCGGTATTTGACAAGGCTCTTGCAATAACGCTTGGAATGAAGCCGATATTGATTCACTATATGCTTATGTCGCTTGTATCAATGACGGCAGTAGCCTCGTTTGAAGCAGTTGGTTCAATATTAGTAGTTGCCTTTATGATTGGGCCGCCAATTACAGCGTATTTATTGACAGATAAATTGAAAGTAATGATTGGGCTAAGTATAGTTATAGGAGCTGTGGCAAGTGTATTGGGATTTCATTTTGCAAGATTTTTTGATATTTCAATAGCGGGAAGTATCGCAGTTGTAATCGGAGTAATTTTCCTTTTAACACTAATTTTTTCTCCAAAAAAAGGATTAATTTTTACAATAAACCGAAAAAGAACTCAAAAAATGACATTTTCAGTCAGAATTTTGCTAATTCACTTATCAAACCATGTAAATACTACACAGGAAAAAGATGAATGCGGGATTGACACAATTGACAATCATTTACGTTGGAATAAAGGATTTTTGAATAAAGTTATCGAAAAAGCTGAGAAAAGCAAATATATTTATGTTGATAATGGAGTTTTCAAACTCTCTGAGCGTGGAGAAAAAGTTGTTGCAAGTTAAAATTTCAGAAAAAGAAGGTGGCGAAAAATGGATACAAAATCAAGAAAAAAAATACATGGAATGATACTGGCAAGTTTAGCTGCAAGTTTGTGGTCAATTTCAGGAATTTCAGGAGAAATCCTTTTCAAAAAATACAATTTTTCGTCAGATTGGCTGGTTTCCACAAGAACCCTTATTTCAGGAATATTACTATTTTTAATTGTAATTTTCATTGAAAAAAAATCGGTTTTAAAGCCTCTAAAAAACAAGCGAGACATTATTGGAATAATTTTGTTTGGTTCAGCGGGAATGTACTTTGTTCAGTACACATACTTCCGAACAATCGAGTTAAGCAATGTTTCATTTGCAACAATTTTACAGTTTACAGCACCATTTTTCATATTTATTTATGAATCTGTAAAAAACAAAAAAATTCCAGCAATTTCAACCTTACTTTTACTTTTTATGACAGTTTTAGGAGTTGTATTTATAGCGACACAAAAGGAAAAATTTCAAGTTTATCTGTCCTTCCAGAAGCACTGTTTATTGGACTTTTTTCAGCAATTATGATTGCCTTTTACTCAATTTATCCAAAAAAACTATTGAAAAGATATGGCAGCATAACAGTAGTCGGCTGGGGAATGATTGTGGGAAGCATAATTTCAAACATCGTTCATCCAATTTGGAAAATAGAAGGAAATGTAAACACAAAATCTATGATTCAAGTAGCAATAGTCGTAATTTTAGGAACTTCCATTGCCTATTTAATCTATATCGCAAGTTTAAACTATATTTCTTCATCACTTGCAGGAATATTGACAGCTTTCGAGCCAGTACTTGCAGCAATATTATCAGTAATAATTTTTGGATTAACATTTTCTGTTGTTGAATTAATTGGATTTGCATTGGTTTTCGTTTCAATATTTATTTTGGAAAAAAGATTATAAATAAATTTTGAGAATTTAATTTTTTAAAACTTTCTAATATTTGTTTAATAAAAATGTGATATTATTACGATTGAAAAAATAAAGGAAATAAATCGTAAAATCTTAAATTAAATTCTAAAAAAACTCTAAAATATTAGAAATATAAATTTTAAGATTTTGAATAAAAAATTTTAGAAAAGAGGAATAAAAATGAAAAAGACATTTGTTTTATTCGGAATTTTAACAGTTTTCTTACTAAGTTGCATTTCTTTGAGTGCAAAAACAAAAAAGAAAATTATTAATTTAAACGAAACTTCTTGGGAATTATCACAAATTAGTAAAAAAGGTCAAAAATTGCCAATTCCAGAAGGGGCAAATATTACAATTAATTTTTCAGATGGTAAAATTAGTGGATTTTCAGGTGTGAATAGTTATTTTGGAGGATATAAAATAAAAAATAATTCAATTTTAACTGCTGAAACAGCGGCAACTTTGATGGCTGGACCAGAAGAATTAATGAAAATTGAGCTAAACTTTTTTGATATTTTGCAAAATTCTCCAAGAATAAATTATAATAGCACAACTTTGAGCTTGAGAAATAAAAATGGAGAAGTTTGGACGTTTAAAAAATTAGATTTGAGTAAAAAATTGAAAAATACAAAATGGAAACTTATCGAAATGGGACAAACTTCCTTTCCAGAAAAAGAAGGAGAAATAACAATTTCTTTTGCTGAAAACAAGATTAATGGAAATTCTGGAATAAACAACTATTTTGGAAATTGTGAAATCAAGAATGACAGCATTAAAATTGGACCAGTTGGTTCTACAAAAATGGCTGGACCAGAAAATTTAATGAAAATTGAATTTGAATATTTAAAATTGTTGCAAAATTCTAAAACAATAAAATTAGTTAAAAATATTTTGACTTTGACTACTAGTGATGGGAAAACGTTGAAATTTGAGAAGATCAAATAAGTGATTTCTTTTCGTAAAAAGGTGTCAGATACAATATTTGATAAAAAAAAGAGGCTCTATAGAATTGCTGCCTCTTTTTAATTTCAAAAAAAATTAAATTTAATATGATTGTTCTTTTTTATTGCCGTATTTATCAGAAAAAACATTAAAAAAAACATCCAAATAAAAATTCAGATGTTTTATAATGACTATTTTTTATTAATTCAAATAGAATGCTTCTTTCAACTCTTCATAAGTTTTTGATCCACCCAAATCTTTTTGAATTTTAGAATCCTTAATAATTAAATTGTATGGGACAGTTTTCACTTTGAAGGCTTTCATAAGTGAGTCTGTGGAGTCATAATATACTGGGAAAGTAAATTTATTTTCTTCCACATATTTTTTAGTTGATGATAAATTGGTTTTTCTTCTTGTGAATACAACTACGACATTTATATTATCTTTATTTTCTTCATAAAATTTTTGTACAGCAGATAGTTCACGCTGACAATAAGGACACCATTCAGCAGCAAAAATAAAAAGTGTAGGTTTTCCATCTCCAAATAGTTTTTTACTTTTTGTATATTTTCCCTGAAAATCTCTTAATTCGAAATTAGGTAATTTTGCACCTTCTGTTACATCAACATCAAGAGGTTTTACATTTGCAAATCCCAAAATACTTGTCATAAATAATGAAATAATAATCAATAATTTTTTCATTTTTATCCCTTCTTTCTTATTTTTTTATTTAAAATATTTTATAAAGTTTATCATATTAAATATATATTTTCAATTATATTTAACTTTTTAAATCCTAATTTCACTATATTTTTTTATAAACAATCATACAAATTAAAAGAAAAAAACTTAAATAACAGGATAAACTAAACAAAGATTAGAAAATTTATATTAAAATATATTCAGTTTTACTAATAAAAGGAGAATTTTAAATTGGAATTAAGAAAAATAAAATCAATAAAACAAATTAGAAATATTTACAAATTATATCAAAATTCATTTCCAAAAGAGGAAAAAAAGCCATTCGGATTAATATTAATCGGAGTATTAAGAGGAAATTTTGAAGTTTTTTCAATCGAGAAGAAAAAAACTGATGAGAAAAACAGAAATTCGTACGAATTTAAAGGTCTAGCAATCGCACTGAAACATAGAGACTTGGTTTTGCTAGATTATTTGGCAATAACTAAAGAAGCTAGAAGTTATGGATATGGCTCTAAAACGCTATCTTTTTTGAAGGAATATTACAAAAATTATCGTTTTTTTCTTGAGATTGAAAATGCTGAGGATGAAAATGCTAAAAATTACGAAGAGCGTCAAAGTCGAAAGAAATTTTATTTGAAAAATGGATTTTCGCCATTTCCTTTCAATGTTGACTTATTTGGAATTGAGATGGAAATTTTAGGATACAATTGTTCTTGCGAATTTTCAGAATATTTTGAACTTTACAAAAATCAATTTGGTGGAATTATGAAAAAGAAAATTTCAGAAAATATTTTTTTGGTGGAAAAATAATTTAAAAATTGTTGTGTTATCGAAATATTTACGTAACAAATATGGTATAATAATTTAAAGTGATTTTATGAAAAATGATTGACAAATAGTTGTAAAATTGATAAGATTTTTGATTTTAGAAAAGGAGGGAGCTATGAAATTTGAAATTAAATGGAAAAGAGCTTATGAAAAAATTGAAAAAGCAGATGGCTTTAGAATATTAGTCGATAAATTGTGGCCTCGAGGGCTAAAAAAGGAAGATGCAAAAATTGATTATTGGGCAAAAATTATTACGCCATCGAAAGAATTGAGACAAAATTATCATAAAGGGATTATCAATTTTGAAAATTTTTCTGAAAATTACAGAAAAGAATTGGAAGGAAATTCGGATTTTAAGGAATTTGAGGATGTAATATTGGAAGAGTTGAAAAAGGGAAATGTGACAATGGTTTATGCGAGTAAAACTCCAGAATTGAGCCATATTCCTGTATTAAAGAAATTTATTAAGGAAAAGTTGGGAAAATAGTTGAAAGCAAAAAAATTTTTACATAATTAATGAAAATTATCTAAAAGTAAAAAAGTTATAATTTGAAAAAATGAGTGAATTTTTTAGGGGAAGTGAGAAGAGAAAGGAGTGAAATATGAAAAAAGGTAAATTTTACGGTATTGGAGTGGGAGTGGGAGATCCTGAAAATATAACTGTTAAAGCGACGAAAAGGTTGCATGAGGTAGATGTAATAGTACTGCCTGAGGCAAAAAGCGGAGAAGGAAGTACTGCCTTTAATATTGTAAAAGAGTATGTAAAACCTGATGTGGAGCAGCTATTTTTGGAGTTTCCTATGATAAAGGACGTGGAAGCGAGAAAAGTTTTTAGAAAAAATAATGCTGACAAAATAAGTGAGGAGCTTGAAAAAGGGAAAAATGTGGCATTTTTGACAATTGGAGATCCGATGACTTATAGCACTTACACTTACGTCTTAGAACATATTTCAGATGATGTGGAAGTTGAAACTATTGCAGGAATAACTTCATTTAACAGCATTGCGGCAAGGCTTAATATACCGCTTATGATAGGGGATGAAGATTTAAAAGTAGTTTCTGTCAATAGAAAGACTGATATTTATAAAGAAATTGAAAATAATCAAAATTTAGTGTTAATGAAAATTAGCCGAGATTTTGAGAAAATAAAAAAAGCGATAATTGAAACTGGGAATAAAGAAAATGCTGTAATTGTTTCAGATTGCGGGAAAGAAAATGAAGTTGTTTATTGGGATATTGAGAGTGTAGATGAGGTTCCTTATTTTTCGACGATGATATTGAAGAAGGGAGGAGTTAAGGAGTGGAAGAGATTTCTAAAAACACTTTAAGAAAAATAGAACTGGCAAAGTTTATAATTCTTCAAATTTTATTTTTTGTATTTTATTTTTTCATAGGAAAATATGACTGGGATTATGGTTTTGATTTGCCATTTCGATTATTTTTTGGAGGAATGTTTTCAATAATAACGGGAATAATTTTTGGCTTAATGTTTTATTTCATGGGGAAAAAAACCGAATATGAAAATGATAAAATTTTGAAATTGCCAATATTTTTTATAATTTTATCAGTAGTATTATTATTTAGAATAGATATTATTGGAGTTATAAAATTATGTTTTTTCAACGGATTATTCATTTTAGGAATATTTAGAAGTAAAATAAAGATTAGAAGTTATTTGTCTAAAGTTTCTAAAATTATATTGTGGTTTGTTACAATGTACTTTTTGATTCCTAGTTTTGCAATTTGTTTTGGAGTTCAAATATTTACAATTCCAATGGAAAGTTACGAAGATAGAATGCAATTTAGTATTTTAATCCCATTTGTTATTATCAATATTTGTTTTGGATTTTTTATAAAAAAATATTTTGATAAAGAAGAAATGAAAATTATAAGAAAATTGACAATGTTAAGTTGTTTGATAATTGCATTTATATTTATTTTTATTGGTTTCAACTGGTATAAAGAAGATTATTATGCAATAATTTATACTTTTCCTTATAAAGTTTTGATGTATTTTAAAGAAACTCAGATTAGTATTGAAAAAATTGGGATTATAAAGACGTTAGAGTCGAGGTATTTTGTTTATGCGATGGTTGTTAATATGGGATTTTATTTGGGAACTTTGAAAATAAATAATAAAAATAAAAGGGGAAATTTTGTTGAAAACCAGATTGATGGGGATATTTAATAAGAAGTAGTTAAAATTTAAGAACTAAAAGAAAGAAGGAATTATTATGAAAAAAATATTATTTATTTTGTTACTTGGAGTAGCAATTCAAGGACTAGCAGAAACAATTGTAAAAGGAACTTATGATACGAAGAAAAAAAGATACACAGAATTAAGTCAAATTTTTGAAAAAGAAATAAATTTGAGTTATGTATTGCCAAATGATAAAAAGAATATAGTAACGTATAAAACTGAAAATTATGATATTTTAGTGAGAAAAAGTGATCTATTGGAATTATACAATAAAAATAGGGATAAAAAAGAAAAGAATATAAAAAATAGTATTTCAGATAAAGATAAAAAATTGGATTATGTTCGTAATTATATTGCTGAATTGGTGGAAAACAACAAAGCAGTTATTTATGAAAGAAAAACAAAAAAAGAAATAAAAAATATTGTAAAAGTAAAATACAATAACGATATTTACTATGATGCGGGAAGAGGTTCAAATTACGATGGTTATAAATTTTATACAGATAAAAGTTTGTCACAGGAAATTATGAGATTTGATATTATAACACAATTTGGAATTGCTATTCACAGCAGTTTGGGAGATAATCCGTATAATAGGGAATTGACAGAAAAGGAAAAAGAATATAGAGAAAAAAATGGAAATCATTTTGAAGAATTAAAGGAACTGTATAAGAAAGCCGTTCAAAATCCGAATGTTGAACAAAAAATTAGTTATTAGTTAAATATGTTTGATAAGTTATAAATTATTTTTAGAATTTAATATAAATAGGGGGTTAAAATGGGTAAAATTGAAAAAGGAATTGAGAGTAATATGGTTTATTTGCAAATCAAAGAATTGATGGAAAATGCAAGGAAACAGGTGTCTGTAAAGATTAATAATATTCTTGTGCAGACTTATTGGAAAATTGGGAAAATTATTATAGAAGATGAACAGGAAAATAATGAGAGAGCGGAATACGGGAAAAAACTTTTAAAAGAATTGTCAAAAAAATTGACAAAAGAGTATGGAAAAGGCTTCTCGAGATCTAATTTACAAAATATGAGGCAATTTTATTTGAAGTATCCAATTTGCCAGACACTGTCTGGCAAATTGAGCTGGTCTCATTATTGTGAGATTTTGAGTATATCTGATGATAAAGAAAGAGCATTTTATGAAGAGAATGGTATTCAGTCTGAATATGCACTAGGTGGGCTTTCTAATCAGATTTTTGCTT
>ERZ773022.2591-NODE-2591-length-10711-cov-3.196415_pt1 | contig 10711 bp, 9 predicted proteins | sample MGYA00580839_ERZ773022 | MGnify/ENA primary metagenome ERZ773022 (study PRJEB29015, sample SAMEA2738020) | human oral metagenome | biome: human oral; feature: human-associated habitat; material: dental | place: China | collected 2044 ... | reverse complement strand
TTTATTGGCATATCCCGATGGAAACAAAGAAAAAAAACTTATTTTTTTCAATTTCTTTTTGAAGGTTAATAATTTCTTCTGTTGCGCTTCCCGCCTCTACTCCTTCAACCTTTAAATCTTCATTTTTCTTTTTGTCAATAGCAATATTATCAACATAAGAAAGCCTGTCAGATTCAGTAATCGGCTCTATAGACGTAACAGGAAGAGGAATCTCTTCTTGTTTATTTGTCTTAAAAGAGGGCGGGTTTAAATAAACAACAAAAATTATAAGCAAAAGAGAAAGAAGAAGTAATTTTCTCATCAAAAAGCTCCTTTCAATAAAAAAGATATTTTCTTTTATTTTATTACATTTCTTCTTTCCTTTTACCGTTAAAATACAAAATTGCCATAACAATAAAAAGAATCAAAGAAACAATAACAAATTTTACAAAACTTTCCTTTGATATAGAAAATTCAGAAGAATTAGAGGAAGTAGGATTTGTTGTTATTGTATTTCCTCTATTCAGTGAATTCTTTGACGATGATTTTTCGGCATAACCAGAAGGAATTTCTTCCAACTCCACTGTTCCTACTTTTTGAGAGGGAGTTTCTTTAAGAACAGGTTTGTCTTTTTTTTCTTCTCCGTCCGTAGAATTAGAAGAAACAGCAGGACGAGATCTTAAATTTAATTCGGAAGAAGATTTAGATCTTTCTGGAAACATATCTATCCCTTCATTAGTAGATTTATTTTCTAATTTAGGTGCATTTTTATCAAATTCATTTTTCATTTTGTCGAACTTGCTGTTTAAACTTTCTTTGTCTTTTTGTGCATCTTGATGGGATTTTTCTACAGCATTATCAAAGCTGTTTTTTGCATTATTATAATCTTGTTCTACTCTTTTCTGTAACGTTCCAAAAACATCTTCATTTTCCGTCATTTGTTGCATAGCTGCTTGTTGGTTTTGTTCTGTCGTTGCGGCAAATGTAAACGAAGGTAAAAAGAGTAGAAAAGAACACATGGCTATAATTTTTATCATATTATAAAACCACCTTTCTTTTAAGATTATACCGAAAATAAAGAAGATGAATTGATTTAATAATAAAAAGGAGGAATCTTAAGTTAAGGATTTTGTAGATAAAAAGATACATTAGTGTTACCATGTGTTTATGGACGCAAAATAACTGCAAAGCAAAAACCACGCTTTATTGCAGTTGTTTGATAAAAAAGTCCTATATTATGTACCGATGGCTAGTCGGGAATTTACGCCTTCGGAGTGCTATGCAAACGCTGGTAGCTTGCCCCTCGGGCGGGCGAAGGCGGGCACAATGAACAAGGAATCTTTCTAAAACATAGGCATGTTTGTCTATGTTTTTAGTAGCAGAGAAACAATATTTCCCTCTTTTTTATGTTTTATCAGACTTGAAAAATTACTTCATCTGGAATCTCATAAAGAAATCTTGAATCATAAGTTCGTTTAGCATCGCCAAAAGAAATTCTCTTTCTTGCATTAGAAATATATAATTTTTCTTTTGCTCTTGTAATTGCCACATAACAAACCCTACGTTCTTCTTCTACGTTTCCTTCTGAGACAGAAGCCCAATGAGGCAAAATTCCATCTTCAAAAGCAATAAGAAAAACAATTGGATATTCCAATCCCTTTGAAGCGTGACAAGTCATAATTGTTACTTTATCTTCTTCTTGTTTAATCGTGTCTGCATCGGACAAAAGAGAAACATATTCAAGGAAATCCCCTAAAGAAGAAGAAGGGAATTTTTCTTGGAAAACTTTAATTGTTCGCAAAAGAATGTAAATATTATTTAATCGCATTTCATTTTCTTCTTTATCATCATCATTTAAATCTGTTTCATATTGTTGAATGTAATTCATATCTTTAAGAAAAGTTTCAACGAATTTTGCCAAAGGATTAATTTTTTCCCCTTTATACTTTTTAATCAAAGAGACAAAATCAATAAAGGAATTTTTTGTTTTTTTAGGGATAGAAATAAAAACCTTATCTTCTTTTAGTAATTCTCCAACTTCAATGAAATTTTTATCTTCCATCAAAAAGAATTCTTCTAAATTCGTGTAAGAAGATTCTCCAATATTACGACGAGGATTATTGATAATTCTCTTTAAAGAAATTAGATCATTTGGATTCTCTAAAATCTTTAAATAGGACAAAACATCTTTAATTTCTTTTCTGTCATAAAATTTCTTCGCACCAACAAGAATATAGGGAATGTTATGTTGGACGAATGTATTTTCAATATCAAAACTCAACGAATTATTTCTTATTAAGACACAAACATCTTTATATGAATATCCATTTCGCAATTCTCTTTGAATTTGCTCTAATACCCAAGTTGCTTCTGCAAAATTTGTCGCTGCCTTATGATAGAAAATGGGTGTTTGTTTAATTTCACTTGTCCAAAGATTTTTAGGAATTCGTTCTGTGTTGTTTTCAATAACTTTGTTTGCTGCTTCCAGAATCATTGGTACAGAACGATAATTTCGTTCTAGTTTTATGATTTTCGCCTGTGGGTAATCTTTTTTAAAATTTAAAATAATTCTGTAATTCGAACCTCTGAATCCATAAATTGCTTGGTCTACGTCGCCAACAACAAAGATATTTTTATTCTTTTTTGCTAACATGTGTGCAATAGCATATTGTGCATAATTTGTATCTTGATATTCGTCAATTAAGATATATTTATATAAATCTTGATAACACTCTAAAACTTTCGGATTATTTTTTAAAAGGTCACTGGTCAAAAGAAGCAAATCATCAAAATCACAACGATTATAAAATTTCAAATAATCTTGATAACTATGATAAAGTTCAACAAATATTTTTACTTCCGCATTACTTTCCTGCCAATGGATAAGATTATTCTTACAAGTGGAAATAAAATTTAACACACCTTTAAGAGATAGCTTTTTAGGGTCAATATTTTTCTTTTTAAAAACTGTTTTCATTGCGGCTAGTGACTCGTCTTCATCCATAATGGTAAAGCCTTCTTCCAGCTCTTTTACATAGGGAAGATTATATCTAAGTATCTTCGCACAAAAAGAATGAAAAGTAGAGATTGTTAATTGTTTTGTTATTTCATTATCATTCAATAAAGACGCGACACGAGATTTCATCTCTTTTGCCGCCTTATTTGTAAACGTAATTGCCAAAATATTGCTAGGAGAAATTCCTTTATCAATCATGTGAGCAATTCTACTTGTTAAAGCCTTAGTCTTGCCAGAACCCGCCCCCGCAATAACGCAGACAGGTCCTTCTACGGCAAGAACGGCTTCTTTTTGTTGTTTATTTAAATCTTCAAACAAAAGGGACAACCTCCTTTAGAAAATCACTTAGCTTTGTATAACGGAAGAAATCATCGTCTTTTCCTCTTACAGCGGTACGGATAGAGCGTTTTTCACCAACGAGTATAACGACTTCTTTCCCCCTTGTTACACCTGTATATAGAAGTTTTCTTTTTAACATAATCCAATGTTGCTGCATTAAAGGAATGACAACAATACGGTATTCGCTTCCTTGACTTTTATGAATTGTGCAAGCGTAAGCAAGAACAACTTCACCCAAAAACTCTGAAAAAGAATAATTGACAATAGAATCTTCATCATTTCCATCATACACAACGGAAACCGTACCTTCTACCATATCAATATCTTCAATAAATCCAACATCTCCATTAAAGACGTTTTTCTCGTAATTGTTTCGGATTTGCATTACTTTGTCGCCAATCGAAAATACACGAATTTTCCCTTGAACAACAGGGATTTTATCTGGATATTGCTTTTTAAAAGAAAGATCTTCTGATGTTAAAACCTTTCCACGAGATTCTTTTTCTGCAATTTCTTGTTGGCGATACCAAACTTTAATGTTTGGATTTAAAAGATATTGTAAACTACGATTCATGGATTCCGTTCCGACAAGCCCACCCTTCATTGGGCAAAGAACTTGGATATCCTTTAGTTTATCTGCTTGCCACCGATTCGGAATGCTTTTTTCTATCATTTTTAATACTTTAGCAAGACAATTTTGACCTTCATTCGCTTCAACAAAGAAAAAATCACCATTAATATCATTATCCAAATCAGGCATTTTCCCATTATTGATTTTATGGGCATTAACGACAATTTTACTATCCTCATCTTGTCGGAAAATTTCTGTGAGACGGGCGGTACAAATTTCTTCTGAAATAATCATATCCGCTAAAATTTGTCCTGCACCAACAGAAGGTAGCTGGTCTACGTCACCAACAAAGATAACCTTTGCTCCCTTGGTTATTGAAGTTATTAAAGCATACATAATACGAATATCAATCATGGAAGATTCGTCAATAATATAAACATCAAACTCCATAGGATTATCGCTATTATGCTTGCAAGAACCATCAGGACCATAACCAAGAAGACGGTGAATTGTCTGAGCATAATGCCCAGTAGCCTCAGACATTCTTTTCGCCGCCCTGCCTGTTGGCGCAGCTAAAGCAACGTTCAAACCAGAAGCGGAGTAGATATTAATGATTGTACGAATAATCGTTGTTTTACCAACACCAGGGCCACCTGTAATAATACTAACAGGTTTTCCTAAAATTTTTCTAATTGCGCTCCTCTGGCTGTCCGCCAAATGGATATTGCAAATCTTTTCTGCTTGGAAAATTTTATCTTCAGCAAAAGATTCCCAAGATTCATCATCGGACATAAGTTCTTTTAATTTACGAGCAATTCCTTTTTCTGAATAATAAAGAGAACGACTAAAAATACACTTTGTATTTCCAATCATATCTTCGATAAGACTGCCTTTTTGTTCTGTCAAAATGTTATTAACTGCACTTTCACAAAGAGAAATGTCTACTTTGAGAATTTCTGCCATTTTGTTTAAAAACTCATTCCGAGGGAAACCAGAATGACCAATCAGCTCATATTGATAAGAAGTGTATTCTGCCCCTGCAACCAGACGATTCATGTCATCTGTTTTTACTCCATAGGATTTTGCATATTGGTCTGCTTTTTCAAATCCAATCCCATGAATTTTCGTGAGAATGTAAGGATTGTTCTCAAAGATACTAATAACATTTCCACCAAATTTATCAATCATGCGACGAACATAATTGCTACTAATACCGATATTATTAAAATATGAATAAATCGCAGCTTGTTCTGATATTTTCATAAATTCTTCATGGAGTTTGTTTGCTTTCTTTTCTCCAATTACCATAGCAATACGACCCTTATCGTTTTTGATAATGTCGAAAAGATTTGCTCCGAAATGTTTTACAAGTTTTTCTCCTGTTTTTACGCCAAATCCAGGGATATTCTTTTTTGCAAAAAAATGAATGATTCCAGACGTGCTTGTAGGCACGATACATTCAACATAAGTGAGTTGAATTTGTTCTCCATAACGTTTATGAACAACAAGATTCCCCTTCATTTTATAATCTGTGTCACGGCGAATATTGGGGAAAATTCCTGTACAAATAAAGCTGTCTCTATTTTCGATTTTCTTTGTTAATTGAACCCGAAAGACACAGTAATCATTTTCTTTATTTTGAAACAAAATCATGTCTACAACACCAGTAAAAGTAAGTTCATTTTCCATAAAAAACCACACTCCCTTCAAAATCTTATCTATTTTATTATTTTACAACAAAAGAAAATATTTTATGTAAAAAGCATAAACAATATGGTATGATTTTATTTATAAAATAAAGAAGGAGCTGATAAAAAATGACAAGCGTATTGTTGGTTGTTTTGGCGTTTGTTCTCATGATCTTTATTCATGAAATCGGACACTTTATTATTGCGAAAGCTACTGGGCTACAAGTTTTAGAATTTGCCATCGGATTTGGTCCTAAAATATGTGGCTTCAAATACAAGGGGACACAATATTCCTTACGGATTATTCCGTTGGGCGGGTATAATAAAATTCCTATTTTGGATAGTGATTTACCAGAAAAAATATTATCTTTTAAGGATTACATGAAACGTATGGCAGTATTAGCGGCAGGGAGTGTTTTTAATATACTTTCCGCTGGCATTGCTATTATGATGATGTTTTACTTCATTGGCACACCTTCTCCCGTTCCCAAAGTGGGATTTATTATTCCAGATAGTATTGCAGGAAAATATTTGCAAGTAGGAGACAATATTCTTCAAATTGACGGAAAAAACCTTGTAGAAAACGAAAAAATTTCCAATGAGGTCATAGACCATTTAAGAGAATCTAAATCTATTGACATGACTATTCTTCGAGAAGGAGAAGAAACAAATCTTCAAATCGAGAAAAAAGAAAATGAGCCTATTGGAATGATGTTTGCTAATGAGTATAAGCCGACCACATTACCAAAAGCATTTGAAATTGCAAAAGATAAAACGGTTATGCTTACTGTTGGAATATATAAAGGATTAGCAGAATTTATTACATCAGATCAAATGAAAGTTACCGAATCTTTGTCTGGTCCAATTGGAATTTCTCAAACAATGCACCAAGCAAATATGCAAATGGGAATCTTTGGTCTTGGGATGATGTTTATTCTCGTAAGTATAAACTTAGGTATTTTTAATCTTCTTCCCCTGCCATTGTTAGATGGTGGACACATGGTAATTCAAACATTACAATTTGTTACAAAAAACAGAATAAGCGAAAGAGTTTTAACGGCAATTAACTATACAGGATTGGCAATTATACTTGGGTTATTGTGTTTGGGAACATATAGTGATTTATTGAGATTAATGAAATGATAATTATTATTATATTTATTATTTTCTCAATTCTTTTTCTTTCAACAAGAAAAGCAGAAAGCAAATAAACTTTCTGCTTTTTAATTTTTATAGAATAAAATCCATGTTATTCTTATTTATAGATGTTTTTTATTTAGAAGGAGGTTGTTATCATGGAAAAAGAAATTAAGAACGATCCAGTCAATCACCCGTCTCATTACACAGACGGGAAATTTGAAGTATTGGATTATATCCTAGACAAGAAACTGGGATTTTGTCTAGGCAATGCCGTGAAGTATATTTCACGGGCGGGGAAGAAAGATCCAAACAAAAAAGTAGAAGACTTGAAAAAAGCCGTCTTCTACATTGAAAGACAAATTAAAGAATGGGAAAAGAGAGAGGAGTAAACCTCTCTCTTTTATCTTTTTGAAGCATAATAACTGCTTGCCAATTCGGAGGCAGTTTCTAATATCTTTTTTACATAATCTTGTGTTTCTGGATAAGGTGGAACACCAGCGTAATCTTTTACTGGTTTTCGACCTGCATTATATGCAGCTAAAGCTAAAGCATAATCGCCAAATTCATCCATTTCGCTTCGCATATATCGTCCTTGTGCGTCTATAGATTCTTCAACATTTAATGGGTTTATATTATAATCTTTAGCGGTATCTGGCATAAACTGTGCAATTCCTAAAGCTCCTACATCTGATACTACTGTAGGATTAAAACCAGATTCTTGTTTTAATTGAGCACAAAGAACAAAAGGATTTATGTTGTATTTATTTGCTGTGCGAACAATTTGTCCTGCTAATTTGTCAATATCGTCACCTTGCCACAAGCCTGTAGTGTTAGCTATTTCTCGTTTTATTTGGAATAAAGCGTCTTGGTCGGAAAGCATAGAAGAAGGAGGAAGATTTGCAATAGATTTTTTTATTGTATCTAAATTTTGTAAGGTTAGTTTTTGACTTGGTGCTGGTTGATTGCGATTTTCGCTGGCAATATGGTTGATAAACTTTTTTTCTGACGCAGTATCTATTCTTCCATAAGCTTTTGCGGGATATTTTTTTATATGTTCTTCATAATTTATATCTCCATTTTCTGTTCTTGTCTTGATAGATTCTCGTATTTCTTCTTGTTCTTCTTTTGTCTTGCCAGAGCCAAGAAGAATAAGTCCTGCTGCAGAAAGACCGCTCATGAAAGTTCCTGCCGCCGTCTCTGAATCAACACCTAAAGCGTCTGCCAAAGTTCCTACTTTATTATCTAAAAAATCATGAAACTGATTATTTAAAGAATCAACTTCCTCTTCAGAGGCTTCATTGTTTTCTAAAATATCATTATAAAGTTTTTGATTTAGCGTGCTAGAACCATCACTTTTAAATGAACCTTCTGGAAGAGTAATTAAGCCATCGTTATCAACTTCAATAGTGACATTTGTATTAGTCTCTCCTCGTTCGTCGTTAATTGCCCAATAAATAGCTCCTGTTTTTTCATCTGTTTTCTTTCCTTTTATATTAATTCCTTCGGGCAAAGTACCTGTTCTTTCTAAACTGTTACGAATTTCTTCTGCAATAGTTTGTTCAGATGAAGGCATCAATCCTTCAAAAATTTCTTCTTTATGTTCTTGAAATTCAGAAGGTTCTGAATTTCCTTGTGGTACAGGTTCTTCCGAGCTTCCCCAGAGAAGATTTTCAAAATATTCGATTGTACCTTGTAAAAAATATGCTTCTGCTGGTTTGCTATATGAAAAATTTATAGAAAATACTGCCAAAAACAACAGTATTATCGCTTTATTTTGAAACATTTTGTTTTCACCTTCCTACTTTTAGAAACCTAAAAGTTTATAAATGAAGTTACATGACTGATGTTTTTATAGAAAAACTTATAAGAATTTATAAAAACATCTCCATTTCAAGTAACTAACCAAAGTATATCATAGGAACTTTTATAAAGATATTAGAAACCATTTTCCTAACAAGAAAAAGGAAGTGTTAAAAAACACTCCCTTTTTACTTTATAATTTTTTCAGTTCTTCCAGCCCCTCTTTAACAAGAGAAGTTCTTGTTCCCAAGATTTCTCTTGCTTCTTCATAATCCTGCTGATTCATCCAGCAAGACCAAGGAGAAGGAATAATAACAAAATTGCCATTATTCTTTAAGAAGAGGCTAATGCCAACCTCACGCATATACAACATATAGGTGAAAAAATCTTTATCTTTTTTCCAGAAAAAGAATAAGAAAGCAATAAAAATTGCTCCATCTTCTTTCTCAAGATGTAACGATTTCGCTCTTTCACGAAAACCGTTACTTTCTTTGCAGAGAATCTTAAATAATTCCCTGCTATAAGAACAAACTTGTTCTCCGTTCATAAGAAACACCCCTTTCTATTTCGAAAGAAAAAATAATCTAAAAATATTATATAATAAAATTAAAAACATTCCACTAGAATAGAAAGCAGGTTGATTATGCAAAAAATATTTGGTAACAAATTATATTTCCTTTACATGGCTTCCTTTATTTTTCTCCTCCTTATATGGTTTCAACGACCATTTAGTTACAACGACTTTTATCTTCATACGGTGATGGGGCAATGGATGATTGATCATATGGAAATTCCACGAATTGCCATTAACAGTTGGTACGGAGAAGAACAAAATTTACCATGGATAGCTCACGAATGGGCTTCGGAAGTCGTTATGGCATTTTATTATTCTATGGTAGGACACAACAAAATTATCCTTGTTTTTTCTTGTCTTGCCCTTTGTATTGGAGCGACATGGGCAATTATTTGGTTTAACCGAAAAGACATAGAAAAAAATTATCTGTCTTCTGCTTTTATTATATTCTCAATTGCTATCAGTTTTTCTAGTTTTTTCTGTTATCGTCCACAAGTATTTTCATATCTTTTCTTTTTCATAGAAATGTATCTTTTATTAAAGGTATATGAAACAGAAAATAAAAAATATCTATATCCTATTCCTTTTTTGAGTATTTTATGGGCAAATTTCCATGGTGGTTCTTCCGCTCTTGTATATGTGTTGCCGATTTTGCTTGTTGTGTTTCAAAATATTTCCGTTCGCTTTTTAGGTTTAGAAGAAAGATTTTTCAGCAAAAAAATACCCTCTAATTTATCGAAAAACATGCTTTTTACAAGCGTTTTATCTGTTTTGTGTTTAAGTATCAATCCAAACGGATTTTCTATGATTTTATATCCATATATAAACATGATGGATGCAAATATGCTGAAATATATTTTGGAATGGCAACCTTTAAATCTTAAAGAGTTTTCTCATCTTTATCTTTGCTTCTTCCCTCTTCTGGCAGTATGGTTTTCGTTATTTATTTCTCAAAAGAAAATAAATTTTGTTGATTTTATGTTTTTGTTCGTTTTTACGTTTATGACATTTAAATCCGCAAGATTTATTATGTATTTTGATATTTATGCTGGGTTAGTTGCATTTAAATATCTTCAATCAGCTTCTTGGGAAACATATAACACAACCAAAGATATTGTAAAACACAATTTAAAGCTAACAATATTTTCTGTTCTTGCTGTTTTTGTAAGTTGTATTTATATTACATACCAAAGTGACGGTATTTTAAAACAAGAAGATTTAGCTGTTATACATAAAGATTTGTTTAATTTTATGAAAGAAAACCATTATGATTATCATGTATGGAATAGAGGTTCAGTTGGGAATGAAATGGTTTTTTATGGAATAAAAAGTTTCGCAGATGGACGAGCAGATGTTTATACAGGAGAACCATTTATTGTATCTATTCCTAAAGTGTTTCCTTATATGGATTATGAGGAAATCATAGAAAAATATGATTTTCATTATGTGATTATCTATGATGAAGATACATTAATGGTTTATATAAAAAATCATCCAGAAAGATTCACCCTTTTGTTTAAAGAAGAAGGATATTATATACCAGAATCTTTTTTAGAAACAAATTATCTTTCTTTATATAAAATAAATAGATAATATTTTATATA
>ERZ773022.2589-NODE-2589-length-10716-cov-2.788012_pt1 | contig 10716 bp, 9 predicted proteins | sample MGYA00580839_ERZ773022 | MGnify/ENA primary metagenome ERZ773022 (study PRJEB29015, sample SAMEA2738020) | human oral metagenome | biome: human oral; feature: human-associated habitat; material: dental | place: China | collected 2044 ... | reverse complement strand
GGTAAAGCTGCCTGTGACATGGGGAGCCCTAGATTCTCAGCGAAGAGCGTAGGAAGCCAGTTCTTAGTTGCCCAGCCGGGTAGACTAGGAATAGCAAAGTAGAGGAGGATCACCCAAAACGCAGGATTAGTAAACAGAGACTTGAGGCTAAGTAAGACATTAGCTTGGGGCTTTTTCGGAGTACTCTCCTTCGCTTCTTCTGGGGCTGCTCGCTTCTTGTCCTTCAGGAATACTGCTAGGACAAATGCATAGACGATACCGATGATGCCAAACCAATAGAAAGTCGTATTCCATGAATAGGCTGCAGCCAAGGTAGCTCCAAACCCTCCGATTGCTTGCCCTAGGTAGAGTCCAGTCATGTGAATGCCAACGGCCAGTGACCTTGAACCACCAGTATGATAATCTGCAATAAGAGACAACCCTGCAGGAAGATAAAGAGCCTCACTAACCCCCATAAGGGCTCGTAGCCAAAAAACCTGATCATACGTGGTCGCTAAGCCCATAAGGTAGGTAACAGAGGACCATACCAATAGGCTCCCTACGATAAGCTTCTTACGGCTTAGGTTGTCTGCGATGATGCCAGAGATAGGACTCATCAAGCCATATACCCAAAGGAATATGGCCATCAGTCTACCAAAGTTCGTCGCAGACTGCAAGTCTATGATATCCACTTGCATGGAGTCTTTCATAGTACTTAGCATCTGGCGATCCATATAGTTGAGCAAGGCCACACCGCCCAGCAATGCGACTACAACCCATGGATAATACTTACTATTTGTTAGGCTTTTCATATATCGATTAAGATGCAAAAGTCCCCTATTCACTAGCGAGCGTAGGAATAAGGGACTTTTACGGGGATGGTTAGTACTTAAAGTTCTTAAATGACTAGGACTGCATCATGTCTCTACAGAGCATGAATCCCTTGATCATCATTCGGGGGATATGGAAGGGGCCCTTGAAGATATTACCCTTCGCAGGTTGAGCTACGGTGCCATCGCGGTGTAGGTAACCATACCACTCGCCATATTCTGCATCAGGGAAATGAGCATAGGTCCAATCGCTGATCTGCTGGTGCATGTGTAGGAAGCGCTCTTCACCGGTAGCCTCATAGGCGTAAAGCGTCGCTATGATCGCTTCTGTCTGTGGCCACCAGAACTTCATATCCTGTGAGTAGTCCTGCACGGGTAGCCCCTTACAGTCACGGAAGTTGATGAGTCCACCATACTCCTTGTCCCAGCCCCATTTCCATGACCAGTCAAGGATCTTGACGGCTACCTCTGTCAGCTGGGGGTCACCACCACGATACTTTGCTTCTTCTAATAAGAACCATGCCGTCTCGATGCAGTGACCAGGATTGATGGTACGTCCTACGATGGTGTCTATGAACTCGCCATTAGGCCCGACGGTCTCCAAGAGAGCTTCGAATTCTGGATGTATGAAATAGCGCTGTAGCGTTTCGATAGACAGGCTAATCTGCTCATCTAGCTCGACAGCAGGTATAGCCTCACGAATACGTGCAGCGGTATTGATAAGGATCATCGTGATCGAATGCCCTTGCATCTCTACCCCTTCGCAATACTTGGGCTCAAGGATCCCCTTGGTATTGATAAAGTGTAGGATCTGCTTGAAGAGCGCCAAGGCCTTCTGAGCATAGCTTCTATCACCCGATGCAATCGAATACTCTGACATCGCGATCGCAGCAAAGCACTCAGAGAAGACATAGCGTCTTTTGCGGACCGGCTTACCTTCAGCAGTCACCTCAAAGTACATGCGCCCATCGGTATCAAAGCAGTGCTGCTCGATGAAGTCGACACAGCTCTTCGATGCTCTAAGCCACTCTTCGTTCGCTTCGATGTTGTTATATGCATAGGCACATATGAATCCGAAGCGCCCTTGGAACCATACCGATTTGGTAGAGTCGATCAGCGTACCATCACGATCCACGCATGTGTACACACCACCATGGACTCTATCTAAGCCATGCTTCAGCCAAAAGGGGAGTATATTCTCCTTGAGATCATCTTGGTATCGGTCTGCCCAATACGCAAGGTACTTCTTTACATCCATCTTTCCTGGTATTTAGGCGAATATCAGAAGATGTTGCAACGGCTGAAGAAGTCAATGGCCTCAAGCTCTTGCTTCATGCGAGTCTCTTCTTCATCAGTCATATTATTGAAGGGCGTTCTATTCTTCCCGAGGTCTAAGCCGATGAGCTTCATGATACGCTTCCCCCCAACGATATTTCCACGGAAGTGGCAGATCACATTGATTACCTCTTGGGCAAAGTTCTGCAGCTCGCGTGCCTCCTCCAGGTCACCACGCTCCCATGCGTCGAGGATCCCTACGAGGCAACGTCCATTGTAGTTGGTCGTACCTCCAATCCCTCCTTGTGCGCCTCCCATAGCTAGGCAAGGAAGGATAGTTTCATCCTGTCCGTGTAGCAGGTCGAATTTACCACCAGCATACAGGCGACACTGATTGTATTCGTATAGACTTTCGTAGGTGTACTTGATACCTGCGAAGTTAGGGATACGTCCATCTACCGCCTTCAGGAAGTCCAGCATGGGAAGGTAAGCCCCATTGAAAGCTGGGATATGGTAGTAGTAGAAGGGTAGCTTAGGTGCTCCAACAGCGATCTCTTCGCAATACTTAACCAGCTCTTCGATTCGACCAATCTTGGGGAAGGGGGGAGCCATTGCTCCGATACCAAAAGCACCGATCTCTTGGGCGTGAGCTGCTAAACGCTGGCTTGACTTCACGCAGGTACTACCCACATGGACAATCACCTTAAAGCCTTCGGGAGCGACCTCCGCCCAGCGTTCTGCCAGGCGCATTCGCTCCTCCTCGGTCAGCATGTATCCTTCACCTGAAGATCCATTGACAAAAACTCCCTTGAGCCCGTTCTTCGCCAGCATATGGGCATAGCGTTCTATGGGTTCTAGATTGACCTCCCCATTTTCGTAGAATGGGGTAAATGGTGCATCGATCAAGCCTATAAGCTTATCCATCGTTATCTACTCTTTTGATTAGTTACTCTCTAAGAGCATAGCTCATTGCTATCCTCACTGAAGCAAAGATAACCTGATTTTTTAAGAAATAAGCCCTATTGAAGTGAACTGGGAGCAAGGTATATCCCCTTCAGAAACCGCACCCACCTTGCATACCTCCCAGCACAACTCCTCTTACTTGGAGCATCGGCGGGCAAGGGCATGCACAGGGAGTATCTACCGGCTGGAGAAGGAGGCCCATACAGAGGGTAGACAAAAGCCTCCTATCATGGGGCGATGAAGGGACCCATTCATGGGTGACCACGACGACCCATTCATGGGTCACCTGACCGACCCATGAATGGGGTACTTCCCCGAGCTAAGATGACTCGTCTTGCTTTCCCACCTAGGGGGCTCAAACGGCCTTGCCCTACCCTTCAGGGGCAAAACGTATACGTTTCGTGCCCAAGACGTATACGTTTCACCCTCGAAACGTATACGTTTTATTCATGATACGTATACGTTGCATTCCAAGCAGGGTATACGTTGCAGGCGAAAGACCTTGTCACCTTAGTCCTCGTGATGCTTGTGAAGATGGAGACAAGGCTAGAGAGAACTGGGGGAAGTAGATGGTCACTAAAACACAGCGAACTCGGAGTACCAGAAGTGGTCGAGCGTCCTCAACGAATCGCCTTCTCTCAGATACCAGACCGTGAGTAGCGTGTCCCGACGTGCGTGCCAGGTGAACTCCAGGATCCAAGTCTTATGCGCCATGCGCTCGTGCATGGGAAACATCCGTTCGACAGGGTTACGGAACTCATCATGGAGCTCCTGAAGGATGAAGCTATCCCGATAGAGAGGCTTGAAGAGACTATCAAGCTCCGTCGGCGTATAGCTCACGACACGGAGCGAGTCGGAGAGAGGAGCCTCGACCTTCTGTGCCTGCTTCCTCTGGGTACAGGAGCAGAAGCCAGAGAGGAGACCCACGAGGGTGAGGTAAAGGCTAAGTCTTGTCATCATAAGGGGGCATATTTAGGTGTTCAGCCAAGGGCATCTAGGCCCGAAGCGCTCGCCGAAGATCTGCGGGGACTTTGCTCGTCTTTCGCTCGCCAGGATCCCCACACGCTCTGCAGTAAAAGTACGCTTTCTCACCCATAGAATTAGTTCCTCTCATAGTGGGGCGCTCAAGCATCCTATGGTAGGTAGCTGAGGCGACCTGTGGTAGGATTGCTTTACCCACCTTTTCGCTTTAACTTCGTCCCCGAGGGAAAGGCGGTGGCCATACCCCAAGGAAGAGCCTTGCCCGACAAGCTAAGGGCAAGCGCTCAGCACCTCTTCCCTCCTCGACGAAGAAGATAGAGCAGATATGACGAAAGAACTACGACCACGGACGAGCCGTATCGTCGGCTACCTACGGGGAGGAGCATGCCTTGCCCTCCTGGTGATCGTCGGTGAGGACCTCCACTCTTGCCTCACAGAGCCCGAGGCCTATCCCTTCGGAGCGGAGAACGTCTCCATTATATATAGGGACCTCCCGACGTACGTGGGCGCTAACGCCCTGCTAGCGCTCTGGCTCGTCATGGGTATCGCCCTAGCCTTCTTCATTCGGCATAGACGCCGGGGCAGTCTGACCTTAGCTCACGCCCTGATCACACTGGGGATGCTTCTGGTGAGCGCACTTCCCGAGTAAGACGCACCCAGCATTCCTAGCCCAGCTCCGAAGCCTAATTCACTGCAGTACCAGAGACTTAGCCTAGGGTTAGGAAGTAGCATGCCTTTCCTTAATTTTCATAATATGTCACAGAGTATAGAGAATTGTTGTAGGATTGGGGAAAAGTTATTTATTTTGTGATGTATCTATCACTTAGACATCATGATAATGAACAGATTCCTACAACGACTACCTCGCTTAGGCTTCCGCCTCAAGGTGGCTCTACTACTCGTAGGTGGGATCGTGCTGGGCTTAGGCGGACTCTTCCTGTATCTGCTGCGGTTCCACACTTATCTAGGCGACGATCCCTCGGCCTGTGTCAACTGCCACATCATGACCCCTTACTACGCCACGTGGATGCATGGCGCTCATGCTCGTAATACCACTTGCAACGACTGCCACGTACCTCATGACAATGTCTTCCGAAAGTATTACTTCAAGGGCAAGGACGGTATGAACCACGTGTATAAGTTCGTCACGCGACAGGAGCGACAGGCTATACAAGCCATCGACGAGAGTGCAGAGGTCATCATGGAGAACTGTGTACGCTGTCATGCTACCCTCAACACCGAAATCGTCAACACCGGACGTATCTCCTACATGGACGTCAAGTGTGACCAGGGGAAAGCTTGCTGGGATTGCCACCGAGATGTGGCCCATGGCAAGATGAACTCCCTCTCATCCACTCCAGCGGCTCAGGTGCCACTTCCGGAATCACCCGTGCCCGACTGGCTACAGAAGATGGTCAAGTAATCTCCCATCATTCGCTACGAAAAACGACAACAGAATAACAACAACGTAAAAGAGACTTAAGAATCATGGCAAAACAGTTGAAACGTTGGCAAGGATGGCTCCTCTTCGGAGGCTCAATGGTCGTAGTCTTCGTCCTTGGGCTCATCGTCTCCTCACTCCTCGAGCGTCGTGCAGAGGTGGTGAGCATCTACAACAACCGCAAGCATCTCTTCTCGGACTCGATCGTGTCACAGAACGAGAAGTTCGCCGAAGACTTCCCCCGCGAGTATCAGACGTGGGCTAAGACAGCTGATACGACCTATAAGGGCGAATTCAATAGCTCACAGCGTGTCGACGTACTTGCAGCTCGTCCAGAGATGGTCGTGCTATGGGCAGGCTACTCGTTCGCAATGGAGTATAACACACCACGTGGGCACAAGCACGCCATCGAAGATATGCGCGAGATCCTTCGCACGGGTGCCCCTGGGGTGAACGGCAATAAGGACATACAGCCAGGTACCTGCTGGACTTGTAAGGGTCCTGATGTCCCCCGCATCATGAAGGAGAAAGGTATCGCAGAGTTCTACAAAGCTCCCTGGAGTCAGTGGGGGAACGAGATCGTGAACACCATCGGCTGCTCCGACTGTCACGACGCCCGGACTATGAACCTCAAGCCTGCGCGCCCTGCGCTCTACGAAGCGTGGGCACGCCGTGGGCAGGATGTCTCCCAGCAGTCGCACCAAGATATGCGCTCGCTCGTCTGTGCTCAGTGCCACACTGAGTACTACTTCAAGGGCGACGGCAAGTACCTCACCTTCCCTCATGACAAGGGCTTCACGGTCGAGGATATCGAAGCCTACTACGATGAGATGGATTACTCCGACTACACGCACAAGCTCTCGCGTGCTCCCATACTCAAGGCTCAGCACCCCGACTACGAACTCTGGCGTATGGGTATCCACGGACAGCGTGGTGTCTCCTGTGCTGACTGTCACATGCCCTACGTGAGTGAGGGTGGAGTGAAGTACTCCGATCACCAGATCGTCAGCCCTCTGGCGAAGATCGATAAGACCTGTCAGACCTGCCACCGTGAGGATGCAGAGACCCTGCGCCAGAACGTCTACGAACGTCAGCGTATGGCCAACGACATCCGCAACCGTGTAGAGAAGGAGCTGGCTAAGGCGCATGTCGAAGCTAAGTACGCATGGGACAAGGGTGCTACCGAGCCCGAGATGAAGTCTGCCCTGCAGTCCATCCGCAAGAGCCAATGGCGTTGGGACTTCGCTGTAGCCAGCCACGGAGCTTCCTTCCACGCTCCACAGGAAGTGACACGCATCCTCGGTCAGAGCCTCGGCTATGCTCAGGAAGCTCGTATCGCTATCGCTAAGGTGCTGGCACGCCACGGCTTCACCGGAGATGTCCCCATGCCTGATATCTCTACTAAGGAGAAGGCTTGGGCCTATATCGGTATCGATGGTAAGAAGCTCCAGGCTGACAAGGCTGAGTTCATGAAGACGGTCGTACCTAAGTGGGTACAGTCTGCTAAGGCACAAGGCAAGCTCATCGAACTCTAAGCAGAGTCCCCCTCAAGCTTGAGACACATCTAGAATATCTCCTATGGCGCGGCGACAGACCTCATCGTCTGCCGTCGCGCTTCTTCTCTACTCCAACTCCTTTCCCGTATGTTTTTTAATGCTATCTGGAAAATGAAAGAAGGCTTTGCCACCGGTGCAGGGCTGATCCTCGTGGGGCTAGTGCTCCAGTACAGCGTGGGTCCCATCCACTGGTCAGACTTCGCCTTCCCGATCAACGGCATCTTCCTCATCCTCTACCTACTCACCCTCGTAGTCGTCTACCTGCTACGTCATCGAGTACGCCTCTTCGCCTTCCTCTTCACCGCCGAAGCAGCTGTACCCACACTGATCTACGCTGCCCTACTCACCGTCGTGATGGGGCTCACGCGTCAGGTAGCACCTCACGAACGTGCTATCGATCCCATCGGGCTGACACAGATGCTCTCCTTCTGGCCCTTTGTATTCATCTATGCTCGCCTTGCAGGTATCGTGGGGCTGATCGCACTACGGCAGATCTTACATTTCCGCCTGAGAGAAGTTCCCTCCATGCTTTCGCACATCGGGCTCTTCATCGCTATCGTCTCCGCTACGCTTGGTAGTGCTGATATGGAGCGTGTGAAGCTCACGGCTCAAACAGACATGCCCGAGTGGCGTGCTACCCATGAGCAGGGCTTCATGGAGCTGCCTCTAGCTATCCAGCTGGAGAAGTTCACCATCGACGAATATCCCCCCAAGCTTCTAGTCATCAACAGCAAGACAGGGAAGTCCATCCCAGCGAAGAACCCTGACATCGTACTTATCGATAAGCACTTCCGTGAAGGTATGCTTCATCAGTGGCGCATTCGTATCCAGCAGAACCTTCCCCTGGCTGCTCCCGTCATCACCTCTGACACGACGAGGTACGTCGCATGGGGATCGTCAGGTGCTGCTACTGCCCTTCTGGTCGAAGCGCAGCCTATGAAGGATGGTAAGGAGGTCGGCAAGCCCCTCACCGGCTGGGTCACCTGCGGTAGCTACCTCTTCCCCTTCCAGGAACTCAAGCTCACCAAGGATCTAAGCCTTGTCATGGCACGGCGTGAACCCGAGCGCTATGCCTCACGCATCCATGTCTACACCCAGTCGCAGAAGAACATCGTCGCTACCGTCGAAGTCAATAAGCCCGTCACGGTCGATGGATGGAAGATCTACCAGCTTAGCTACGACGAAGCGATGGGTCGATGGAGCGAGACCAGCACCTTCGAGCTCGTCAAGGATCCTTGGCTACCTGCCGTCTATGTAGGGATCTACCTACTGCTGGCTGGTGCTATACTTACCTTCATCGTCTCGCAGAAACGTCGCTAAGTCCTTCCCCCTAGCTTTAGGGTAAGGCTACCCTCCACCCCGAAGGCGTAGAGACAGCGCCCTAATAGAAGGTGTTCGCCCTACCCTCTTCTGCTTCACCACTCCAACCCCTATCAACTCTATCCTCATGACTTGGGATTCCTTCATATTCTTCGCTATCCCTGCCCTCCTGCTATGGGCGGGCGGTGCATGGACGGCTTGGCGCAAGCGTCCTCTTCCTACCTATCTACTCACCGCTGCGGGACTTATCGTCTACTTCGCCTTCATCCTTGGGCTGTGGCTCTCACTGGAGCGCCCTCCTCTGCGCACCATGGGCGAGACGCGCCTGTGGTATGCCTTCTTCCTCCCCACGGCAGGGCTGATCGTCTATTCTCGCTGGCGCTATCCTTGGATCTTAGCCTTCAGCACCGTCCTGGCTGGTGTCTTCACTACGATCAACATCATCAACCCCGAGATCCACAACAAGACGATCATGCCTGCACTCCAAAGCCCTTGGTTCGCTCCGCACGTCATCGTCTATATGTTCGCCTACGCTGTGCTCGGTGCAGCGGCGCTGATGTCTGCCTACCTGCTATGGTTCAAGAAGTCACCCATCAACGATCACGAGATGGACATCTGCGACAACCTCGTCCAAGTCGGTTGGGCCTTCATGACCGTAGGTATTCTCTTCGGAGCGCTCTGGGCTAAGGAAGCTTGGGGCCACTATTGGGCGTGGGACCCTAAGGAGACATGGGCTGCTGCCACGTGGTTCGCCTATCTGGCTTATATCCATGTGCGCATCCGCTCAGACCGCTATCGCCGTGCAGCGCTCTGGGGGCTATTCATCTCCTTCATCCTTCTACAAATGTGCTGGTGGGGGATCAACTACCTCCCTTCAGCTCAAGGCGTGAGCGTCCACACCTACACCCTCGGCTAAGGACACAGCCCCCCATAAGCCTCCAAAAAGAAGCGTCCCCCCCCGTAGTATCAGCTACAGGTGGGGACGATTGCTTTTATTCTTCTTCATCATCCAAGTAATCTTCAACCTCCTTTAAAGAATCAAGATCTGCGATATGCTCCTTCTTCTTTACAGGCTTTGGCGCAGTGTAAGGCATACTGAGTAGCTTGTATGACCTCAAGAACAATTCGTTTGTATCTGCATCATCTTTACTTGCCTCAAGAGTCGGGACCAAGATCTTATCCTTAAACTTATCATTGGCAATATACTTAAACACCACAGCCCCCTTTGATAGCACATCATCTCTGAGATCATTAAGCGCTTCAGTTGCATCCTCAAGCTCTTTATTTAGCGTGGGTCCAACTTTAGGGGAGGCAAAAATAATTTCATACTTATAGTCTTCGGGGAAGTAACTGCGTAGAAGCAGATAGGAACGCAGAAGCTTCTTCTTCAAGCTCTTTATTGTCCTATCCTTGTTCTTGTAATTCAGCCCGTCCTCATGATAGGCGATGTCCATCACATACATCTTCTTTTCGACGGGGTTAATTCCAAGAATATCTATTTCAGCCTGTTTTAAAAACTGTGAGAAGCTGGTCTCAATCTTTCCTTGAAATGATAATAGACCATCCTTTACAAGCTTCTCAAAAGCTTCTCTTGCGTCTTTTACTCCACCAAGAAAAGCCCACTGGCTTGAACTTTTCCAGTTCGTCTGATAGATCACGCACTTCTTCACGTGCTTGAGGTAGCTCAAGGCTAGGGATTCTCCGATTTCGATTTTCATGAGACTTGTTTGTTTGAGTTTGACGACGTGCAAAGCTAGGAAGAATAAGCCTAGCGGGCAAAGGGTACACCCTTCGTGATCAAGACGTATACGTTTTGCGCCCGAATCGTATACGTTTCACGTCCAAAACGTATACGTTTCCAGCCTAAGACGTATACGTTTCAGGCACGAAACGTATACGTATTGGACCGGGAAGCTTTGGGCGAGGAATATTGAGGCGTTTCACTGGTGGAAAGGTCACCTCCTTTTACGCCCCTTTTACGCCCCACAGTAGGTCGCTGAAAAAACCTACGGTAGGTCGTCGATGCGACCTACCGTGGATCGCTTCGACGACCTACCATAGGTTTCTAAACCACCCCTTGGCTCAAGCCTCGGGGGAAGGCTAACCTTGAGGCCTCGCTGAGCTCGAACCCGCCAACCTATACCAAGCGCTAACCTACGCCCTCAGCTAAGGGCACAGTAAGCGCATCAGCATCCATAAACAAGCGTCCCCACCCGTAGTCTCAGCTACAGGTGGGGACGCTTGTTTGTGGATGCTTATTCATGCTTCAGGCGCTCTTGCTCTAGGTCAATCCGTCGGATGAAGCGATTCACGATGTCCTCATCGATATTCGCTTGCTCCTTATTCAGGTGATAAAGGTAGAGGCGTTGCT
>ERZ773022.2588-NODE-2588-length-10716-cov-21.802176_pt1 | contig 10716 bp, 10 predicted proteins | sample MGYA00580839_ERZ773022 | MGnify/ENA primary metagenome ERZ773022 (study PRJEB29015, sample SAMEA2738020) | human oral metagenome | biome: human oral; feature: human-associated habitat; material: dental | place: China | collected 2044 ... | reverse complement strand
CGTGGCCGTCGATCTCCAGGTGGCCGAGCTCGGTGTTGGGCACCAGGGTGCCGTCGACGATGACGGCCGAGCCGATGCCCGTGCCCAGGGTGGTGACGATGATGGTGCCGGGCACGCCCTTGGCGGCGCCGTAGACGACCTCGGCCAGCCCGGCGGCGTCGGCGTCGTTGAGCGCGTGGGACGGGCGCTCCAGGACCCGGGTCATGAGCTCGTCGACGTTCACGCCCTTCCAGGACTTGTCGAGATTGGCCATGAAGACGACGGTGCCGCGCACGATGGGGGCGGGGATGGTGATGCCCACGGGCACGTCCTGGGCGACGCCGAGCCGCTCGATAATGGTGCGGCAGACCTTGGCGACCGCCTCGGGCGTGGATGGTCGGGGGGTCTCGATGCGCACGCGCTCGCCGATGAACTCACCGGTCCCGAGATCGACCAGGGCGCCCTTGACGCCCGATCCGCCGATGTCGATCCCGCATGCCACCTGGGTCATTAGTCCGTCTCCTGAACCTCGTCGGTCGGTACGGCTCGAGGATATCGGAGGCGGGCGCCGTCGGGGCGCACTCAGGCCGCCCAGTCGCCCAGCCCGCCCTCCAGGGCCCCCAGGGCGGCGTCGATGAGCCCCCAGCGCTCCTCGTCGGGGCAGCCGCGCTCGACCCAGTGGAGGCAGGCGGCGTCGATGAAGCCGAGGTAGCCCCACAGGGCGTAGCGGTGGCGCGCCTGCTCGCCGGGGCCGAGCAGGCGGCCGAGGCGCTCGACGTAGTCGCTGCGGGCCCGGGCGCGCACCCGCGCCGCGCCGGCCGGCTCGCTGCCCGGCCGGCGCAGGGGCATGGCCCAGGCCCCGGGGTGGGCGGCGATGTGGTCCAGGTAGACGATGGTGGCCATCCTGATGCGGTCGCGCACCGGCACGCCGTCGGGCAGCTCGTCGATGGCGCGCGCCTGGCGCTCCATGAGCGCGTCGACGGACTCGCGCACGACCTGGGCGTACAGGTCCTCCTTGCCGTGGAAGTAGCGGTAGACGAGCGGGGTCGAGGCCCGGGCCCCCTCGGCGATGTCGGCGAGGGTGACTTCGGCGTAGGGGCGCTCGGCGAAGGCGGCGGCGGCCGAGCGCAGGATGGCCTCGCGGCGCGCGTCGGGGTCGAGCCGGAGGCGGGGCCTGGAGTCGGTGCGCGCCATGTGGACATGGTACCGCTAGTGAACTATGATTCACGAACGTTAGTGAACTCCATTCAACAAGTGAACACCATTCAATCAGGAGGTCTCATGAACTGGGTCGAGCACGCCATCTGGTGGCACGTCTACCCGCTGGGCTTCACCGGAGCCCCCATCCGCGACGGCGACCGCTCCCCCGCGCCCAGGCTGCGCCGGCTGCTGAACTGGCTGGACTACGCCGTCGAGCTGGGCGCCTCCGGCCTCCTGCTGGGCCCGATCTTCTCCTCGGCAAGCCACGGCTACGACTCCCTCGACCAGCTGAGCATCGACCCGCGCCTGGGAGGGGACGCCGACTTCGACGACCTCGTCGCCGCCTGCCGGCAGCGCGGGCTGCGCCTCGTGCTCGACGGCGTCTTCAGCCACGTCAGCGCCGACCACCCCCTCCTGCGCCGGGCCCTGGACGAGGGGCCCGACGGCGAGGCGGCCGCCCTGTTCGACATCGACTGGCGGGCCCCGGACGGCCCGCGCCCGCGCGTATTCGAGGGGCACGGGGACCTGGCGCGCCTGAACCACTCCAGCGGGGCCGCCGTCGACTACACCGCCGACGTCATGCGGCACTGGCTCGCCCGCGGCATCGACGGCTGGCGCCTGGACGCGGCCTACTCGGTGCCGACCGACTTCTGGGCCCGGGTCCTGCCGGCCGTGCGCCGCGACCATCCGCGGGCGTGGTTCCTCGGCGAGGTCATCCACGGCGACTACGCCGCGATCGTCAAGGACTCCACCATGGACACGCTCACCCAGTACGAGCTGTGGAAGGCGATCTGGTCCTCCCTGACCGACCCCAACTTCTTCGAGCTCGACTGGAACCTGACCCGCCACAACGCGTTCCTGGACTCCTTCACCCCCCAGACCTTCATCGGCAACCACGACGTCACCCGCATCGCCTCCCGGGTCGGCGCCGCCGGCGCCGTGACCGCCCTGGCCATCCTCATGACGGTGGGGGGCGTCCCCTCGATCTACTACGGGGACGAGCAGGGCTTCACCGGGGTCAAGGAGGAGCGCATCGGCGGGGACGACGCCGTCCGCCCCGCCTACCCGGAGGACCCCTCCGGGCTCGCGCCCTGGGGCGCGCCCGTCCTGCGCGCCCACCAGCAGCTCATCGGCCTGCGCCGCCGCCACCCGTGGCTGGTCACCGCCCGGACCGAGTCGCTGCGCCTGGAGAACGCCCGGTACACCTACCGGGCCACCGCGGCCGACGGCGGGGAGCACCTCGACGTCGAGATCGACCTGGAGGCCGAGCCGCGGGTGGTGATCCGCGGCGCCCGGGGCGAGGTCCTGTGGAGCCAAGAGAGGCTCTGAGGCGGGCCCGTCCCGTCCGCTCCGGGCCGTCCGGGCCGTCCGGGGCGGACGGGGCGTCCGGGCGCCTCACGAGTCCGGGGCGGCCGGATCGGCCGGGGCGTCTCGCGCCGGGGCGGTGGTGAACACCTCGGGCGGCACCCCGAAGCGGGCGTAGGTCCTCTCGCAGGCGTGGCAGGGGCCGAGGGGCTCGCCCTCCGGCGAGTGGATCCTCACCCGCGTCACCGTGCGGGGCAGTGCGTCGACCCCGTTCTCGCGGGCGGCCCGGGCGAGCATCTTGTAGGCCGCGTCGGCCCGGTGGTCCCAGCGGGCGAAGGGGCCGCCCCCGTGGATGGCGTTGTCCAGCCAGGCCTCGTACCAGGCCGTGAGGCCGGGGGCCACCCGGGCGAAGCCGTCGTCGCAGGCGCGCGAGTCCAGCCACACGGCGCCGTCGGTCAGGTCGAGGAGCCACCGGGCGCCGCAGCCGGCGTCGGCCAGGTGCCACCAGCGCTCGTCGATGCGCCGGGGCTCCAGGCCGTAGCCGGGCCCCGCCCCGCTGGCGGCGATCCGGGTCAGGAACCGGTTCGCCTCCGCCGGCAGGACGGGGTCCGCGGGCCCGGGCTCCCCCAGGCGCATGCCGTGGCTGCGGGCGCCGTGCCACCCGGCCTCGGCATCGGGGTCGGCCCCGCAGGCCCGCAGGAGGTCGAGGGTGCGCTGGAGGCCCTCGCGGGTGAGTTCGGGCGCCGGCTCGAGCGGGGCCAGGATGGCCCACTCGCGCAGCATGTGCAGGCCGGCGGACTCGTCGGGCGGCGGGGCCAGGCGCTCGAGCACCTCGGCGGCGGCCGGCCAGTCGGCCGTGCCGAGCTTGACCTCGGTCGACGTCGCCCGCCCGCAGGCGAGGAAGCAGCCCAGGGCGATGACCCCGTCCGAGCGCGTGGACGGGATGGTCCCGCTGGTCAGCACGGCCCGCGTCAGCGCCGAGGGGCCGCCCAGGCGCCGGCGCTCGGCCCCCGCCGCCCGGGCCGAGTCGCTCCACCGGTCGAGGTGGCCGACCGCGAACAGGTGGCGCCGCCCGTCGAGGGTCGTCTCGAACAGCTCGACGTCGGGGTCCTCGGTGTTGATGAGCTCGGGGCGGCCGATGCCGGTGAGCAGGACGGGGCCGAAGGCGCAGGCCCAGTTGCACCCGGCCAGCGTGAGCGCGTGCTCGGGGCTGGGCCCGTACCCGCTGGCGGTCACGAGGGCCCCGGCCCCGCCGAGCGCGCCGCCCCTGATGGACAGGAAGACGAACACGCCGTAGGGCGGGTGGTCCTGCTGGGTGTCGATGCGGCACTCGATGACGGGCAGATCCTCCCCCAGCTCCACGACCCAGGCGCCGTCGGCCTCCACCACGCGCGCGCCGACGAAGTGGTCGGCGATCACCTCGGCGAGTCGGCGCTCGGAGTCGGGGGCGGGGGCGGACTGGTCGGCATCACTCATGCGCCCATGAGATCACAACTCCGCAACGCGGCGGGCGGCCGTTCCTCCCGCCGGCGCGGCTCAGGCCATTTCGATGACGAGCTTGCCGCGCACGTGCCCGCCGCGCAGCTCGGTATAGGCCTCGCGCACGGCGTCGAGGTCGAAGGGGCGGACGCGGGCGACGGTCGCGCGCACGGCGCCGTCGGCCACGAGACCGGCCGTCCGGCGCAGATCCTCGCGCGGGAGGGCGTCGCGCCCGCCGGTGACCCGGGCGCCCTTGGCGATCGACGGCGGCGCGGGCACGATCGTGGCGATGGCGGCGGGGTCAAGGCCGAGCTCCAGGGCCAGGTCGACGTACTGCGGGCCGTGGCAGTCCAGCAGCTTGGTGACCGGCGACGGCGCCGCCGCGCGGACGCGCTCCTCCAAGCCCTCGCCGTAGGCGACGGCGGTGGCGCCCAGGGAGCGGATGTAGTCGAGGTTGCGCTCGCTGGCGATGCCGATGACGGCGGCGCCAGCGCGGGCGGCCAGCTGCACCGCCATCGAGCCGACGCCGCCCGAGGCCGCGCTGACGACGAGGACGTCGCCGGGTGCGACGTCGAGCGCGCGCAGCGCCCCGCAGGCCGTCTCGGCGACGACCCCGAGCGAGGCGGCCCGGACGAAGTCGAGGGCCTCGGGCTTGGGCACGACCTCGTCCGCCGCGATGACGAGCCGCTCGGTCAGGGTCCCGGGGCCGGTCCCCTGGCCGGGGACGGAGCGGACGGTGCCCAGGACCGCGTCGCCCACGGCGAGGGAGTCGACGCCCTCGCCGACGGCGTCGACGACGCCCGCGTAGTCGCGCCCGACCCCCTGCGGGGCCGCCGGGGCGTCGCCGCCCATCATGCCGGAGAAGATCTTCCAGTCCACCGGGTTGAGGCCCGCCGCCCGCACCGCGATCCGGACCCGCCCGGGGCCCGGCGCGGACTCGGGGACCTCGACCATCTCCAGGACCTCCGGACCGCCGAAGCTCCGGTACTCGATCGTTCGCACCATGATCACGCCTCTCTCGTCGCTCGTCTCTTGTGGTCTCCGGCCGTGCGGCCCGGCGCGGCGCGCAGACGACGCCCAGCCGTCATGAAGTCCGCGCAGCCGCCCGGCCGTCGAACATTTACTATGATTTCCATATAATACACGACTCGTAGGAACCACAGCCCGCAGGAGCCAGGAACCGCTATGACCACCGCCCCCGACCCGCCACAGCTGCGCACGGTCCTCGCCCTGCGCCGGCTCGGCAGCGCCCTGGCCGCGACCAACCGCGCCGTCGGCGGAGCGCTGGGCATCAAGGACACGGATCTGGCCGTGCTCGACGTGCTCCACCAGGAGGGGCCGCTCACCCCCACGCAACTGGCCCGGCGCACCCGCACCCACCCTGCCACCATGACGGGCGTCCTCGGGCGGCTGGAGCGGGGCGGGTGGATCGAGCGCAGGCCCGACGCCGCCGACCGGCGCTCGGTGCGCATCCGCGCCGCGGGGGTGAGCCGCCTGGCCGAGGTCTACGCGCGGGCCGACGAGGAGCTGGCCGGTCTCACCGCGGACTGGTCCGACGAGCGGGTGGCGGCGCTGATCGAATTCCTCGACAAGGCGAGCGGTGTCGCCAACCGGCTGGCCGACGACCTCGCGCCCGGCGGGGGCGGGCGGAGCTGACGGGCGAGTGCGCTCGGGCTCGGAGCAAAAAAGTCGAGTCGCTAAAAACGAAGCCTGAAATCGACGTCGGGGGTGATTCCGGCGCCCTGCCCCCGCACCATCGCCCTATGAACAGCCTTCCAGGTCCCAGCGCTCCCGCAGCCGCATCTCCGGTGCGATAACCTTGCATCTGTGATGCTACACTGACGACATACGCACAACGATACGACTTGATCCAGAGGTCGCGGCGGCGGCCGAACGACTTCGCGACGAACGTCACATTGGGCTCGGCGAAGCTGTCAACGAACTCGCCCGCACCGGTTTGGTACGTAAATCGTCCGCCGCCCGCTTCCGACAGCGGACCGCGAGCGTCGGAATAAAAGTCGACGTCACCAACATCGCCGATACACTCGAATTGCTCGACTCCCACGACGCCGAGGCCGCCCGATGATCGTCGACGCTAACGTCCTGCTTTACGCGGTTGACGACCGATCACAATTCCACACAACGGCACTGACATGGTTGAGCAGGGCAATGAATGAGGTTGAACGCGTTGGATTCCCGTGGGTATCCCTGACCGCATTCCAGTGCATTATCACCCACCCTCGCATAACGGGGAATCCCCTCACCCCGGAGGATGCCTGGGGTTATGTAACCGACTGGCTCGACGCCGACCAGTCATGGATACCCGCACCCGGAATCCGTCACCGGGACATCATGGGGCGGCTCCTCGTGGATAGTAACGCGCGCGGCAATCTGGTCACCGACGCCCATCTCGCAGCACTCGCCATCGAGCACGGAACCGGCATCTGCTCATTCGACGGAGATTTCGCCCGGTTTAAGGGGCTCCGTTGGATAAACCCCAGCCATGAAGAGTCTTGAACCATCACAACGGCATTCGCCTGAACGAGCGGAGAACCACCGACGAGACCCGCTATAATACCAGGGGGCACCTGGAATCTTATCCAGAGGGTGGTGAAATTAGTCGATGGGCTTGACCAGGATCGTGGCTCCGGGGTCGACGTCGGGAGCTACGGCGAGGGTTGGGTATTCAGCACCGTCGAGGCCAGCCATCTCCAGTGCGACCTGTCCGGACAGGTGCGCCGAGTGTACCGACTGCCCGTTCGCGATGGAGGCGTAAAACTGGGCGGCGTAACTGATGGCGTCTCCGTCATCGATGTTGTCGGCCATGCCGATGGCGAACGGAACGACGTCTGCGACGAGTTGATCGATCTGTGCGGCGGACTTGCAGGCGTTGAGCAGCACGAGCAGCGGCGGGTCGTCGGTGGCTGCAATCGCGTGTGAGAACGCGCGCGCCGTGACGTCGTGCCCGCGGTGCGGTGCGTCAGTGTCGTGTTCGAAGACGATGAGGTTTTCGTTGCTGTGTCCGGAGAAGTGCACGACGTGCGGACGGAACTTGGTGATGCCGTCCAACAGGTCGCCCGCAGTCGCGGCGGGACGGACATCGAACTCGATTAGGTCCCGGTGCAGCGCGGACTCGACCGCGGATCGGATGCGCTTCTGCTCTCGCCCGACGCGCAGGTCACCTTTGGAGGACGCGCCGAGCAACAGTACACGCAGCTTCTCTGGCTTGGGTGCCCGCAGTTTCCGAAGTGCTTCGCCGACAGCATGTTCCGTGCGCTCTAATCGCACTTCAGTTGCCGCGCGTTCGGCGGCTGCACGCCGATCAGCCGTGATCTGCTCTCGTTTACGCTTGCGCTCCGCTGCCTCAGATTCGGAGCGCTCTGCTCGTGCAAGCTTGGTCTGGAGGTCTGCCTCCTGCTTCCGATAGCCGGAGACCTTGTTCTGCCACTTATTCGCTTCGCTTCCGGCGGACGCGGCCTCCTTGTCGCACCGGGCGGCCCGGCTCAATTTCGATTTCTGCGTCGATACGCTTTTGGTCTTCGCGGCCTCCTGACGCGCCTTATCCGCCTCGGCACGCTTCTTTGACTCCTTATTCCGGTACTCACCGACTTTCTTCTCCGCGTTGATGCGCTGCTTCCGCTTGCGCTCAAGCTCCGCGCGGTACTGCTGTGATCCCAACTCGGCTCCTCTCGATTCACCTGTTTAGCAACGCTATCCGGCGCCACTGACACAGCAGAGCTGTGCGCACTTAACAGGCATAACACCTCAAAGACTCAGCAAAGATTGGTGAGGGTGGCCTGGTGTTCGGGGCTCTCGGCGTGTCGGCAGGGGTGCGACGCAACCGGCCGAGACGACGAGCGGTGTCGAATCATTCTTGATCACAGGGGCCACACCGTCATGTCATCTTTACGTGGAGCTAGGGGGATTCGAACCCCCGACCTCTTCCATGCCATGGAAGCGCGCTACCAACTGCGCCATAGCCCCGAGATGGGTGCTCCACCCGGAGAAGAATCCGAGTGGTTCGTGGAGCTAGGGGGATTCGAACCCCCGACCTCTTCCATGCCATGGAAGCGCGCTACCAACTGCGCCATAGCCCCTCGGACGGGCGCCGACCCTCGCGGGCGACGGGGCCAACTCTAAGGACTGGCGCGCCGCCCGGCAAATCCGTCCCGCGTGCGGTACCTCACCCGGGCGGCCGCCCGCGCGCCGTGCGCACCGCGCGCCCGCGTCACACGGCCCGCCCGGGCGGTCGGTCCCGCGCGACGGCGTCGGCGCGGACCGGCCCGCGCGACCGGCGCGGCTCACTCCCCCACCGGGGCGGCGTCCCCCTTGTTCCAGGTCCTCACCAGCCAGCCCGGCGCGCGCTCGCTGTCGCGCAGCACGGCGTAGTGGCAGTTGTCCATGCCGCGCAGCCCGAACCAGGCCGTGGGGTCCAGGCCCAGCAGGAGCGTGGCCCCCAGGGTCAGGGCGGAGCCGTGGGCGACGACGACCACGCGCCCCTCCCCCGTCCGCGAGGCGATCCGCTCCAGGGCCGTCCCGACCCTGCGGGCCACATCGATGCGCGGCTCGACGCCGACGCCCTCGGGCTGGCCGCCGTCGCGCCACACGGCGTACTGCTCGGGCCACCCGTCCATCATGGCGGCGCGGTCCAGGCCCTCCCACACGCCGAAGGAGCGCTCGATGAGATCGGCCTCGACCTCGATGTCCAGCCCGGTGAGATCGGCCAGGATCTGCGCCGTCGTGCGCGCCCGGCTCAGCGGGGAGGACACGATGCGGTCGGGGCGCGGCGACGCCAGGATCCGCGCCGCCGCGGCGGCCTGCGCCAGGCCGGTGGCGTTGAGGGGGATGTCGACCTGGCCCTGCACCCGGCCCACCAGGTTGTGATCGGTCTGGCCGTGACGCCAGAGAATGAGCTCGGTCATGCCCCGCCCCGCGGGTTCACTCGGCCGGCGCGGCCCCGGCGGCCCCGCCCGCTGCGGCTCCGGCATCCCCGCCGGCCCCGACGACCTCGGCGGCTCCAGCGGTCGCGCTGGCCCCGTCCCCGGCGTCCCCGGCGGCTCCATCGGCCGCGTCCGCGTCGGTGGGCAGATCGATGAGGGGGCAGTCGCGCCACAGGCGCTCCAGGGAGTAGAACTCGCGGTCCTCGGTCTGCTGGACGTGGACGACGATGTCCCCGTAGTCGATCAGGACCCAGCGGGCCTCGTCGAAGCCCTCGCGCATCTTGCGCTTCGCACCGGCCTTGAACATCGCCTCGTCGACGGCGTCGACGATGGAGCGCACCTGCCGGTCGTTGGCGCCCGAGACGATGAGGAAGACGTCCGTCAGGGCCAGGCGCTCGGAGACGTCGATGGCGATGATCTGCTCGGCCTTGCGCTCGGCGGCCGCGCGTGCGGCGGTGCGGGCGAGTTCGATGGCGTCCGGCGTGGCGCTCACGTATCTTCTCCTGGGGTCGATCGCGCTCAAAGAAGCATGGGGGCCGGCGGCGCCGACAGCGCCGACAACTCGGCGGGCCGGGGCGAGGGCGGCGGGGCGGAGCTGGACTTGCCCCCGCGCAGGAAGAAGAACCACAGCAGGGCGGCCACCACCGCGACGACGAGCAGGACCAGCACGATGAGAACCGCGCGGTTCGGCCCCCGCCGGGGCGCGGGGGCGCTCCTGACGGTCGGCGCGCCCGGCCACGCCTGCCGGGCTGCCACCTCGTCGGGCGTGGGGGCCATGGGCGGTTCGGCCGCCGCGGTGCTGCCGTAGGGGCTGTCCAGGCGAGGAGGGCGCCCGGCGTTGTCAGGACGCCCGGAGTGTCCGGAGTGATCGGGGCGTCCGGGGTGTCCGGAGTGATCGGGGGAGTTGTGCAGGGCCCTCCACCGGGGGCTGTCGATGCCGTCGAAGTCCTCGTCGACGAACTGGACGGAGGTGAGCTCGCCGGTCGCCCCGTCGACGGTGCGCACGCCCTGCACGGAGGAGGGGATCCTCACAATGGGGCGGCGCGACGGCGTCGTCGGGCTCGACGGGGACATCTCCGACGGCGAGGCCTGCGACGGACTCGAGGAGGTCCAGGGCGAGGGCTCGGCCTCGGGGGCCAGGGGGGCCGGCACGATCGGATTGGCGGCGGGCGGGGCGGGTTCGGGCCGAGCCGACGCCCGGGCCAGCGGCTCGGACGTGAAGGACCCCGCCGGCGAGGTCGGCGACCGGTAGTCCGACCGCGGTCCGGGCCGGCCGGGCGAGGCCGTCGGTGCCGGCCCTCCGGGGTCGGGGCTGAACTGGAACGGTCGGCCGGACTCCGCCGGCCCTCGGGCCGGGCCCCCGGAGTCGGAGCTGAACCCGGACGCCCGGGAGCCGGTCTCGGCGGGCTGGGACGCCGCCGAGCGGGAGGAGAACACCGAGCGGCGCTCGGGCACCGTCGAGGGCGCGCCGGAGAAGTCCATGCGCACCGGGGGCGCGTCGGACGAGTCCGGCAGGTCCGCGGGGTCCATCATCCCGGTCTCCTGGGCGGCGATGGCCAGGACCTCGTCGGTGGTCCGACGGGGCCGCCAGCTGGGGACGGAGTCCTGCGGCTCGGACTCCGCGGCGGGCGGCGCGGACGGTGCGGAGGAGGCCGGTGAGGCGGACGGCGCGGACGACGCCGGCGGCGCGGACGAGGCCGATGACGCAGGCGGCGCGGACGAGGCGGACCTCGCGGACGAGGCGCGGCGGCGCCTGCGCGGGGCGGGCTCCGGCGCGGCGGGCAGATCGCCTTCCAGAACGGCGGCCGCGGCG
>ERZ773022.2586-NODE-2586-length-10723-cov-2.441226_pt1 | contig 10723 bp, 9 predicted proteins | sample MGYA00580839_ERZ773022 | MGnify/ENA primary metagenome ERZ773022 (study PRJEB29015, sample SAMEA2738020) | human oral metagenome | biome: human oral; feature: human-associated habitat; material: dental | place: China | collected 2044 ... | reverse complement strand
GACGGTCGGCGTCGCGGAGCATGCCTACACGGCGGGGTTCTCCGCCGGATGGTACAACGGCGCATGGGCCGCAGGCGGCCTCTTCGTCGGGCTCTTCCTGGCCGCGCGGTTCCGCCGCATGAGCCAGCACACGGTTCCGGAGATGATGGGAGCGGCCTTCGGCCCCAAGGCCCGGCTCGTCGGCGTCGTGGCCCAGCTTCTGATCATGATGACGATCACCGCGCTTCAATACGTCGCGGGCGGCGCCATCCTTGCGTCCATGCTTCCGGGACTCTTCACCCTCAAGACCGGCATGATCGCCTCGGCCGCTGTCTTCATCGCCATCACCCTGACCGGAGGCTACTGGGCCAGTGGGCTCACCAACGTCGTCAACGTCGTCATCATCTACGTCGGGATCTTTGCGGCACTCTGGGGCGGAGTGCGCGGTTTCGGCGGGGTCGAGAACATCCTGAAGGCCCTGCCCGAGGGAAAGGCCTGGTTCGACCCCGTGGAGGGCATCGGCTCCGCCATTCTGGCCGCCTGGATGGCCGTCATGATCACGATGGCCTGTTCCACACAGGCCGCCGTCCAGATCGCCCTGTCGGCCCGGGACGAGCGCTCCGCGCGCAATGGGTTCCTTCTCGGGGCCCTGCTGATCTTTCCCGCCGGATTCCTGTGCTCCCTGTTCGGGATTATGGCCGCGTCGCAGTTCCCCAACCTCCCGAACCCCACCCTGGCCCTGCCCACCATCGCGGCTCACATCAGCCCCCTGATCGGAGGGCTCTTCCTGGCCGGACTGTGGGCCGCGGACGTCTCCACCGCCGTAGGGCTTCTCATGGGCAGCTCCACGCTCCTGGTGCAGGACGTGCTGAACCATCTGCCCCTCCGTTCCGAACGCGCGGACTCGGGCCTTCTCATGTCCCGGTTTGCCGTCCTGTTCGTCAGCGCCTGCTCCTTCGTCCTCTCCCTGACGGTGGTCGGCATCCTCAAGACGCTCACCTCGGGGCTGGCCATCACGACCTCCTTCACCCTGCTGATCTTGGCCAACCTCTACGCACCGCGCCTCTGCAAGCGCTCCGCCGGGGTCCTCACCATCCTGGCCTCCCTCGTCGTCTGGGCGCTCTGGACCTGGGTCCCCGCAACGCGCGTCGGTCCGCACCTGATCTTCCTGGAATGGCCCGTCTGCCTGGCGGTATTCGCCCTGTGCGCCGTCCTGGACCCCCGTCCGGCCGGTCGTCTGGTGCCGGACGGCGGAGAAGCGGCCGTCCGGGGACGCACCGCGCTGGAGAGCTAGAGGGTTCGGGCAGGAATACGAGCGGGGCCGTACGCATGCGAACGTACGGCCCTTTCCGTCGTCATTCCCATTGCGGTGGCCATTTTTTCCCCTTCAGATTTTTCCCCTTCAGCCGGGTCTGCCTCGGGGAAGCAATGCAGCTAGAGACCTGTCATTATAGTTGCCGGACATTCATGCCGTCGCCCTCCGAATGAATCGAAGAGCGCTTTATCAACCGTTTTGCAAAATCCCTCGTTTCATCGTAGCAATCATACAGGCACTCCTTAAGAATCTTCATCGGCACCCCCCCGCAGCGATGCATCGCTCTTACGATATAGTGCCTGCAAAACGCACACTCGCCTCGTCGATAGGTATGCAGAAGGATGGGTAACGCATTTGCGGAACGGTGACGGCAGTATATTTCCCGAATATCCTGTTGAACATGGTGCGGGATGACGCCCGACTTACCAATCAGTCCGGCAATGAGGGCGTCGTCTGTTTTCCTGTAGTTTCTTATGAGCAGAGCGAGCGCAAAAGAGCCCAGGCCCTTCCGTTCCAGCAGTTGGACGGCCAGATCGTGAATCCTCTTATCTTTGAACGCTTCCAGGCAATCTATGGCAGATTCCGCCAGCAACGTATTTTCAGACCAAGCGTACTCCATAAGTGGGGAGATATCCAGCGGAAACGGCCTGCGCCAAGTCGTCTTCAAGCCAAAGGGCTTCAAAAGCAGAGCCCTTACCGTCTCGTGCTCTTCATGCAAAGCCACATGCGCCAGATCCCACATTTCGGAATCGGATGCTTTTTTGGCAAACCTGTATATGGAGCCGGTCATTTTTTGGCGCGGACGCTCTTCGGCGGCCAGCTCTCTCACGCTCTGCAGCAAGTCGTCAATCGTTATTTTTCTGCGCTCGGCTTCCGCCTGAAATGGGTTCACCCCATCCGACCTGATTTTCAATGTATCCACAAGGGCCTTGACGGCAGCCGAACGTCCATAGTTCCTGTCGAAAAATGCGTCGACTTTCTTCTTCCCGAAAATGTTTTTGACCCTGACCTCGAACCATCCGTCGTACATTGCCCGGTTTTCGGAGTCGTGCAGAAGGATTTTGCCGACATCCTCGGCATAGCGCTTGAATGCGGAAAAACCGTCCAGGGACAGGAGATGAAAAACGACCTCGTCCCATTGAGAGCCCTCGTGCACAGGCGGGGTCTCTCTGAGCCGCCCCTTTTTCGACGCGAAATAGTCGTATTTGGAATGCAATACCTCTTTGGCGTCCTCGCTTCCGTCATCCGCAAATCGATAGAGGATCGCCGACAGCTGATAGAACAATCCGTCATAACAGCGCGAAAGAAACTTTTCTATAATTGCCCTCTCGTAATATTCCGGTTCCCCGGACGCCAAAAGAGCGTCGTACAGATAATATCCCTTCGTCCCTTCCGATTGCCAGTCGTAGGAGATATCACGTAAACAACAGCGCAGCAGCACGTCCCGATACGCTGTTGCATTCCCGGCATTTTTCAACTCTACGATTGCGCTGCCCAAACCGCGGCGCAATGCTTGTGAAAAAGTTCTTTCGGTCATAGATACCGCCCCAGTGGATCTTCAAACGCAGCATCCCATCCGTAATACCTCGATCGCGCTCGATCGCGACAGGACGAGACGAAAGTTTCCATCGATGTTGCCCTCCCCATACATCGTTTCGAGGGGGTGGTCCAGGCCGTTTTCTTCCCCCGCGCTTATTATATATCTCGGATTTACGATCGAAACGCAACAGCATGGGGTGAGAAGAGTAAAAAAAGGCCCACAAGTGGCAGTTGTTCGCGGCCAATGAATTTTGCGGGCATAATACAGCGAAGGAGACCGACTCCCAGAGTCTGCCCCTTCCTCTGAAATTTCTAATGGGAAGGGTATGGGTTGCCACCGTCAGCCCTCGCAGGGGGCATCTTACAGCCGTGCTCAGGGATGCGGGTTCCGAAGGATCGCCGGCCCCCCTGAACCGAAGTCCCTCGACGATCGGCAGGGAGCTCCGGCGAAATCTCGTCAAAGGCGCCGACAGTGCCCACGAGGAGGACAAGCTCTAGCGTCTGCGCCGCAAACGCTGCCGGCCGGCCTTCACGCTGGAGGACAAAGCGCTGCCGTCCCGTCTCCGGACTCGGCCCGAGGAGGGCTGGCCGCCGGAACGGATCAAGGGCAGGGAATCCCTCGAGGTATCCGTAAACACGATCTGCCGGGCCGTGAAGTCCGGGCGATTGTCCTTTGAAGCGAGAGGACACCTGCCTGTCCTGCAGGGGCGGCGCAAAGGCAAACCCTACGGGAGGAAAACGCGGCCATATGGTCGGGGGCCCTATCAGGGACACCGTTTCCATCGAGCTTCGACCCAAGGACATTGAGCAGAGGCTTTACGTCGAAGACTGGAAGGTGGACGCCGTTCTGGGCAAGCCGGGGACTGGAGGTCCGGTTACCCTGGTTGACCACATGACCCGCTTGCTGTCGGCAGGAAAGACAGAGGACAAGACGGCGTTTGCTGTACACGCTGCTCTGATCCGTCTGCCAAGGAGGCCTTTTTCAATTTACCTGTTACGTTTGGATATCCAGCGCTCCAATACCCTCCTTAAATCGCTATCATTTCTGTGCCCCAATGAATTTATTCCACTTGTAAAAATAAACTTCAGACATAATGACATGCCATAAAAATACTACCCACGCCACAAGACTATAGCTCGCCGCCCAAGAAGAATGAAAAAAATATAGGAGCACTCCCACTCTGGTAAAAAGAGCATGAAAAATATTAAAACAATTAAGAATCCCCCTTCCGTAATAAAAATATAGGTCCTTTACACTTTTAATTGTATAAGGTCTCGAAAAACCCGTATAATCCCCAGCCGCAACAGAGACAACTACAAACATGAAAGCGATGCCCCAGGGCTGTTCTATCGACACCCAATAACAAATCAAAGATACAACGGCAAAGTACATTAATGTAAAAGATAAATTCTGCTCGGACCATAAAGCAGAAGCCATACCGTACACGGAAAACTTTCCGCAAAAAAGCCCGGAAAAGTGTGTATACAGTTTATGAATGCTGAAAGTCATGGACTTTATGATGAAACCAAAAATGTTCTTGGACTTTGAGGGTATCAATGAACGCACATAAAGGAGAGTGTAAAAAAGCGACAAAAAAGCAAGCAACAGTATTGCAAGGATCCACCCTGTTCCGACGTTGGGAAACAAGCTGAAGAAAAAAAAGAGCCCTTTAAGAGTCAGGCAAAATAAAGACAATCGCACCATCGCTTTTACGACGTTAACTCTTCGAGTGACATCGGCAACAATATATCGCATTCCCAGAAAGCAAAGGTATCCTATTGATAGTAAAAGCAATGAGAATACAAAAACAAACACCGGAGGCCAGTCAAAATAGAACCACATATTGAAAAGAAGCCATCCCATGGAAAACAGTATTAAAATCCTTGTATGGTAAGCAGCCCTCCGCCTTCCTCTATTGGCGTTTCTCAATAATAATAGCGCGCACCCAATTATTAGAGCGCTATAACCCAAGTAAGCATCAGCAAGGGAAACTCCCTTTTCCCGCAGGTTTTGCCATGAGAGATACAGAAAGTAGATTGATCCCAGAATAATGTTATGTGCAACATCCAACGAGCTATACTCTACAGTTTGCCCCTCTTCACCAGTACCCTCCAACATACCCCCGTACTTCTCCCGCATGCTGCGCTCGTCCTCTTCCGCCGTATAGACCATTCGGAACCTCCCTCAATGAGCGTCTCAGCTTTGCCGGCGTCGGTAACCGACAACAAAACGACGCGAAACAACGGACCTCGATCTTCAAGGTCGGCCGCTTCGCGCTCGTTCGCAGGAATCCGTCGTTGACTCAGGTCTGCGCGCCGCCGCGTCGCCCCCGATTGCCCTTCCGAGTTCCAACCTAATCCATTTTTCGAAAAAGAGATTTTATACCTTGGATTTACAATCTAGCCGGCATTTTTCAACTCTACGATTGCGGTGCCCAAACCACGGCGCAATGCTTGTGAAAAAGTTCTTTCGGTCATAGATACCGCCCCAGTGGATCTTCAAACGCAGCATCCCATCCGTAATACCTCGATCGCGCTCGATCGCGACAGGACGAGACGAAAGTTTCCATCGATGTTGCCCTCCCCATACATCGTTTCGAGGGGGTGGTCCAGGCCGTTTTCTTCCCCCGCGCTTATTATATATGAGGCAAGAGTCAGGTCCCCGAGGTCGACAGCTGAATAAGGATTTTTATAAAAGTCAGTATTAGTTAACAGATTTAATCGTTTTTGTGGAGAGTTTGTAGAGAGGATGGTTCATAATACTATAGTTATCGATAAGCATCGTTTCAGAATCAAACCGGCCTCCCCGGAGAGGGGGTGGAAAAAGAGGAGAGGGGTGCGGTACGATGGAAGGATTTGTTATCAGAGGACGATGCACCGAGGCAGTCGTGTACGCACTCCAGCTCGATGAGATCGCGCAAGCGCAGATTCTGGAGCTGTGTTGTCAGGAGTTCGCGCGCGACGCGCATATCCGCATCATGCCGGACGCGCACGCCGGAGCGGGGTGCGTCATCGGAACGACAATGGCGATATCGGACCGCATCGCGCCGAGCCTCGTCGGCGTGGATATCGGGTGCGGAATGGAGGCGGTAAAGCTGTGCGATATGGAGGCGGACCTGCCGAGACTGGACGAGGTCGTACGCACGCGGGTTCCGTCGGGCTTCGCCGTGCGAGCCCGTCCGCATCCCTTCATGAAGGACGTAAAAAACGGTTTTCTGAAGGACCTGCGATGCGCGGGGCTTGTGGGCCTTGACCGGGCGCAGCTCGATGTGGGGACGCTCGGGGGCGGAAACCACTTCATCGAGCTCGACCGCGCCGATGGCGGCGGACTGTGGCTCGTCGTGCACTCGGGCTCCCGGCACACCGGACTTGTGGTCTCGGAGATCTATCGACGGCTTGCAAAGGCGTACTGCGCCGGGGTCCCGGAGGGGACGCTTCTGGACCTGTTCCTTTCTTACGCCAGCGGTTCCGCAAAGCGCAACAACCTCGCGAAGCTCACGGAGGCCCTGACGGCCGCAGAGAGGACGGCAGAGCGACGGCATGGGCGGTCCGTTCCAGCGGACCTGTCGTATCTGGAAGGGCAGCTCATGAGTTTTTATTTACAGGACATGGAGCTCATGACACGGTATGCGGACCTGAATCGGAGAGCGATCGCCACGGAGATCGTCGAGGGGATGGGACTGACGGACTCCGTATGCGACCGGTTCTGCACGGTCCATAACTTTATCTCCCGAAGCGACGGGGTCCTTCGTAAGGGGGCGGTCCCCGCCCCGGCGGGAGAGCGGTTCCTGCTGCCGATGAACATGCGGGACGGCGGCCTCATCTGCATCGGGAAGGGAAACCCCGAGTGGAACTCTTCCGGGCCGCACGGCGCGGGGCGCATCATGAGCCGGGGCGACGCGAAGCGCACGTTGTCGCTCTCGGACTACACGGCGGCGATGGAAGGGATCTACACGACCTGCGTCTCGCCGGAGACGCTGGACGAGGCCCCGGATGCCTACAAGCCGATGGACTCCATCCTCGCCGCCATCGGGCCCACCGCAGAGGTCGCAGACAGGCTCCGGCCCGTCTACAACTTCAAAGCGGGAGGCAAATAAACGGCTCGCCCGAGAGCTCTTGCAGGGAAAAGAGGTCCTCGTAAAAATATCCGTTTCAATATCTTCAAGCGCTTTGGAGGGAGAGGGCGAATCATGGTACTATAATGATCGACCATCATCGCCTATGGATAAAGAATGGTGATTCCTGTGGATACGAACGGGCTGAAGCTGAGCGAGACGGCGATTTTCAAGGGCATGAGCGAGGACGAGATTCAGGCGGCCATGCGCGTACTCCAGGCGCACGACCGCAGCTACAAAAAGGGGGAGACCGTCCTTCACGCCGGGGAGACGACGGACAGCATGGGGCTCATGCTGGAGGGAAGCGTCACGATCCGAAGCGACGACCTGTGGGGCAACCGGACGATCCTGAGCCACGTCGGGCCGGGACAGTTCTTCGCCGAGACCTACGCGTTTCTGAGGGAGGCGGTTCTGCTGGTGGATGTCTGCGCCAACGAGAACTGCCGGATTCTGTTCTTCCGGATCGGCGCCCTCCGGGGCCCGACGGGGCGTGCCGACCCCTGGCTGCTCCGTCTGACGACCAACCTCCTCGTCATCTCGTCGCACAAGAACCTCGTCCTGTCGGAAAGAAGCTTTCATACGGCGCCCAGGACCATCCGCGCCCGGCTCCTCGCCTACCTGCACACCGTCTCCGTACAGACACGCAGCGCGGAGTTCGACATCCCGTTCGACCGCCAGCAACTGGCCGACTATCTGAACATCGACCGGACGGCCCTGTCCCGGGAGCTCGGGAGGATGCAGGACGAGGGGCTGATCGCATTCCGTAAAAACCACTTCGTCGTCCACAACAAGGTCATGCACAGCAAAGGAGCGCTTTGACGAAGGCACAAGCCAAAGCGCTCCCACGGACTCCACCGTGGACGATCTGTCCCCCACGGCCCCGCCCCTTCCCTGCCGACGGCCTCGGAAAGGGAGCTTTTCCTCCGGCCCCAGCTACTGGACCGCGATATCCGGGTTCTTCTCGCCGAAGTTCGCCATCAGGAACGCCTTGATCTCCTCCCGGTCCTTGCCGAGCTTCTCCTGCTGCTTGATGGTCTTGTACGCCTTGAACAGGGTCGACGGGCCGATCTCCGAGCTGAAAAACCCGATCCCCTGATTCCACGCGAGGAGCTCGAACACATCCTCGAACGCCGCGGAATCGACCCCGTGCGCGTATGCCTTGACGAGCTCCCGGCACGCCTGGCGCATCCTGCCCGCACCGACCGCATTCGCGAGCGACAGAAGGAGCCGGGTCTCATACGGGAGCGTCCTCTTCTCGTCGTTCCAGGTCAGGTCCCAGAAGTTCACCGCGATCCTGCCGAGCTCCTCGTCGATCAGCGGAAAATTCGTCAGAGCCGCGGGGCGCATGGGGATCGACCCGTCATCCTCCTTCACCGCGGTACGGTAGAAATAGGCGTGAAACTCGCCCTCCGCGGCCTGTACCGTGTGATACTCGAAGCCCAGCTGCTCCATCACCGCGTAGAGCGGAATAGGCTCGAAGGTCTGGACGACCTCCAGTCCCGCCCCGACCGGAAGCTCCATCGCCTGCTTCTTCAGCCCGGAGAAGAAGTTCCCGGCAACCCCCCTCACGTCGATCTTCCTGAACCCCGCAGTCTTGTCCTTCCAATCCGCAAAACCCATCGTGTGTCCTCCCGTCCGGCTCCCGAGGAGCCCCGTGTTTTTTCATTCCAGGCATAATTTATCATCGGGAGGACGCTCTTTGTGTGGCTATAATCACTTTTCGGAAGGACGCTCCTACTTTGTACGCAAAAACGGAAACCCGGCCCTGCCTGCAAGCCGACAGCTGCCCACGCACCCCCGCAGTGCGGCAGCCGTTCCGTCCGCGGGCAGCAGGCCGCAGAGCTGCGAAGCCTGTAAACAGCGGGAGGCTCACCCCTTCGGCGCACGTTTGGGGTTTCGGGGGAACCACCCCTTCTCGACACGCCGGGTCTGCTGTTTCAGCTCGCGGATGCTCCAAAGCAGGGAAAACCCCACGACCCCCAGGACGGAGGAGAGCAGGGGCCGCTCCACGAACAGGGACGCGGTGCAGAAGGCGAGGCCCCCCGCCAGGAAAACCGGCCATACCCTGTCGGAAAAGTAATACTCGCACCTGATGACGACGGGATGAAGGACGCCGATGACGATGAAGGCGGTCAGCCCGATGAGGATTCCGGACCCGTTGAGCATGCTCGCGCCCCCTCTTCCTCTACCACGTGCCCCCGGAAGCGCCGCCGAAGATCAGGGGCAGCAGCGCAGAGAAACCGCCCGCCGCCGTAAGCATCAGAGCCGGATGCAGCAAACTTCTCCAGCGCCTCGAGACGATCCCCGACAGCGCTTTGTATCCCTGATACGCCAGCAGAACCCAGAACGACATCATCGCGAGGTTCTCGGCCAGCACGAGGACCGCCGCCTTGTCGTAGTCCAGAAAGGCGAACTGCGTCGTGAGAAAGAGATAGGACGAAATATCCCTGACGAGAAACAAATGAAGCCCGCAGCCGGCCGCAAGCACGGCAAGGACGTTCAGGCCCATGCCCCTCCATCCCATACCGCGGTTGAGCCACTGGTGAATCAGGACTAGGACAAACATCCCCACCCCCAGCCACTCGTGTGCCGTCTCTCCCGTCACCTGGAACGCCATCAGGAGCAACAGCAGCACCGTCATTAGCAGGTCGACGACCCTCTTCAGGGGCACCACGCCTCACCTCCGCCCGTCATCGCCCGCGGTCCATGTCCGCCCGCATCCCCATGCAGGATGCACGACCCCACGCCGCGGCCGGCTCCCTTACTTGACGAGCCCGGTCCCCACAAGCCACTCCCGGACCTTCGCCCTGGCGCCATCCGAAAACTCCTGGGCCTCCGCCCCCAGCATCGTGAAGGCGTTGTTCACGGTCGCGCCGGGGCAGAGCTTCCCTATTGTGCCGACGGTCCCAGACAGGCCGGAGCCGGCGGCCGTGCAGAACGGAATGATGCGCTTGCCGGCGAACGCCCCGGAGCCATAGGACTCGAGGAACGTGTAGACGGCCATCGGCATGTCCCCCCACCAGTTCGGATAACCGAGGAAGATGACGTCGTAAGGGCCGATGTCGGGCGGCGTGCTCTTCAGCTTCGGCCGCGCTCCCTCGTTCTGCTCACGCTTCGCGACCTCGGTCGTCTCCCGGTACTCCTTGGGATACGGCCTCTCGGTCTCGATGCGGAACAGTTCTCCGCCCGTCGCCTCGGCAACGGCCTCGGCCAGGACCTGCGTGTTGCCCTTCTCGACGTAGCCCACCTGATAGTTCTCGTCGGCGCGCGAGAAGTACGCGATCAGAATCTTTCCGCCGTCCGCGGCGGACGCGGTCCCGGCGCCCGCGAAAAGCCCAAATGCGGCCGCAGTCAGCGAGAGCAACAGCACACTCCATTCCTTCATCGCTTTTTCCCTCCATCTTCCTCGTTCAATTCGTTTTTGGCAAGCCAGGCGGCTACGTCGGCCGGCAGGGAACTGCCGCCACCATAGTGGACGGACAGCGGCGTGCCGATCACCGCGTTCGGAGCGAGCTTGCCTATCGTCGTGACGCTCTGTCCGAGGCGACCTCCTCCATGACTGCAAAACGGGATGATCGTACGGCCCGAAAAATCGTAGCTCTCGAGAAAGGAAGCTACCGGAGCGGGAATCGAAGCCCACCAGTTCGGATAGCCGAGGAGGATCACGTCGTACTGCCCGAAATTCTCGACCCTCCCCTTCAGCTTCGGCCTCGCGTTCTCGCGCTGATCGCGCTGAGCCTCGTTCAGCACCGTATTGTAGTCGCTCGAGTATTCG
>ERZ773022.2582-NODE-2582-length-10743-cov-7.157747_pt1 | contig 10743 bp, 9 predicted proteins | sample MGYA00580839_ERZ773022 | MGnify/ENA primary metagenome ERZ773022 (study PRJEB29015, sample SAMEA2738020) | human oral metagenome | biome: human oral; feature: human-associated habitat; material: dental | place: China | collected 2044 ... | reverse complement strand
ATAGTGAAAATGGAGATATAAAGAATAGTAAGAAATTATCTATACATGAAAATGACTATCATGATGTTTTCACTGATGTTAGAGGAAGTGGAAATATTGTAGGAAATAATATCTCTATTGTTGCTAATAATGTAGAAAACCTTGGAGCTGATATAAAAGCTGAAAATAAAATAGAAATAGGTGCAAAAAAGAATCTAGTTATAGGAAATCTTGAAGCTGTTGATAAAAAAGTAAAAGATGGTAAAAAAGATTATGTGTCAGATGAAAAGAGAACTAATGTAGGAAGTAATTTAAATGCTAAGGATATAAGTCTAACATCACTAGGCGATATAGGAATAAGTGGTTCAAATATAGTTGCAACTAATGAGGCAAGTATACAAGCTAAGGGAGATATAGCTGTAGTAGCAGGAAAAGATTCTATTTTACATAAGGAAAAACATAGTAAGAGTAAAGGTTTTGGACGTTCAGAATCAAGTACAGATATAAAGTATAATGAAAAACTTGTCCCAACACAAATAATAGGAAAAGATGTTGATATTGTAAGTGAAAAAAATATTACAGTAGTAGGAAGTAATCTATTAGCAGAGAATAAATTAAATATAGGAGCTAAAGAAGATATTAATATTATAAGTGGAAAACAAGGGTCATCAGAAGTGCATCAAAAAACTAAAACAGGTTTTATGAAATTAAGTGGAAGAATGAACTTAGAAGATAATTTGAAATATGAAAATATATCTTCAAATGTACAAGCAGGAAAAGAAGTAAATTTAGTATCTGAAAAAAATATAAATATCCTTGCTTCAAATATATCTTCAAAAGAAAATATTAATATTTTAGCAAAAAAAGATGTAAATATATTGGCTGGAGATAATGTTGAAGAAAAATACAAAAAAGAAACAAAATATAGAACATCATTATTTGCAGATTTTAAAGGATTAAATTTTGAGGTAGGAGCAAAAGTAAAAGGAAGTCAAACAAAAGAAGGAGTACATAAAACAACAGTTGCTTCAAGTAATATAAATGCTGGTAAAGATTTATATATTAAAAGTGGAAATGATACAACTATACAAGCAGGGAATTTTAGTAGTGAAAATACTTATGTAACATCAGATGGCAAAATAAATATTATTTCAAAAGATAGTACAATTTCAACTGAATTTAGTAATAAAGAAATTGAAGCAAAAATAAGTGCTGGAGTGAGATTAAATGGAGTAAAAGAGACATTAAAATCGAGTTATCAAGTTGCTAAAGGTTTAAAACATTTGCCTGATACTATTGGAATAGCAAAAGATTTATTAAAAGGTCAAGATTTAAATGAAGCATTAGTTGGAAAAGAAAAAGCAATAGAAGAAGCTAATTTAGTTGCAAATGGTCCAAAAACTGGAGAAGTAGGAGCAGGTATTTATGCAGGAGCTAAATTCTCTTTTACAAAAGGAAATTCTAAGATTACTGATTCTGTTGGAAGTAATATAGTTTCTACAGATACTGTTTCTTTAAAGAGTAAAGATGATATGAAGATGCAAGATATTAATATAAATGCTAAAAATATTTTAATAGACTCTGATAAAAATATTAGTATTGAAGCAGGTAAAAGTACTTCTACAAGTAAAATGTCATCTATATCTGGAGATGGAGAAATTAATTTAGTAACAGGACAATTTAATATTGGAGCAGGAGTTTCTAAAGATACATCAGAATCTGTAATATATAAAAATAGTAAAATTATTGGTGAAAATATTAAAGTTAAAGGACAAGATTTTTCTATAAAAGGTGGAAATATTATAGGCAATGATCTAAATATAAATGTAGCAAATTTACATCTTGAAAGTTTACAAGATAAAGAGAAATCAAGACATAATGGTTTCAATGTTTCAGTTGGAAATTCATCTGTAGGAGCAGGAGTAGAATATGGAAGAAAAGATAAATCATGGGTAAATGAACAAAGTTCAATAATTGGAAAGAATAGTGCGAATATTACTGTTGAAGGAAAAACAAATTTAATAGGTTCAGTAATAGGAGGAGGAAATACCACATTAAGAACAGCTGAATTAGAATATTCAGATATTCATGATAAAGATAAAGGATATAACTTTGGTATTAGTGGAAGTGCTTCATTTAGTAAAAAAAGAAAATGGGATGAAAATACTCAAACTACAACTGAAAGGATAGCAATATCAAAAAATGGAGGATTAAATTATGGAGCAACAGATAGAGAACAAATAAATAGAGCAACAATAGGAGCAGGAACAATAATAGTTGAAGGAAATACAGTTAATCCAAACATCAATAGAGATGAAAGTAAAGCACAAGAAATAGTAAAAGATGTAAACGTAAGAAATATTTCATTACAGTATACGGACAATAGGAGAGATTGGAGTTTAGGTAGTGTACAAGATATTTTAGGAGAATATTTAAAAAATATTGTAATAGAACCAATAGAAGAACTAAATCAAAAATTAAAGCTATACGAAAAATATGATTTCTTTAAATCAAATACACCAAGATATAAATACGTTGTTGAAAAAGACTTAGATGGAAACATAATAAGACATGCTCCAGAAAGATTAGCTGATAATGCAATTTTTGATAAAGGAAGTGTAGTACATATAAACGGAATGAATACAGATTCAGCTACTGCATTTAGAGAAGTAGAAAAACATCATTTAATGGGAAATTTAAGAGATTATAAATTGAGCAAACTAGAAAAGGGTGAAAAGAGAGAGTTTATATTATTTCAAAATGAAACGCACGGGAATTGGAGTGATTTAGTTGAAAGTGCTTATGATAAGTTTGGAATAAAAGGAAAAAGAAAGATATATAGTAATGCAGCAAAAGAAGTTGGTGAAACAATATATTTAAATAGAGATAGAATAGATGATTTTACAATGTTTAGTCAAGGAAATATACAATGGAGAGCAGGATTAGAATACATAGAAGAAAAATATGGAGAAGGAATATTAAAAGAAATAACAATAAAGAAATATCATTCATTAGGTTCTCCATATAATGCAAAAGATTTAATAATGTTTTTGAGAAATAAAGAAATGATAAAAAATCCTGATTATACAAATGTAGAGATAAAAAATGATAATTTAGACTTAGTAACTAATGTGGCTGGATTTAATGGAACTTCAATAGTTAGTAGAGATGAAAAACTACAAGATAAAATAGATAATAATATAAAATATGATATATGGGAGCCTCATAGTAGTTATACAGCTGGAACAAGACCAACATCAAAAATTAAATATAGAGCATGGCAATTACCATTAATAGGAATAGATAAAATATTAAGATTATTTAATCCAAAAGAATATTTTGATAAAGAGAAATATAATCCAACAATAAATAAAGGAGTTGATGAAAATGATAAAAAATAGTTTTAAATTTATAGTTTTAATTATTTTAGTTTTTATTATTAATGCTTGTTCTAGTAATAGCAATAGTTTTTGGGGATTTAAACCACATTTTTCAACTGGAACTTACATAGATGCTTATGCAATAATAGAAAATGGAAAAATAAATAGAATGGGAATCCCTAAGAAAGATATTGATAAAATGAATGATATAATAAATGATAAATATGGGATTCGATTTATAGATGATAAACAAATATATGCTCTTAAAGGAGGTGGTGAAAATTATAAAATAAAATTTTATAATGACTTTAAAATGACAGTAAATGGAAAAGAATATATAATGCCTAAGGAAAAAATAAGATATTCAGCATATGATTATGATTTAGAATTACCAGTAAAAATAACAAATACAAACTATAATGAATATATATTAGATATAGGAGAAATAGAAATTATTGATACAGATGGAAAAATAATAAGACCAAGAACTAAAATACCACCAATATTATTTAAAAAAACCATAAATAGAACTTATGTAAATGATATAACTGGAAGTGATTATGATGTATATTATAGAGGTTGGGCAGAAGATTATCCAAAAGATCCAAGTACTTTGAAAAAGATGTACAATTCTATTGAAGAAATGCAAAAAAGTTTTAAGGAAAGTAAGAAAAATAAGTAATAATTAATTTTTTATAGGTAGCCTAAAAGATTTTCTTAGGCTACTTATTAAGAGATTAAAGTTAAAGGACAAGATTTTTCTATAAAAGGTGGAAATATTATAGGCAATGATCTAAATATAAATGTAGCAAATTTACATCTTGAAAGTTTACAAGATAAAGAGAAATCAAGACATAATGGTTTCAATGTTTCAGTTGGAAATTCATCTGTAGGAGCAGGAGTAGAATATGGAAGAAAAGATAAATCATGGGTAAATGAACAAAGTTCAATAATTGGAAAGAATAGTGCGAATATTACTGTTGAAGGAAAAACAAATTTAATAGGTTCAGTAATAGGAGGAGGAAATACCACATTAAGAACAGGCGAATTAGAATATTCAGATATTTATGATAAGGATAAAGGATATAACTTTGGTATTAATGGAAGTGCTTCATTTAGTAAAAATGATAAAGGTGAATGGGATATATCAAAGTCTATTGGAGCAAACTATGGAGCAACAGATAGAGAACAAATAAATAGAGCTACAATAGGAGCAGGAACAGTAATAGTTGGTGGAGAAACAGTTAATCCAAACATCAATAGAGATGAAAGTAAGGCTCAAATAGTAACTAGAGATATCAATGTTGGAACAATTGGAATTGAGTATAAAGATAATAGAAGAAAATGGAGTGATGTATCAGATATAATGGGAGAATATGGAAAGAGTCTAGGTAGTGACTTAGATAAGATGAGTGGTGGAAAGTATGATTTAGAGAATAAACTAGGTCAAGGCTTTTATAATACTTATAGAGAAATTGAAGATTTTATTGATTATAAATTATACAATAAATTTACTGGGATAATACCAACTAAAAATGTGCAAGGAGGATTAGCTGGAGAACTACAAAGTCCATCATCATTACTTAATAAAAATTTAATACCTGTAGTTATAACATATTCGGGAGAAGGAGATAAAGATAATAATTTTAAAATTAAATCTGTGGTAGAAGATTTGACACAAGAAAAATATAAAGAAATAAAAGATAAAAACTCTGGTGAAATTCCACTAATAAATGGAGTAGGAAATGATGTGTCAGATTTTACAGATGGAAGATTTGCAGGAACATTAACACCTGATGAACATAAAAGAATAAAGAAGGGGGGAAACAATAAAGAAGATAGGAATATTTAATCCAACAAATGGTTTAATAGCAGATGTAGTGGAAGCAATAATAGGACAAGCTGGACTAATATTTGGTAGAAATTGGAATGGAAAACAATTACATCAAATAGAAAAAGAATATAAAGGGATATTTGCTAATGGAATGATAGCCCATAGTCAAGGTACAATTATATATGCATCCAAACTAAGAGATGATTTAAAGACAGAAGAAGGAAGATTAAAAATATCAAAGATGAAAGAAAATTATTTTTTAGGAATAGCAGTAGTTCCTTGGATACTAGATGATACAATAGATAAGATGAATGCTTTAGAAACAAAAGCTGAAAAGAGAAGAAACAACTATGATTTTGTATCAATTATTACATTAAATTTAAAGCCTAATACAAATGGGAAAGGTCATGGAATTATAGGATATGATCCTTACTATTTTAGATGGAGAGATGATATAGGAAAATATTTTTATGACGAAAAAAATAAAGAAATAGGTAAAATTCCAAAAATAAAAGAAAATGAAGTAATAAATAAGGTAGGTGTATATCAGTGGCAAAAAAAATAATAGTAATAGTTTTTAGTATATTAATTTTTAATGCTTGTTCGATGCTAGATAAACAGTATTCTTTTTCAACAATTGAGTATATAAAAGGGATATCTATTGTTGGAAGTCCAAAGAATATATATACTGAAAATTCTTCCTTATCATCAATATGGATATCAGATTCAAGAAATTGGGATGGAAAAAAAAGAAAACTAAAATTATTGGATAATAAGATAAAAATAATTAAAGATGGAAGAGAATATGTGATTCCATATTCAGATATAGAAAATAAAAATGATATATACATATATATAAAAGTTGTAAATATAGTAAATGAAGATTTTTTATTATATATTGGGAGAGTACAACTAGATAATGGAGAAATTGTGAATATACCCTCATTACACTTTAAAAAGTATATATATATCCAAAAAAATGGAATACTAGCAGGAATTGACCCAGTGGGAAGATTTAAAAGCTATTCAGGAACACTTGAAGAATATAAGAAAAATGGTTGGAAAGATGAGTGAGTAAATTTTATATATTAGACTGTTTATTAAAGAACTATAAAAAATAAAATAAGGGAGGTGCATTTCAATGAAAAAAATACTATTAATAATTTTGGGAATATTTCTTTTTAATGCTTGTATTACAAATGACTATTATTATATTAGTCCAACAGGAGAGAAAAGTAAAATTGTGAAACCTAATCCTCCAATAAAAATTGAAAAAAATGAAGTAATAAACAAGGTGAGTATATATCAATAAAAAATGAATGCTTAGTCAGGCAATAGGGATATAAGAAACAAAAGAAATAAGAAATAATTAATTTTTTATAGGTAACCTAAAAGATTTTCTTAGGCTACTTGTTAAAGAATTAAATACGATGAATTGGCATAGCCAAGGTTCAATATATGGAGCAACAGCAAGGAACAATAAGATATAATGCAGCAATAAATTCGTTATATAAGAGTGATAAAGGGAAAGAATTATTAGCATATAATTTAGAAAATTCAAGTTTAGTTGGAATTGCAATAACACCAAATATGGTTAATGATTTAAATTCAAAATTCACTTTTATAAATTTAATGAAGAAAAGACTAAATGAAGAAAACAAAGAAAAAAAGGATGGGAACCACTTCCATTAATAAATTTTAGTACACAAGTAAATCCAGATGATAATGTTCCAAAGTATTTAGGGAATAAACCAAATGTAGAGGGTTGGCAAAATCATCCAGTTGCTAACTATAATCTTAAAGATTATAACTATAATGAGAAAAAAGGAATTTATGAAAGAAAAACTGATAAAAATAAAGAACCTATTCCTAATACTACAGTAATTATAGAAGAAATGATAGATAAAGATAAGAAATTTAATTATAACCCGAGGAGGTAAAAAATGAAAAAAGTAATATTTTTATTTGTTGTAATTTTTATATTAACAAGTTGTACATCTATTAAAGTTTGGAGCAATTATTATCCAATTACAATAGGTCAAAATGAAAAAGGAATTAATGAAACAATAGAACTTCATGGAAATGTACAAAATAATTCTGATTTAAACTCTTATTTAGATTATATTTCATTATTTGAAAGAAAAGAGACAACTAATAAAGGAATAAAATTTTTAGAACCAGAAATTATAATAGAAGGAGAGCAAAAATATAAAATAAAAAATCAAGAAAAAAGCAGTAATCTAGAAATATTAAGTCAGGGAATAAAAATAAACAGTGATACATTTACTATTTATATAGGAAAAGTACGATTAAAAGATGGAAGAATAATTAATTTGCCCCCAATTAAATTTAAAAGATATATATATGTATATAAAATAAATAATTTTTTAGATACCCTAAATCAAGATACAAGAGAAGATTTATTTAGAGGAACAATAGATGAATATAGAGAGTGGAAAAAGAAACAAAAGAAATAATTAATTTTTTATAGGTAGCCTAAAAGATTTTCTTAGGCTACTTGTTAGAGTTCTTAAAGAATTAAAAGATAATCCAAATAAAAAAGTAAAAATGAAAGTGTTTTTTAATCCATCACATGGGATAATAGCAGATGTCATAGAATCAGCACTAGATGTAACAGGTTTTTATACAGGTGGTTTAATTAGAAGTTTAAATAGTAAAAAACTTGCTGAGTTAGCAATAAAGAACCCAGAATTATATAATGGAATATTAAGTCATAGTCAAGGAAGTGCGATACTAGGAAATTCAATGAAAATTGTAAATTTAAAAGGAAAAAAAGAAGTATTACAGGGAAAAGATATAAGTATGAATGGAAGTCCATTAAGTATGTGGGCTATGAAAAATTTTGCAGAAGAAAAAGAATTTAAATTTAGTTATAAAGTAAATGTGGTAGATCCAATAACATGGCTAGGAGCTAACAAATGGAATACAGATGTATGGTGGCATACAACATACAGTAAGTATCAAGAATGGAATAATGTGGAAAATAAGTATATAAAAGTAGAGAAATATGATGAAAATAATAAAAAAATTAAACCTACTTTAATAAAAGATGTGAAAGATTTTAGAAAAGAAACACTATAAAGGAAAGTGAGAATAATGAGAAGAATATTAATATTTATAATAGGAACAATATTTTTATCAGGGTGCATGATAAGTAAAACATTTTACTTAATAAAGTCTACTAATATAGAACATGGAGGTAATTCAATATATTTGATGGAAAAAAATAGTAAAATTCCAAAAGTTCTTCTAGGATTTAATTTTCCAGTTAGTATGAGAAAATCAAAAGGAGATGTACTTAGGTTGTATTCAGCTAAAATAGATTTTACTAATGGCATAAAGGGATTAGATTATAGTGATAAGAAATATAGATATCTTGAGGTATTAAATGATGTGTTTATTTCTAAAAGTAATGGTGAAAAAATAAAAATAGCAAAAGAAAGTATTGTATATAATTATAAAAAATTTTCTGATACAGAAAGTCCTTTTGCATATATATATACAAATCAAAACTTTACAGGGCCAGTAACATTAGAGTTAGGTAAAGTAAAAATAAATGGAGAGATATATAACATTCCACCTTTACATCTACAAAGATATAAAGAAAGTGCAAGCTGGGGATTAGTAGATGATTTTTTAATGCAAGGAAATGTTAGAAATAAGCCTTTATATGAATCTGGAAAATGGCTTGATGATTAATTTTTATAGATAGCTTAAAGCAAGTCTTAGGTTATTTATTAAGTAGCTCAATAGGAGTAACTGGTTGCAACTAATCAACTAATAAGGCTAGTATACAAGCTAAAGGAGATATCTTAATAGTAGCTGGAAAAGATTCTATTTTACATAAGGAAAAACATAGTAAGAGTAAAGGTTTAACATATGATAGCAAAAATAACCTTTTACTAGAAGGAGTAAAAGTAGTTTCAAGTGGAAGTATTAATTTAAAAGGGGAAAATGTAGAAATAAATCCATTAGAAACTAAAGCATATAGTAAACATAAAGAAGAAAAGAAAGGATTCTCAGGCTCTTTAAGTGCAAAAGGAGTTTCTTTATCATATGGAAAAGATAAACTTTCATCAGATACAGATATAGTAAATCAAACTGCTTCTCAAATAGTATCAAATAAGGATATCAATATAGAAGCAACAAATAAAGTGAAAGCTAAATCAGTAGATATCTATGCAAAAAATGACATAAATATTTCTGGAGATAAAGGAGTAGAAATATCTACAGCAAATAATAGCTATGATAATACTACAAAACAAAGTTCATCAAGAATAGGAGCAAATTTTGGAGTAAATTCTGCAATAGTAAATACTGTTGAAAATATAAAAGATATAAAGAATCTTACAGATTTTTCTGGAGATAGTTATGATATAGTCAACAAGGCATCTAAAGTAGTAGGAGCTATTAAAGATGGAGCAAAAGCAACAAATAATTTGATAAACTATAAATACAACGGAAAAGATTCAACAGGGGCAGAAACATTAAGAAATAAGCCTAATATTTTTGATGCTTCAATTTCATATAATAAGAGTGAATCAAAATCATCAGTACATAATGAAAGTGTAGAAAAAAGTTCAATAGAAGCTGGAAGAAATATGAATATTAAATCTAAAGATGGAAGTATTAGTATTTCAGGTATTGATGTAAAAGTAGGAAATGATTTAAGTTTAACTGCAAAAAAAGATATAGATATTAAAGCTGCTGAAGAAAAATTTACTTCTTCAAGTTCATCATCACAAACAGGAGTTAGTTTATCTGTAAATCTTGAAGAAGGAAGATTAGCTGATTTATCAGTCTCAAAAGCAGGAGCAAAAGGTAAAGGAAATGGGACTAGTTATGTAAATTCAACTATAAATGTAGGAGGAAAATTAAAAACTAATTCAGAAAATTTAACTCTATCAGGAGCAAATGTTGAAGCAGATAAAGTAGATATTAAAGCTAAGAATGTAGTGATAGAAAGTAAACAAGATAAATCTGAAAATAAAGATAGCACATATGGTGGAGGATTCAGTATAGATTTAGTAAATCCATCTAATTTCTCAGTAAATGTTAATGGAAGTAAGGGAAATGGAGAAAAAGAATGGGTAAACAAACAAACTTCATTAATAGCTAAAAATGGTGGAAAAATAGATACTGAAAACTTAACAAATATAGGTGCAATAATAGGTTCTGAAAGTGAAACAAATAAATTAAAAGTATCAGCCAATAAAGTAGTAGTAAAAGATTTAGAAGATAAAAATAAATACGAAAATATTCGTGGAGGAGTAAGTTTTGGAACAAATGTACCAAATGTATCAGTAAAATATGATAAGGTAGACAAAGAACAAATAAATAGAGCCACAGCTTTAAATACAGATTTTGAAGTAGCAGGACAAAAAGTAAAAGCTGAAGATTTAGGTTTCAATACAAATAAAGATAAAGCACAAGAAGTAACAAAAGATGAAGAAAGACATTTAGATGCTGATTTGCATACTGATTTAATTGGAGAAGATAAAAGAAATGAAATCAAGTATGCTTATAAGA
>ERZ773022.2581-NODE-2581-length-10745-cov-5.568475_pt1 | contig 10745 bp, 12 predicted proteins | sample MGYA00580839_ERZ773022 | MGnify/ENA primary metagenome ERZ773022 (study PRJEB29015, sample SAMEA2738020) | human oral metagenome | biome: human oral; feature: human-associated habitat; material: dental | place: China | collected 2044 ... | reverse complement strand
CTTCTCCACCATTTCCTTCCACAATTTTCGTTTCTGGCAAATCCTCTTTTTTATAATCTCCACCTTTAACGTGAACATCAGGCTTTAAAATATCCAGCAATTTTTCAGGCGTCTTTTCATCAAAAATTACCGCATAATCCACAAACTTAGTCCCCAAAAGAACATAAGCCCTATTTTTTTCACTATTTATAGGCCTTTTATCCCCCTTATTCACCTTAACCGAAGCATCACTATTCACACCAACAACTAAAACATCCCCTAAATTTCCAGCTTCTTCCAAATAAGTCAAATGCCCAATGTGTAAAATATCAAAAACTCCGTTAGTAAAAACTACCTTTTTCCCAGCCTTCTGCAATCTCACTATTTCATTTCTCATTTCATCAGCAGTCAATAAATTATTTTTAAAACTTTTTTCCAATTTTCTCTCCAATATATTTATCTATTTATAATTATAATGTATTTAATTCATAATTTACTCAATCCCTAAGTTTATTTAATTTTAAAAAGGTTTAAGCATACATCAAATTATACCACATTTTTTTCAAAAAAAGAAAATTTTTCTATTTTTTTTCAACTTTTATTTTTTCTAATTTCAACAATTTAATTTTAAAAAGTTTTAAGTATATTCTCACATTTTTTATCAAAAAAGAAAAAGAAGCATAAGCTTACTGCTTTTACTTCTCCTGACATTTATAAAATTTTTATCTATTTTACAAATTAGAACAAATTTACTAAAATTGTAATAATCCATTTTCATCAAATTTAAAATCTGGTCCCCAAGCCACTTCCCAATAATATCCGTCTAAATCACAAAAATACGCATGGTATCCACCCCAAAATACATCTTGAGGTTCTTTTACAATAGTCCCTCCTGCTTTTTTTTACCAATTCAACAATTTTATCTACATCATCTTTATTTTTTACATTGTATGTTAAAGTAATTCCTGAAAATCCATTACCTGTCGGAGGATTAGTTTCATTAATATCTTTTGCCAGTAAATGTAAAGGAAATAATTCAAATTTTGTTCCAGGCGTATCAAAAAAACATACTGGAGGATTGTTTTCTTTACAATCTGTTTTATATCCTAAACCATCCCTATAAAACTTTAATGCTTTTTCCATATTTTTTACACCTAAACAAATACAAGTTATTTTATTCATTGTTCTCCCTCTATTCAGCTAACATTTTTGCTAGCATTTTTCTTCTATTTCATTTATTTAGAAAAATCTGTTATCAGCATTTCCATTTCAATTTTATCTTCAAGCTCAACATCCATAATGTATCCCCATAGTATATTTGTTTGGTCTGCTCCAAATTTTTCATTTATAATCATAGTTACTTCCTGTAAATCCGTTAATCCAATGTCTGGTCCTGCTGTAATACTTAACAATATCTTTCTCGCTTTTGGAATATTTTTTGTAAAAGGACTGTTTGTTATTTGTTCTGTAGCAAGTTTTACCTTATTCTGTCCTTCACCTTTACCAAATGCTGTTACACCTTCCCCTGAATTTCCTAGCATTATTTTTACATCATCAAAATCAAGATTCACTACCCCTTGTTTTTTTATTAGATTTGTTATAAATTCTACATTTTTTATAAAAATTTCATCTCTTTTTTCAAATAATTTATCAAAAGTTGCACTTAAATCTGCTTCCATTAATTTTTTAAGAGGCAAAACTATAACAGTATCAGAAATTTCTTCTAATTTCTTGATTTCTTCAGCTTCTCCATTTGAATTAATTGATGTAGCAACTACAACTACTGTCAATATTCCCATTGTTTTTGCAACTTCTGAAACAATGCAGGCTATCTCGTTATTCTTCTTTTCGGACATTTCCGTCAAAATAAATACTAAATCTGTATTTTTGAATGCACTCTGTACTTTTTCACTTAAATCTTCAGAAGCCAATATTTTTGATTCTACATTCAGTTTATCCAAATTCCCTTGATTTGTATCAATTCCCACAAATTCAACTTTTGCAATCTCTTTTTTCATCATCTTATTCAAGACATCATTTCCCACCGTACCGATTCCAATAACTTTTATTCCAATACCGTCCATATTTTTCTCCTTTATATATAAAGTTTTCTTTTTCCAGATTTTAACATATTTTTATCAAATATATTAGAACTTTTTATCATTTTTTATACGATTTCGCCTTTTCTTCTAATTAATAAAAACTCAATCGTATGCTTTATATAAAATCCATTGACATATTATGTATTTTTTGATTGTATAATTTTATCGCTGTTTTTTTAATTTTTTCTTTATTGGCATAAATAAATCTTAATTCCTTTAAAATTAATTTCTTGTAGCATTCATCCGTTTCCTTGTGAATATCATAATATTTAATTACTGTTTTATCAAAAATTGGAATCATATTGCTTATTTTTATAGTTCCCAGTAAAATGTTTCTTTGTTTATCAATAATTCTAATAATAAAATTATTTGACTTTCGTATTTTTCCATTAGTATAATCACTTTTTTTATTTGGAGATGATAACGGTGCCAAATAATCACAATTATTCACTTTTAAAAGCACCCCAATATATTTTCGTGTTTTCGTATAATTTTCTCCTGAATAATTTAAAACTCTATTGTCAAAAAGTTTCAAATAATTTATATAACTTTCATCTACTTCATATAACCTCATAATTCCCCCCTCGAAAAAAAGCTACCATAATTGGTAGCTTCATATTTAAAGTTGCTTCATTTTAAGGTAGTGGAACACCTGTTTTTAAACTTTTTCTTTCAATGTAATTATATCATATCTAATTGATTAGTCAACAGTTTTTCTTTTTTTATTTATAAATTTTTAAATTATTTTTATTAATTGCGAAAATCTGTTGCAATCAAATATACTTTTACACAGCTCCCTTTTTGTTCAAAATCTTCAGAATTTTCAAATTTAGTTTCTTCAAAGACTGTTCCCCATGCGAGAAATAAGTCTGGATTTTCGGAACTTTTGGCTACTGCTGTGGCGATTTGGCTGATTTCTTCTAGGCGTATGTCTTTTCCTGAGGTTATATTCATTAGTATTTTTCCTACTCCTTTTATTGAACGTTCTAAAAGTGGGGTATTCAGTGCCTGTTCTACCGCTTTTTTTGCTCTGTCCTCTCCGTCTGCTTTTCCAAAGCCTAATACTGTTTTGCCTGAATTTTGCAATATAGACTTAATGTCTGCAAAGTCTAAATTTACAATTCCCTGTTTTTTTATTAAGTCCAATATTCCCTTTACAATTGTTACAAAGGCTTTTTCTCCTTTTTCATAGATATTTATCATTGGAAGATTTATGTATAAATCATTCAATCTTTGATATGGAATGACTATTATTGTATCAGCGAAATGTTTTAATCTTTCCTTTCCCTTTTTAGCAAGTTTTATTTTATTCAGGTCTTCAAAATCAAAAGGCTTTGATACTATTGCAACCGTTAGTATATTCATAGATTTCGCAATTTCTGCCACAGCTGATGAAAGTAGCGTTCCTGTTTTTTCTCCCATTTCAGCTATTATAAACACCATATCTGCATTTTGAAATTCTTTTTCTGTTTGTTTTCTTAAATCCTCCATCGCTTCAAATGAAGTTATTGACGACACAAATATTTTTTTGGGAGCTTTTGAACTGTCTAAATTCAGCTTTTCCGTATCTATCGTTATAAAATCAGCCTTTACAATGTTATTTAATATCATTTTATTTATTACATTACTTCCTATTTTTCCCAAAGCCACTATTTTTACTTTTACACCATTTAACGTGTTTTTCATATCAGTCCCCCGACCTCTGTATTCCTACAAGCGATGTTACCCACTATTTTTCCTCCTAGATAATCTATATTTCAAGACACTATTTATTAATATTTTTCTTTAATCTATTTTTTAATTATAGTTCTTTAATATATCACAAGACCCTTTATTTTTTATTTTAAAAATATTGATTTTATATTTTAACTTAACACTTTTTTAAAATTATATCAAATTTGATTAGTAAATAAACAAATATTATAAAATTATAGAAAAATATTACTATATTTCATTTTTTTTTATCAATTTTTGGGCTATACTATTCTTGTAGATACAAAAAATATTTAAATATAAATCGGGAGGCGGTTTTATGAAATCTAGAAGTCTACTATTATTTTTAATACTATCTTTAGCTTTATTTTCAGTAGTATTATCAAATAAAAACAAAAATCGTAAAAACAGAAATGAAAATAAACCAAAAAAAGAAAATATGATTCAGGCAGGAAACGAAAACATCAGGGAAATCTATCTTGCTGGTGGCTGTTTCTGGGGACTTGAGGCATATATGGAAAGAATCGACGGGGTAAAGGATGCTACAGTTGGCTATGCGAACGGTAAAACTGAAAAAACGAGTTACAACATTGTCGCATCAACGGATCACGCAGAAACAGTTCACGTAAAATATGACGCAAACAAAATTTCTTTGAGCAAACTGCTTAAATATTACTTTCAAGTTGTAGATCCTACTAGCATTAATCAGCAGGGAAATGATAGAGGCAGACAATACAGAACAGGGATTTATTATACTAATCCTAAAGATAAAGAAATTATTTTACAGGAAATTGAAGAAGAGCAGAAAAAATATACAGATAAAATTCAAGTTGAAGTTCAGCCTTTGAAAAATTATATTCTCGCAGAAGAATACCATCAGGACTATTTAAGAAAAAATCCTAACGGATATTGTCACATTGATATTACTAAAGCAGATGAAGTTATCATTGATCCAAAAGATTATCCAAAACCAAGTGACGAAGAATTGAAAAAACGGCTTACTCCTCTGCAATACAGCGTTACACAGAAAAAAAATACTGAACATTCTTTTTCAAATGAGTACTGGGACAATCATGAAGCTGGAATTTATGTGGACATAACAACAGGAGAACCATTATTTTCCTCAAAGGATAAATATGATTCTGGCTGTGGCTGGCCAAGTTTTACAAAACCTATTTCAAAAGATGTTGTAACTTATGCAAATGATACAAGTTTTAATATGGTAAGGACAGAAGTGCTTAGTCGAAGCGGAAAAGCCCACTTGGGACATGTTTTTGATGATGGACCTAAAGACAAAGGTGGGCTTCGTTATTGCATAAACAGTGCTTCAATTAAATTTATCCCATTAAAAGATATGGAAAAAGAACATTACGGATATTTAATAAAATTAGTTCAGTAAAATGAACAGGATAGGAGATAATTTATGTTTAATCAGCCATTACTGGTAGGAAGTGTATTTTTAGGAGGGGTAGCAAGTTTTCTATCTCCATGTATTCTTCCCATTGTTCCTGTATATTTGGGAATTTTAAGCAAAGGAAAAAAAACTGTGCTTAATACCTTTTTATTTATTTCAGGTCTTTCACTTACTTTTGTAAGTATAGGCTTTAGTTTTAGTTTCCTTACGGGAATATTCTTTAATGATGCCATAAAAGTTTTGGCAGGAATAATTGTAATAATACTGGGATTACATCAGACAGGAATTTTAAAATTTAACTTTTTAGAAAAAAATAAATCTGTAAATTTGGATTTAATTGGTAAAAATTCTTCATTACAGGCTTTTTTGCTAGGACTGACATTTAGTCTAGGGTGGACTCCATGTGTAGGTCCTATTCTTGCCTCAGTGCTAGCTCTTGCAGGGGAAAAAGGATCTGCTGTCTATGGAGGGTTAATGATGTTTATATACGTCTTAGGGCTTGCCACTCCATTTGTTCTATTTTCCTTTTTCTCTCAGAAATTATTAAAAAAAGTACGAGCTTTAAATCAATACACAAACTATTTTAAAATCTTTGGAGGATTTCTAATTATATTTATGGGAATTTTGCTAATAATGAATAAGTTTTAGTAATTTTATTTTTTAAATTTTATAAAACAATTAGTAATCAAAATAACTTAAAAAAATAATTACAAAAAATATTTTAAATTTGCTATAATACAGAAAGGAAGTAATTTTTATGAAAAAATTAATTGCAACAATTGTAACTTTGTTGAGTTTGGGATCGATTTCATTTGGAAATACATTGCAAGGAGTTCAGTTAAAGGACATTAATAATAAACCTGTTTCCCTTAACAAGTACAAAGGTAAGAAAATATATATTAAAATGTGGGCTTCATGGTGTCCTATCTGTCTTTCGGGATTAAGCGAAATTAATTCTTTAAGTGCAGATAAAAGTAAGAATTTTACAGTTATAACAATTGCTTCTCCGGGACAAAAAGGAGAAAAACCAACAGCTAAATTCATTCAGTGGTATAAAGGGCTTAACTATAAAAATATTACTGTATTGCTGGATGAAAAGGGAGAAGTGCTAAAAAGGGCAAAAGTTTTGGGATATCCTTCAAATATTGTACTGGATGGGAACTTGAATATTGTTAAAACTTTGTCGGGACATTTGACTGCCGCACAAATTAAAGGAGCTGTTAAATAAGTGTATAGTATTTTAATAATTGATGATGAACCGATTATAAGAAGAGGTATTAAAACCTTTATTGATTTTGAAAAATATAAGATAAGTGATGTTTATGAGGCAGAAGATGGTAATTCTGCCTTTAAGACTTTTTCTGAAGTATTGCCTGACCTTGTCTTGCTGGATATAAATATTCCCTTTAAAAATGGGCTGACTCTTGCCGAGGAGATGAAAGAGCTGAAAAGTGATGTTAAAATAGCCATTATTTCTGGATATGACTATTTTGAATATGCTCAAAAGGCTTTAAAAATCGGAGTTGAAGACTATATTTTAAAACCTGTTTCAAAGACAGATATAAATGAGATAATTTCAAAACTTATCTATAAGCTGGAAGAAGATAGAAAATATAACGAAGCAAGAAAAATTATTAATAAAATTAGCCAAGCTGAGAAGTCTGATAAAAATATTTCTCATAGCAAGTATAAAGATATTTTAACAAAAAAAATTGAAGAAAAATACAGTGATATTTCCTTTAACTTAAATTCTCTGGCGGACGAAATGAATTTGTCTTCTGGATATTTGAGTTCACTTTTTAAAAATTTGTTTGGTATTCCTTTTCAGGACTATTTGAATAATATGCGGATGGAAAAGGCAAAGCTGCTGCTTTTGACAACAGATCTGAAAAATTATCAAATTGGAGAACTTGTAGGAATGGAAAACTTTAATTATTTCAATTCAAAATTTAAAAAAACTTTTGGAATGACACCGAAAGAATTTAAGAAAAGCGTGCTGGAGAAACTATGAAATTAAAAAGAACTATGAAAAACTCGATGCTGCTTCAGCTGTTTTTTTATTATATTATTGGAAATCTTCTGTTTGTACTTTTTTTAAGCAGTATTTTTTACTATACTTCAAAATACATCATAATGAACAAGGAAATTGAGTATACTAACGAAAATGTTATAAGTACATCCCGTTATATTACACTCTATGCAGATAAATTGAAAAATATAATTAATCTCTTGTCTGTTGATGCCGATGTTAGAAATTTTTTAATATCAGGAAATGAAGATTCAAAAAAGAGCATTGAAAAAATGATTTATTCGATTCTTGATAGTAATAAAGGAATTAAAAATATTACTGTAATCGGAAAAAATGGTAACATTGTATCCAGTGACAAAAATAATGATATGAAAATATCAGAAAATATGATGAAGGAGAAATGGTATGTCGATGCTATAAACAATTCAGATATGCCCGTTTTTAATCCCAGCAGAAAAAATTCCACCTCCTCTATGAATTCAGCTCTCTGGTTTCTGTCAATCAGCCGTGACATAAAAAATTCAAAGGGAGAAAATCTTGGTGTTATTGTTTTTGACATTAAATATGAAATTCTTGAAAGATATTTAAATTCCATTTCTTTCGGAAAACAAATCGACAATATTATAGTAGACAAAAACAACAATATTATTTACTACAAAGATGTGAAATGCTTTGCTGATAAAAAATGTCTTGAAAAATTTTCAGAAAAGAATAAAAATAAAGATACATACTTATACGAAACACAGATTGAGAATACAAACTGGAATTTAAGAAGCCTTGCAAACACAAATGACTTAATTACCTTAAAGAAAAATTTTTCTCACATAGTTATTATCATTTTCCTAGTTTCATTAGCTTTTTCCTCTATTATTACATTTATCGTAATAACAAAGATTCTAAGACCTTTAATAAAACTGGAAAATCATATGCAAAACTTTGAAAATAATCTACGGGAATTTCATTTAAGTGAAAAAACAGGCTATGAAATTCAGAACCTTGTAGAACATTTTAATGTAATGGTTGAAAAAATAAAATATTTGCGGGAATATGAAATAAAGGCTCTCCACAGCCAGATTAATCCCCATTTTCTATACAACACGCTAGATACTATAATTTGGATGGCAGAATTTGAAGATAATGAAAAAGTAATCAGCATTACAAAATCACTTGCAAACTATTTTAGGCTTTCCCTTAGCAACGGTCACGAAAAAATACCGTTAAAAGATGAAATTATGCACACTAAAGAATATTTATTCATACAAAAGCAGAGATATGAAGAAAAACTTTCCTATTTTTTCAACATAGAAGATGAAAGCCTTCTTTCCATTGAAGTTCCAAAAATAATAATCCAGCCAATTGTAGAAAACTCCATCTATCACGGAATAAAAAATCTTTCTGGAAACGGAATCATCACAATAGACGTTTACAGACAAAACAGCACTGTCAATATCTCAGTCAAAGACAACGGAATAGGCTTTGAAAAAGCTAAACAGTTCAAAAAAAGCAAGACAGGCGGTGTAGGAATAAAAAATGTCGATAAAAGAATAAAATTCTATTACGGCAAAAATTACGGAGTATTTATAAATAAAAACAGCAAAATCGAAGGAGCAGAGGTAATTATAAAAATTCCTTTTAAATCAAGTTTGTAATGTATTCTCCTACTAAACTTCATTTAAAAAATAACAATAAAATCGTATAATGGAGATGATAAATATGAAGAAGTTGTTTTTGATTATAATTCTTGCTCTAACTACAGTAAGTTGCTAACTTTTTAGTCCTTCAAGATGGGCAGAATATGAAAAAGATAGAGCAGGAAGCGGAAGAAAATGTTATAGAAATAGTTATGGAAATATATTTTGTGAAGATGGAAATGGAAATCGTTATTAATAAATCATTATGTGGAGAAGTGGAATTTTTAAGATTTTGCTTCTTTTTTGCTTTTGAAATAAAAATGATAAAAATATCTTTTAAAAATTTCCGAGATTTTAATTTTATAGAAAAAGACAACTTGTCTGATCTTTTCTTTTATATTTAGTAAAATTTTACTTGATAATTTTTACTAAAATAACCATTGTAATTAAACTTAAAATGTCGTGATTTTTTTGGAATGAAAACGACTGTTTGAGCGTCAGCGAGTTTCGTTTTTGTTTCAAAAAAATGCTTAGACGAGCCAGGGATGCAAGGGAAATGGCGATTGATTTCCCTTGCTTTATAAATATTTATTAATCAAAAAATACAAAAAATACCCTAATTGTTTTAATTAGAGTATTTTCCTAAAAAATCCATTTTACTATTTTGTTCCAAATATTCTATCTCCCGCATCTCCCAATCCTGGATAGATATACGCATGTTCATTAAGTCCATCATCAATTGCCGCAATATACAAGTCAACATCGGGATGTTTTTCAGTAAATTTCTTTATTCCTTCAGGAGCACCAATGATACAAAGCACTGTTATGTTTTTTACGCCTTTTTCTTTCAAATAGTCAAGTGTGTAAATCATTGAACCACCTGTTGCAAGCATTGGATCTACTACGAAAACTTGACTTTCGACAACGTTTGTTGGCATTTTTGCGTAATAATAGACCGGTTCTAAAGTTTCTTCGTTTCTGTAAACTCCCAGATGCCCCACTTTTGCATTTGGAAGAAGCTGCAATATTCCATCTATCATTCCAAGTCCTGCTCTTAGGATGGGAACTAATGTTATTGGCTTATCCAGAACTTTTGTAGTCGTTTTCTGAATAGGAGTTTCTGTTTCAATCTCCTTGAGCGGCAAATGTTTTGTTGCTTCATAAACCATAAGTCCTGCTATTTCGTTTAGGCTTTCCCTAAAAAGTTTAGTATCTGTATGTTTATTTCTCAAATTTGAAAGTTTATGTTCAATTAGTGGATGTTTCAATTCAAAAACTGCCATTAATAATCACTCCGTTCTTTTTTATATTCAAACTACTTTTTCATTTAATACCCAAATTCCATTTAAAAAACAGAAATTATATCTTATACTGTTTACTGACAAGGAAGCTTGACCTCTTACGAGAAAATTATAATTAATTTACTATTTAATTGGAAGATAGTATAAAATTATATTTTTTACAAAATAATATCCTCTACTGGCAATATTACTGCACCCATCGAAATTCCACGACCTAAATCTATCTTCATAATTTTAATAATCCGTATAATCTCTTGTGCGTGCCTATCTTCCAAATAAGTAACTAAAATACTGTCTGTCCCTGGCCAAACATGTGTATTAAAATGTTTAAAAGTCTTACTCCATGAGCTATGAATAGCTGGAACTATAAAATATTGATCTATCCCATATTCTCTTAATTCTTCTTTCATTTTTTCAGTATAAAATGAATCAAAATATATTTCTAATCTTTTCACAAAATTCTCCTCTCTAACTATTTTTTATTCAATCAAAGAATCAAATTATTTTGCATACCCTTTTCGTTCTTCTTCTTTTTCTTGTCTTCTTCTTTCTTCTCTTTCTTTTTGTTTTCTTTCT
>ERZ773022.2579-NODE-2579-length-10747-cov-19.699588_pt1 | contig 10747 bp, 9 predicted proteins | sample MGYA00580839_ERZ773022 | MGnify/ENA primary metagenome ERZ773022 (study PRJEB29015, sample SAMEA2738020) | human oral metagenome | biome: human oral; feature: human-associated habitat; material: dental | place: China | collected 2044 ... | reverse complement strand
ACTTTTTGCGCTATCTCATCCGCGTTCATTCCGGTTGCATCTTTTACCTGTTCCATAGCAACATCCTGATATATGAACGCACCCTCCGGATCGCAGTTCCTTATATCCGAATAGCAGCTCGATTGGTTTAATTCAAACGGATTTACCTCCATAACCTCGGCAGCCTCTATCAGACCGCTATTCGTATCCGCAGCATCATTAAGTGCTTTGAGGAAAACTTGCAGGTTTCTCTCTCCGAAGAAGTTTAATAAAATACTATGCACATTTTCATCACTTTGATTATCTGCTAAAAGTTCCTTAACCTTATCAGGACCGATGAATATTCCCGATGAGTAGTTCTCAGCAATCAGGTCACTTTCAGGCTCCGGTACCCAGCCTGGAATCACATCCTTCCAAGGCGTGTGATATTTATCCATTACAGCTTCTCTTTCAATTAAAAAAGAAAAAGCGGAACCTCTAACATACTGATACTTGTTGAACAATCCGATACAATTTGCCATCGCATAGAGCAGCCCTTTTTCACTCGGAAACTCGGTGTACCTGCTTGCGATATCCTTGAGTATGAACTCGTATTTTTCTGCATAGAAGTCATCAGGCTGAGACTCAATAACTCTCTTGAGTACTGAATCATCTCCATTATTCAAAGCCTCTACCGGTTCAAAGAACCACTTATTCATCTCATCTATGCTTACCGGATGATATGTTATATCAAAACCCATTATATACTTCCTCCTATTTTTTACTGTTTCTTTCCTTCAATTGCTTAAGCTTACGCTCCTTGCGTTCCTCAAGTTCATCTATTTTATTTAGCAAGAAGCTCTGAAAATCACCTTCGACAGGTTTTGCTTCGTACCAGTTGAACACAACTATCCTTCCTTCACCGTCAAAACAGAATATTTCTTCTCCATCTCCAATAACTGAGAAGAAAGGAAGGTAATCCGTATATCCTTCCTCGTGCAGTTCCTTTGTCCTTATACGAAGATCAAGATACTCAGGAATATCTTTTGATATGCCGTAGACCATGATTCCACGGCAGAATTCCCAGAATGGAGCGACATCATATACCTTAGCCGCAGGCCATATTTCTTCGCGAACCTCCATATAAAGTCCACCTAAGGCCGACATGGTGAACTTTCTGAAATCCTTCGGTAATTTTATATTATACTGCTTTTCAAATGATTTTATATCTTCTTCAGATGGAGCCTCAGCTCCACATGCAAACACCTGATAAGTTTCAGAATCATAATTTCTAAAATAATCATATACTTTTTCTAAAGACATACATCACACCTCATTATGCTAAATAAATATATTCTACAACTAAATCGCAAAGCATCCCGTCTTCGTCATAACCAAAATAGACAGGATATCTTCCGTCTCCAAACCCTGATTGTATCATCGGAATTGAAAGTTCCGAATTCGGTATTTTAAAGTTTATCCAGTCTCCGCCATCTCTTTGATAAAGTGGATTTTCCTCAGCACTCTTTGCAAAAATTGCTGCAAAAAAATCGTCATATATATTCTTGCCCGGGTTTTCTGCATACCATTTATCCTCAAAATCACAGTATGCGTTCCTTGTCTCAACATCAACTATAGTTGCAAGACCGGCATCTACATTAAATCCAAATATACTATCATCGTCTACATCATCCAGGTTTTCATCACCTTTGAGAGCCTCGTAATAAATAACCGGAAAATTCTCCCTAAATTTCACTCTGCTGAGCGCATACCTGTAGTGGTCTTCTTCTAATTTTACAACCAATGTTTCGATTCTAAATCTTCCCTTCGGTACAGACTGTAAATACGGCATTTCATCTCTGTTTAACCACACTAACGGATCCCTGACAAGTATATCTCCTGTTGGAAAGCTTATCTCCCCCATGTCCAAAATGAAGATTTCCTTACCTTGTATCTCCTTCATCTCAAAGCACTCTGCATAGTTTACAGGTGATGTAAGCAGCTCCTTTACTTCATCATATCTCGTTTTCCATTCCTTTGATGGTTGTAATTTTTTCATAAGAACTCCTTTATATTATGCAATAATTTACCCGTTCAATCCTCCGAATTCAATCTCATATCTGCCACTTATCATCATATTTGCAAGATGTCCGCACAGATAATCCGGTTCAGCGTCCAGATCAAATGAAAATTCGCTGTTTCTTCCATTTATAAAAATATATACATTTCCTACAAACAAAGCATCTCTAAAATCATCTTCCGTAATTTCCGTATTGTATTCTTCATTGACAAAATCTATGAAATCATAGTTTTCCTCCATAAACACATCGAGTACTGCTGTCCTGTTATCGTTTAGCCATGCTATCTTTTCGACGAATTTGTCAATTACTTCACCGATTTGTTCTTCGGTTTCAAGGACAATGTCGGTATCTCTGCCCCATACATTCATCTTACCAAGATAAGCACCGCAATAAACACCATCTTCTTCCAACATGAATTTATTACCGTCAATAGTAATTGTCTTTTCCATAAATCATACTCCTAACAACAACATTAAAATATAAACTTACCAGGCACCGCCACCGCCACCGCCGGCGCCGCCTCCTGAAAACCCGCCGCCGGAGAAAAATCCTCCACCGCTGTCGGAATTAGATGCTGATATTCCGTCGAATGTACTTTTTTCTATACTGTGCATCAATGTATTCATTCTAATATAATCAAAAGTACTTATTCCATGTGGTGCGTAACCGAGATGCTCAGGTATTCTTATAGTTTCAAACTTCTTTATCCATTTATTGCTTAACTTGAATACATATGCATATGGTAAAACATCATAGAAATACGAAGGATTTTCGTCTACAAGTTCATTGACTCTATCTATTTCTGCTGTTTCAATAAAGTCCCTGAAGCCCAAGATTTCACCATATATCTTGCGGTTATAATCGCTCCTTAGCTTTATTCCGATAATTAAAAACGGAAGTAAAAGCACATATATTACCGTTAATGCATATATATAAACAGGCGTGTCACCTTTAGTTGAGAAGTATATTAAAGTATTGGAATATATTACATAGGCGATAGAGCTTAGTATTAAACCCATTGTACCCTTTACTCTATTCTTTGATTTTCTGTAAAAAATTTTCTTTCTTAAATTCTCAAGTAATGTTCCCCAAATAGATGCTGCAAATACAAAAAATGCCACAAATGAGAGTTTAGAAGAAATACCGTAAATATACATGTTAGATCTGTATAGAGACAGTATCAATGTTATAACAAAGCCGGCACATCCTATTATCTTTGCGTAGAGTTCAGTTGTTTCAGACTTCTTAGAGTAAATCGATTTTTTCCCTTGAAATTTACTTTCAATCTGATCGGTTATAGTCTTATATGACTCACCTATCTGTTCCCCGGCATCTTCAAGATTAAGCTCTCTACCTACGCTCTTTTCACTTGTTGATTTAAACAGTGCTTGATAGAATTTCTGAACATATGCCGGCTCATCCACAGGTGTCTTTAGGGCACATATAATTGTGTCTTTCTTTCCCTCACCTTCTTTTATCTGTATAATGCCCTTTGATGCAAGGTAAAGGTAAAGAGAAACTACATCTTCTCTGTCGACCTGCTCATCCACTAAATATCCAAGCTCCGCAGGTGTAATACCCTCAGGTGGATTAAATGTAATCGGAGCAATAATATCTTTACTTTTTTTGCTTTTATATTTAATTATCACTATAGATATCAAGCATATAACAATAATGATTGCATTTAGCAGATTGCTCCATTCCTTGCTGAGTGCCCCCTGCCAATAAGCTTTCGGTGCATATGCAAGCAATGTTACACCATTTTTTGATGGAATCATAGACGCCGAATAGTTAAGCTGATTTTTCTGCTCATCATATGTCCATGTTCCTTTATTGTTGGTGCTTCCGTAATGTCCTACATAACTTTTCATCTTTGTATAATTAAAGTCATTCGGCAGCTTGACTACAGCATTTGTAGACATGATCGTCATTTCCCAATTTGTTGGGACGACATCGACATATATATGATTTTCTGTCTTTGACTGGAGATAATTTTGTATTGTATATTTAATTTTATAGACTTTTTCACCACTCACATATCTATTACCATTACCAATCCGGATTACCAGATTTCCCTCTTCCTTTGATACTTTATACTCATCTCCGCAGGCACTGATATCCTTTATCTTATAATTTCCTGTAAGAGGTATATATCTTACAATTCCATGTTTTCCCCAATTGAAAAGCACATCTATCGTCTCTGTTACTTCGTAGGAATAGTCCTTATTCACCTTGATTTCAACATTGAAATACCTCGTCGTTGCTCCAAATGAGTGGTACTCGCTTCTAGCAGATTCGCTATTAGCATGCTGTTCAAATATCTTTTCTATTTCATCACCTGATGTCTCATCAGTTGCAAACGCATAGCTTACAGTCAAAGCTGTGACAAGTAAAACCAAGATTGATATTAGACCTATACACCTCTTTCTTCTATTTACACTATCGTACATATATCACTCGTATGATTGATTAAAAGCAAAATCATACATCCCTTTCCATTTTCTGTTCACTTTGCATTCTCAGTAAATTATCAACTATTTTTATGCATTTTTCAAGTTCAAATTCTATTTAAAAAGCATATTAAATGATATAATATTGTGATGTATATTTCTTAGATTATTTTAGGAAAACGAGGAATATAAATGGGATCTTTCGTATTTACTTTAGCATTCTACTTTGTAACATTTTTAGTGCTTGCATTTACATTTTTCATGTATTTCAGGCTTGCCTTTGCCGTTATAAGGCACAAGGAAGTTCCACCTTGGATTTACAAGCTTGGGCAGGCTTTACAGGGCCGTATTCCAATCAAATACGATGACGTAACCGATACAAGAGCCCTCTTTGAGGCGACTTTCGGCATTCTAACTTTGATACTTGCAAATCTAATCACAGGATATCTTATATATCTAAAATCAGGGAACCCTGATTTTGCAATATATAAATGTCTAAAATTTCAATTTTTGATTGTATTAATACATCGCATAGTATTATTTATCATAAAACTGATTTCTGTAAAATTAACATCTTATAAGAAGGAGTCCTATCTATATTCACCTGTAAACGCAGTATTAGGTGGATTTATCATGACAGCCTTTGTTATCATGCTTAGTCTAAGTATTTCCGGATATCCGGCAAAACCGATTGATGTACAGATATCAAATGTTACCGTGACAGTCGGAAGAACGCAGGCCTCGGAACTTTTATCAAAAGGCTTCAGCTTTGTTGGAAAGACAGCTGACAGCAATATTACAAATATGCGAAACGATCATTTCTACTATGGTGAGCGCATGGAACTGATTCGTGAGGGAAAATCCTATGGCTACGTTTACCTAACGCCAAAGCGTAATGACACAGACAAGCTAAAAAACTGCGTAATCACTCATTACCGTATCACCGGTGATAGCAAACAACTGTATGAGGTAAAGATAAACCGGGTAGATATATCAAAATTAAATATTGATGATTTTAAGAACAATAAAATAAAAGATGTTTATTCATTGAATCCGGTGGATTCAAAAGAAATTCGACTTGAAAATGACTTCACTATAGTTATTCAAACTGAGGAATACTCTCTTTGGAAAAGATATAGGATTGAAGCTAAGTTCTACGATGACGGAAAACTCGATAGTTATAGCGTTGGAGCACAATATACAATATGGGAGTAAGTCGGTAGCCTACTCCCATTTTTTCATTCACTTTTTTCCCAAATTATATCCTTAACCAGCTTATGTGTTTCCATAAACTTTAGATTAAAGGACTCTTTATTCCTTGTTATCTCTTCATATATATCATTGAGCGTTTTAGCCGGTGCGAGAGTCCAAAGAGAATATGGATTAAGCTCGATTTCAGCTATTTTTTCTAATTTATCGAGTATTAGACCTAAATCCTTATGGTTAAACCAACAGTCCGTATCGACAGCAAACTCCTTACCATCGGAGTTATGTGAAATTTTGATATCAAAAATATCATCAAGACTGAAATTATCATCTAAATTTACCCCGACATTTTTAGATAAATGCGAACATGCAATCTCGCTATTTAAAAAGTCATCCACGCTCGGCTTATCTTTTTGCAATAAACGAGTACATGCTAAGTGATATTCGATTTTTCTCGGCGTTTGATTTATTTCGGATACAAACAGCAAACCGTATTCGTCTTCAAATTCAACGCTAATTACATCTCCCTGCGTAAAGTAAGGCTCACGTTTTACTCTCGACTTAGGAAGCTTGATCGGTCTGGGGTTATCGTTTTGAAGCTGCAGAGCTAATTTATCAAGAACTTTTTGTCTTTGTGACTTCGCCTTGCTGTCAATTTCAAGCCAAAAGTCATCGGCACCCTTCTCAATTAACTCAAGCGCCTTAGTCTTTATATCTTCCGGAAGATGTCCTATCTTCCAAAGTGAATAAGCAAGCGCGGTCCAATAAATTTCTGCGTAAAAATCATCCGTGCAATAATTGCTCTCCTCATCTAAGATATCAGCAATTATATTATCTACATTTTCACCGTCCTTATATCTTTCGACTATAGAATTATAGATGTCATAACCATCGTCACTATCTATGATCTTTACTCCATCAATCGCCATTCTGTTCTATAAGCTCCCTACTATGCTTTCAACAAGTTCGGTAATATCTTTTGATGCATATATGATTTCATCCGGATCGTGAATATAGCAAATTACCTGAGCAAGGTCACCATCCTCATCAGGATCGAAGTCCAGCATCAAATAGCAGCTGTCACAGTACTGCGCAAATGGAATCCATTTCTCGTTAAAAAGATATGGCTTTATCCTTGTATCACGCATTTCCTCAATCTCTTCATCTGAAAAATACTCAGGAAAATCTGTTAACAAAGCATTTTTATTTTGAAAATAGCTCTTGCAATTTTCAATTTCTGAAAGACTCATGAGATTGAAACACATATCGCGTTCGTCTATATTACAAGGCAATATACTCATATACTTGCTTCCGTTCTTGTATTTATATAGTTCTTTGAACCCCTCCGGCAAGCTTATATCAAAGCTTTCTTCAAACTTGCCCAGTTCTTCGTCTGAAGCCCCTTCCAGCTCCAGATACTCATCGTAGTACTCTTCCTCAATAGGATCATCTAGATCCCATTCATCAAAGTTTTCGCACATATATTTCTCAATTAGCTTTATATTTTCAATCATTCCCATTGCGCTTATCTCCTTATATGTCTCCATCTATAACTTTCTGAAGGTAGGCGGATATGTCTTCCATAAACTCCTTGAAACTGCAAAGATCATGAAGTTCCTCATGTTCCAGGTCATATGCAGCAATCTTCTTGCTCTTAGGATTCCATACTATGTAGAAATGGTCATAGTCACCGGTCGACTTTGAAATTCTAAGAAGCTTTCTCCTGCCAATCTTCATTGGAATAGTTTCAATCAAAGATAAAAATTCTATATAATCAAAATCGCAGTCTTCAAGTTCAAAGCGGAGCTTATCTCCTTGTAAGAATTCCAGCAGATGCTTTGGCAGCTTGTATGGCTTAAGCTCATCCAGCTTGTTATTCATGCTGTGGAATTTCTCAGGCTCTAGCGACTTAAAATATTCAGCCATCTCCATATCTCCCTTTTCTATGGCGATGCTGTAAGGCCTCATTCCATCCTTTTCGGTAATGGTCACATCTGCACCGTGTTCAACTAGATATTTGCACATCTTAAGGTCAACATACCTGGCAGCCACGCAGAGCGGTGTTGGACAAAATGAGTAAACCATATCAGGACGATTATAGTTTATGTCGACACCTCTTTCTATGAAGAACTCCATAGCCTTATAATCTCTATCTTTCACAGATTTTCTAAATGCCGGACCTCCATACTTTTTCACACTATGCCCCAGCTCATCTATCAAAGCAAGGTTTTCAAGCTTATTTCCATATAAGGCCTGCTCAAAAGCGTCTGTCTCAACATTGTTAAGCACATTTACTTTTGCGCCCTTTGATACTAAATATCTAATTAGAGGCTCACTGCAATATCTCACAGCAAGTAAAAACGACGGACTTCCCTCATCATTGAGCTCAGCTCCATTTTCAACGAGCCATTCAACCGACTTTGTCTTGTTCATAATCAAAGCGAGATTAAGTGGCGAAAGCTCCGTATATTTGGATAGCTTAATCTCCTTGTTAATATCAATTCCCTTCGCAAGCAGCTCCTCAAGAGCTTTGATATTCTCATCAACCACATCGCCGGCAAGCTCAGGCAAAGACGGAAAGCAACCTATATCTTTTATTTCTATCATAGTATTTCCTTACAAGATTTGAAATATATCTAAACTAGAAATTAACCTTTACATTATCACGTTCAACTTCATCCTTAACTTCAAACATAGGCTTTGCACTGAAACTGAATATCTTTGCTACGATTGCTGATGGGAAGGTTCTACATTTGATATTAAATCTCTTAACTACAGCATTGTAGTACTTACGTGAATTTGCTATATCCTCCTCAACATGCTTAAGCTGTTCCATCAACTCTATAAAGTTAGCATTTGCCTTGAGGTCGGGATATGCCTCCGCTACTGCAAAAAGACTTCTGAGCGTTCCGGTAAGAACGTTTTCGTTCTGTAGCTTCTCAGCCGTTGTAGATGAGCTTGCAACAGCTGATCTTGCTGCTACAACAGCTTCTAGGGTCTTTGATTCGTGAGCGGCATAGCCCTTTACAGTTTCAACCAGATTAGGGATTAAATCAAATCTCTTTTTGAGATAAACATCCATGGTTGAAAATCCCTCTTCACAGTTTGCCGCCAGCTTTACAAAACTGTTATAGCTTACAATTAGCCATAATACTAATACTATTGCTATTCCAATAATTATATAAAGTAACATACTAAATACCTCTTTTTCTCATATATTTAATCATTAACTTATTGTATTATCTGATATATCATATCATCATATCAATGATGATACAAATAAATTAAACTTTAGCTTGCCCTATAATTACAGGTTTACGTTTTACCAGGTACCGCCGCCGCCACCGCCGGCACCGCCGCCTGAGAATCCGCCGCCACCACTGCTTGAGAATCCGCCGCCGCCAATATCAGGGCTTGCCGCGGATATACCGCTATATGTGCTGCTCTCTATACTGTTCATCATCATATTTACCCACATATAATCAAAAGCGTCAGCTCTATGTGAGGTATAACTGCTATGCTCAGGCATTTTGATGTTTTCAAACTTCTTCACCCATTTATCCGTCAGCTTGAACACGTATGCATATGGCAAAATATCATAGAAATATGATGGATTTTCTTCTACAAGTTCATTAATCTTATCTACTTCCGCAGTTTCTATAAAGTTTCTGAATCCCAAGATTTCTCCATACATCTTACGGTTATAATCACTTCTCTTTCTTATTCCAATTATCAAGAACGGAAGTATCAGAGCATATATCATTATAGCCGGATATATATATATCGGTGTATCATCTTTACCGGTAGAGTATATCAGTACATCAAATCCTATCAGATAAGCCATATAAAGTATACCGCTAAATACTATGCCTGCCGTGCCTTTAGCAACATTTTTAGATTTTATATAAATTATTTTTTTTCTGAGGTATTTAAACAAAAACGCCCATATTGCCATTACCGGAATGGAAAATACTAAAATACCGATGATGGACAGTATATCAAAATCCAAAATAACACTCGATCTATATGCTGCTAATAGAGCTGTCGCAAAAAATCCTATGCATCCTATCTTAATCGCAAAATTCTCAAGGCTTTCAGATGCCTTAGAGTAAATAGCCTTTTCTCCCTTGAAATTCCATTCGATATTAGCTCTAATCTTATTATATGATTCCCCTATCTCTTTACCGGCATCCTCTATATTACATTTTCGACCTATGCTTTCATTATCCAAGGATTCAAATAAGGCTTTATAGAATTCATTGACAAAATCGGGTTCATTTTCAGGCACTTTCATTGAAGTAATCGTAGTGTCATTTTTGTCCTCTCCCTCTTCTATCTTGATGTATCCCTTTGATGCAAGATATAGGTATAAAGAAACTACGTCCTCTCTATCAACAACCTCATCTACCAGATATCCAATTTCAGCAGGTGTAATTCCATCAGGCGGATTAAAAATTACAGGTGAAACTATATCCTTGGATTTATTACTGTTCTTAAGTCTCACTAATAAAATAAAAATTATACAAAGCGAAAGAATAAGGACATTTAGCGGATTGCTCCAGCCCTTACTGTGTGCACCCACCCAGTAATTCTTAGGAGTATTTGCAAGAAGAGTTACACCGTAGTTTGACGGAATCATCGATGCCTTATAGTTTAGGGTGTTGCTATTTTTATCATATTCCCAAGTTCCATATTGCTCGGTGCTGCCGTATTTACCTGTGTAGCTTTTCATCCCGGTATAAGGAAAATCCTCCGGCAATTTAACCGTGGCATTTGATGACATGATTTTCATCTGCCAGTTTGTTGGAATAATATCGACATATAAGTGATTTTCTACATTGGACTGAAGGTAATTTTCAATCTTGTACTTAATCTTATAGACCTTTTCCCCTGTCACGTATCTATATGCATCACCTATCTTTATGTTGAGGTTTCCATTATCTTTACCTATATCATATTTGTCTCCTTCGACGCTTATGTCCTTAATTCTGTAGTTTCCTGCGAGGGGAATACTTCTTGTAATTCCATGCTTAGACTTACCGGATTTAAATA
>ERZ773022.2578-NODE-2578-length-10751-cov-3.706619_pt1 | contig 10751 bp, 9 predicted proteins | sample MGYA00580839_ERZ773022 | MGnify/ENA primary metagenome ERZ773022 (study PRJEB29015, sample SAMEA2738020) | human oral metagenome | biome: human oral; feature: human-associated habitat; material: dental | place: China | collected 2044 ... | reverse complement strand
GCGCGCCTACGCCATGCTCGCCACGAGCGCCGATGTCGGCGCGGTGCGCGACCTGTCCAAGCTGCCGAGGTACTGAGACGGCACCGGCCAGGCGCGGAGCCCCGCTCGGCGGCGGCGCCGATGAGGTCCTCCGGCTCGTCCCGCGCCCGGCCGCGCGCGGAGCCCCGGCTGAGTGGGAGATGCATGTTCACTTAACGTTGCTTAACACGCAACCGGCATTCTAACTTGGCGCCACGGCCAATCCTTACAAGGACGTGAGAACCGTGGCTACCGTTTCCCCGGGCAGCGTGCCCGTACCCACTCGTTCCCGCACGTGTACGGCTGCTGATATTGCGCGCAGCCTCGGGGTGTCCCGCGCAGCGGTCTCCTATGCCCTCAACGGCCGCCCGGGAATATCCGACACGCTGCGTCACCGGATTCTTGAGGAGGCCGCCAAGAACGGGGTTGAGGCCAAGCCGGCCGCGGCGGGGCTCTCGGACGTCATGCTGGGCCTCATTCTCGCCGACGTGGGAAACCCGTTCTACTCCGAGCTCGCCGTCTCATCCTCCGACGCCGCCCGCGCCCGTGGCTGCGAGATCATTATGTACCACACGGCGGACGAGCCGGAGGCCTTCATCTCCTCAGTGAAGATGATGCTGAGCCACGGAGTGGCCGGAATCATGACGACAGTCGTCAGTGCCGATGGGATGGAGGCCTCCCGGATCCTGCGCTCCTCCGGAGTTCCGTGCGTGCAGGTCTCCCGCCGCGTCAAAGGATTTCCGGGCGCGTTCGTCGGAATGAACGACTACCTCGCCGGGCGCGAGATCGTTCAGCATCTGTTGAGGCACGGCTACCGCAGCATCGGTATCGCCTGCGGACCGGCATTGTCGTCGTCCTCGGCGATGCGTGAGCGGGGAATGCGCGAGGCCCTCAAGGCGGCCGGCATTCGTTCCCGCGCCGACTGGATGGTCAACACCCGGCTGAGCATCGACGGCGGAGAGATGCTGGCGCGCCACCTCCTGTCGCTGACCGAGCTGCCGCGGGCGGTGGCCTGCGGGACCGACGCGATCGCCATGGGGCTCATGGACGGGCTCATGCGCGAGGGCCTGCGAGTGCCCGACGACGTCGCGGTGACGGGCTACGACGGCCTGCTCATCAGCCGCTCCGAGCTCGTGGGACTGACGTCCATTATCCAGCCCCGGGGCCGCATGGCCGCCCTCGCCGTCGACCTTCTCCTGTCGAGCGAGCCGATTACGCAGGTGTCGCTCACCTGCTCCCACCGACTGTCCATCGGGCACACCTGCGGGTGCCTGCCCGCCGCCAACCACGGGAAAGAGAGCACGTCATGACCGCCGAAGCCCTTAGCCCACGCCCCTTCGACGGCAGGGTCGCCGTCGTCACCGGTGCCGCGCGCGGCATCGGCCGGGGGATCGCCGAGACCCTCGCGGCTCGAGGCGCGCGGGTCGCCGTCGTCGACCTCGATCGGGAGGCGGTGGAGCCGGCCGCCGAGCAGATCGGCGGCGGCTCCATGGGCTTCGCGATCGACGTCTCCGACCCCGGTGCCGTGCGTGCGCTCGTCGCCGACCTGGTGGAGCGGGCCGGGCAGATCCACGTCCTGGTCAACAACGCCGGTATCAACCGCGACGCGATGCTGCACAAGATGACCGACGAGCAGTGGCGACGGGTCCTCGATGTGGACCTCTCCGGGGTCTTCTACACCTGCCGCGAGATAGGCGCCCATATGCGGGGCAACCGGTACGGCCGCATCGTCAATATCGCCTCGGCGTCGTGGATGGGCAATGTCGGGCAGACCAACTACGCGGCCGCCAAAGGCGGCGTGGTCTCGCTGACCCGCTCCATCGCCAAGGAGCTCGCCTTCAAGGACGTGACGGCCAACGCCGTCTGCCCCGGATTCATCGACACGGAGATGACCCGCGCAATGCCTCGGGACGCTCACGACGGCATGCTCGCCCGCATCCCGCTGCGGCGGATCGGAAGGCCCGAGGACGTCGCCCGCGCCGTGGCGTTCCTGGCCTCGGACGACGCCGCCTACATTACCGGCGAGGTCGTGAACGTGGGCGGGGGATTCCGGCTGTGAGCCCGCGGATCGTCACGGCCGACGAGGTCGCCCCGCTCATCGCCGACGGCGCGACGGTCGCCTCCGACGGATTCACCATGATGTCAGTGGCCGACGAGATCTACCTCGCCGTCGAGCAGTCCTTCCTGTCCACCGGTCACCCGCGCGGCCTCACCTGGGTGCACGCGGCCGGCCAGTCGAACCGGGTCGACGGGCTCGCCCGGCTCGCGCACGCCGGCCTCCTCAAACGCGTCGTCGGACCGCACTGGGGCCTGAACCCGCCGATGGCGGAGCTGCTGGGCGGCGACGAGGTGGAGTGCGTCTGCCTGCCGCAGGGCCAGATCTCCACCCTGTACCGCACCATTGCCGCCGGGCGTCCGGGACAGCTGTCAACAGTCGGCCTGGGCACCTTCGTGGACCCGCGCCTGGACGGAGGCCGCCTCAACGAGAGGACGCGGCGCCGTGTCGCCGCCACCGAGTACGTCGACGTCGTCGAGCTCGACGGCGAGGAGTACCTGCGGTACAAGCCCTTCCCCATTGACGTCGCCATTGTCCGCGGCACCCGGATGGATGCCGGCGGCAACATGAGCCAGAACGACGACCCCACGATCCTCGACTCCCTGGCGATCGCCCAGGCCGTCCACAACAACGGCGGCGTCGTCATCGCCCAGGTCAAGGAGATCGTGCGGCCCGGTGGAATCCCGGCCCGGCTCGTCAACGTTCCCGGCGTCCTGGTGGACGTCGCCATGGTCTGCTCGGACACGAGCCGCTTCCACCGCCAGTCCCACTCCTTCCCCCAGGTCGATATGTCGCTGATCACGGGGCACGCGACAGCGGAGGAGATCGCGGCGGCCCTGGACAAGGGGGACCTGAGCGAGCAGCGGGCCTCGATCGGCGCCCGCGGCGTCGGTCTGGTCGAGGCCGGCGACGTGGTCAACCTCGGGACGGGCATCCCCGGGGACACCGTGGGCGTCGCCCTGGCCCGCTCCGGGCTCATCGCGGACGTGCACCTGACCATCGAGTCGGGCACCTACGGAGGGGTCCCGCTCGGCGGCGTCGACTTCGGGTGCGCCTACCACCCCGACGCCCTCATCCCGCACCCGTGCCAGTTCGACTTCTACAACGGCGGGGGCTGCGACATCACCTTCATGGGGGTCGGGCAGGTGGACCGGCGGGGCAATGTCAATGTCTCCGCCCTCGGCGGCAGGGCGATCGGCTGCGGCGGGTTCATGGACATTGTCGACGGGGCCAAGAAGGTCTGCTTCCTCATGTCCGCAGCCTCCAGGCACCCCAAGTGGGTGGAGCAGGTCGACCAGCTCACCTTCTCGGGCGCCGCTGCGCTCCACAGGGAGCAGAAGGTCTACCTGTGCACGGAGTACTACACGCTGGAGCTCGCCGCGGACGGCTGGGCCGTCACGGACGCGGACGAGGGCGCCGAGGCCCGCAGCGCGCTGGCCGCAGCGGGCCTCCCCGGCTGAGACCCGGCCCGGCCTCCACGAATCGGCCTCCAGGAACCTCCAGGAACCTCCAGGAAAAGGAACCTCACAGGAGAGGACTTATGGACAACAGCAACAAGATCGTCTTCGTCTCCGGGGCGCGCACGCCGGTCGGCCGCTTCGGCGGCAGCCTGGCGGGCACCGAGAACCATGTCATGGGCGCCCACGCGCTCAGGGCCGCCCTGGAGCGCGGCGGCGTGCCCGCCGGCGCCGTGGACGAGGTCGTCATCGGCTGCGTCGGCCAGGTAGGCGGCGACGCCTTCCTCGCGCGCCGCATTGCGCTCGCGGCAGGCGCGCGGCCGGAGTCGACCGCCGTCACAGTCAACCGGCTGTGCGGATCGGGTGTGGAGGCCATCCGCTCGGCGTCTCTTGAACTGCGCACCGGCGGCTCCCGGATCGTCGTCGCCGGCGGCTCGGAGAACATGTCGCGCCAGCCCTTCATGGACTTCGACGCGCGCAACGGCTGGCGACTCGGCCACCACCGGCTCGTGGACGGGACCCTCTCGCTCGTGACCGATCCCTTCGGCGACTACCCGATGGGCGCGACGGCGGAGAACGTCGCCCGCCGCTTCGGCGTGTCCCGACGCGACCAGGACGAGTTCGCGGCGCGCTCGCAGAGCCGGGCGGCCGCCGCCCGGGATGCCGGGCACCTCGATGCGGAGATCGAGCCGATCACGGTGCTCGAGCGGAGGAAGGAGCGGGTCTTCGACAGGGACGAGCACCTGCGCCCTGAGACCACCGTCGAGTCCCTGAGTGGGCTGCGTCCCGCCTTCGCCGCGGACGGAACGGTGACGGCGGGCAATTCCTCGGGCATCAACGACGCCGCGGCCGCCCTGGTCATGACCACGGAGGCGACCGCGAAGGAGATGGGCCTGCCTGTCATGGGCGAGCTGGTCGCCTGCGCCAAGGCGGGGCTGGAGCCCGAGATCATGGGCTACGCGCCGACGCTCGCCGTGGAGCGGGTCATGGAGCGCACGGGCATGTCGGTGACGGACATGGGGTGGATCGAGCTCAACGAGGCCTTCGCCGCTCAGGCCGTCGCCGTCATGCGGGCGCTGAGGCTCGACCCGGAGGTCACCAACCTGCTCGGCGGCGCCATCGCTCTCGGCCACCCGGTGGGCGCCACCGGCGCCATTCTCACCATCCGCACGCTCGTCCAGCTCAAGCGGGTCGGCCGGGAGCTCGGACTGGTCACCATGTGCATCGGCGGCGGCCAGGGCGTCGCTGTCGTCGTCCGTGCGAGGTGACGTCGCAGCCGCGAACCGGAAAGAGGCTCTGCAGGGACTGCAAGCACTTTCCCCATTGGCGTGACGACAACGAGTCGCTCAAGGTGGAGCGACTCGCCAAGTGAAAGGTATGAAGTATGAGGATATCAACGGTGATCGACCTCAAACCAAAGCTTGGGGAGGGGCCGATCTGGGACGTGCGGACCGGGCGTCTGTGGTGGATCGACTCCCAGGACGGGCGAGTCTTCAGCAATGACGCCGACGGCGGCGGGCTCAGGGTGTGGGACGTGCGGGAGAAGGTCGGCTCCATGGCCCTGACCGAGGACGACGACGAGATCATTGTCGCGCTCCAGAGCGGTCTCTACTCCTACAACCTCGTCTCGGACGCACGCGAGCTCATTGCTGCGCCCGAGCCGGGACTGCCGAGTAACAGGCTCAATGACGGCAAGGTCGATGCGGCCGGGCGGTTCGTCTTCGGCTCGATGGACACAATGGAGGAGAAGGCCGGCGGGCGCCTCTACTCCCTGAGCGTGGACAGGGAGCTGACGGTGCTCGACGAGGGGATCATCTGCTCCAACGGACCCTGCTGGAGCCCTGATGGCGGCACCTTCTACTTCGCGGACACGTGGACCGGTGATATCTGGGCCTACGACTACGACCTCGCCACCGGGGAGGTCTCCAACCGGCGGGTCTTCGTCACGGTGGACACCTCCGACGGCGGCGCCTGCGACGGCATGACGGTGGACGCCGAGGGGTTCGTCTGGCAGGCGCACGTGTACGGGGGCAAGGTCAACCGCTACGACCCCGACGGCACGCTCGAGCGCCAGATCGAGATGCCCGTCCGCAAGGTCACGTGCCCGGTCTTCGGAGGGGACGACCTGGATCGGCTCTACGTGACGACCATGGCGCGGCCCCCGCTTCCGCGCTTCCCCGAGGACGGGGCGCGCAGAGGGGCGCTGCTCGTCATTGACGGCCTCGGCGTCCGCGGCTACGAGACGCCCCGCTTCGGCGCGGCTGCCCAGGGGTGAGCGTCGTGGCGCACAACACGCTCGCGAAGGGGGAGGCGCCGCTCCGCCTCGTCCCCGCCGGCTCCTGGGTCGCGCTCGGCGTCACCTGGTTCATCTGGGTCATCAACGCCTTCGACCGCGAGGTCATCCTCCGCCTGGGCCCATCGATCACCACCCACTTCCGGCTGAGTGCCGAGAGGTGGGGGGCCATCACCTCACTGGTCATGCTCGCACTCGCGGTCATGCCGATCGTCGGATCCAGGATGAGCGACAGGCACGGCGTGGGGTGGAGGCGCGCGTTCTTCCAGGTCCCTCTCGTTATCGCCTACAATCTCCTCTCCGCGCTGACCGGCATCAAGGCGATCGCCCACAGCTTCGTGGTATTCGTGGTTCTGCGCGTCGGCGTCAACCTGGGCGCCGGGTGGGGCGAGCCCATCGGGATCTCCAATACCGCCGAGTGGTGGCCCAAGGAGCGCCGGGGCTTCGCACTCGGGGTCCACCACACCGGCTACCCGGTGGGGGCGCTGTTCTCCGGCATTGTCGTCTCGGCGATGCTCAGGATGCTCGGCGACGAGAACTGGATGTACGTTTTCTTCGTCGGACTCATCGCCTCGATCCCGATCATGCTCTTCTGGTGGAGGTACTCCACCGAGGCCCGCCTCGACGAGACCTGTGCGAGGATCGCCGACCGCGGTATGACGGTGCCGCTGTCGAAGACCGAGGCGCAGGAGCACAGGGAGGCCAAGGGCGCCGTCCGCCTCTGCCTGCGCAACAGGGTCGTCATGTTGACCTCGGGAACAACCCTGCTCACGCAGATCGTCTACATGGGCATCAGCTACGTGCTGCCCCTGTACCTGGCGAACATCGTCGGCCTGGACTACGCGGCCGCTGCCGCCTACTCCATCGTCTTCACCCTCACGGGCGTGCTCGGGCAGATCTTCTGGCCGACCGTCTCGGACTACCTCGGCCGTCGCACGACGATCGTCCTCTGCGGGGCCTGGATGGCCGTGGGCGTCGGCGCCTTCTACTTCGCCACGGCCATGCCGATGTATATCGGCCTCCAGCTCTTCTTCGGCATTGTCGCCAATGCGGTATGGCCGATCTACTACGCCTCGGCCACCGACCACGCGCCGAAGGGGGCGCACGGCACGGCCAACGGATTCATCACCACCGCCATGTTCATCGGCGGGGGTATCGCCCCCGTTCTCATGGGACGGCTCATCGGCCTCGGCGGCGGCTGGGAGGCCGCTACCGGATACCGGCTCACCTTCGTCGTGATGGCGGTCTGCGCCGCTCTCGGCGTGGTCTTCCAGCTCTTCGTCCCCAAGCGGGCGGCCGGCACGACCGAGCACGACGCCTGATCGGCTGCCCGCGTGCGGGAGGCTCCGCCACCCGCGTCAGAACCCGCTGCCGGCCAGTGCACGGCTCCGGCGGGGAGAACGCGTCACCATCTCCCCGCCGGGCCCGACGCCGGCACCATCGACTGAAAGGAACACCCATGGCAACGACGCCGCCCCAGGATAACATCGGCTTGCGGTTGAGCGCGCAGGAGGACGCATGCTTGGCCCGTGCGACGCGAACCAATTTCGGGCGCCTGATGCCGCTTCTTGTGGCCGCCTACATCATTGCGTTCATCGATCGGACGAATATCGGCATGGCGAAGGAGTCGCTCGAGACCTCCATTGGGCTGAGCGCCGCCGCGTACGGACTCGGAGCCGGGCTCTTCTTCGTCTGCTACGCGGTCCTCGAGATCCCCTCGAACCTCATTATGCACAAGGTGGGGGCGAGATTCTGGATCGCTCGGATCATGCTGACGTGGGGACTCATCTCCATGGCCATGGCATTCGTGTGGAACGAGGGCTCCTTCTACGTCCTGCGTGTTCTCCTCGGTGCGGCCGAGGCCGGTCTCTACCCGGGAATCATTCTGTACCTCTCGTACTGGTTCACGCAGAAGGACCGGGCGAAGGCGACCGGTCTCTTCTTGCTGGGCGTGTCCTTGGCGAACGTGATCGGCGCCCCTCTGGCGGGCGCGCTTCTGCGGCTTCACGGCCTGCTCGGGATTGAGGGGTGGCAGTGGATGTTCCTCATCGAGGGCGCCCCCGCCGTCGTCCTGTGCTGGCTCGTCTGGTACACGCTGCCGAACCATCCGCGGGACGCGAAATGGCTGTCGCCCGAGGACAAGAACCTGCTTCAGCGCGTCATCGACGCGGAGGACCGGGGGAGGGCGTCGGAGCATCACGACCTGCGCGCCCTGCTCCCCGTCCTGCGCGACCCGCAGATCTGGCTCGTCGTCGCTATCTACTTCACCCACCAGATCGCCGTCTACTCGCTCTCGTACTTCCTGCCCACAATGATCAAGTCCTACGACGCCTCGATGAGCACGATGGCCGTCGGCCTCATCACGGCGCTGCCATGGCTTGCGGCGGCGGTCGGCTCCACGGCGCTTCCGCGGTACGCGACGTCGATAGGCCGTGCTCGCGCCTTCGTCTCCGGTGGGCTCGTCTGCGTTGCCGGCGGACTGCTATCGCCCGGGTCTCGTCAAACCTGTGGACGGCCGTGTGCGGGTTCGCCATCGGAGCCCTCATGCTTTTCGTCATCCAGTCGGTCCTGTTCACCTTTCCGGCGAACCGCCTGTCCGGTGCCTCGGCAGCATCGGGTATCGCGTTTGTCAACATGTGCGGTCTGGTGGGCGGATTCCTCGGGCCGACTATATGCGGTCGGCTCGAGACCTCGACCGGCGACAAGCTCGCCGGTCTGTGGATGATGATCGGCCTGACAGTCATCGGCGCCCTGCTCGCCTGGGGCCTTGAGTACCGTAAGCCGGATTCCGGTGCCTGACGCCCCAGAAATTGGAATGTGTGGTGGCGGCACCGCGGGACAGCCGCCGGCCCCGCCACCAGTACCGAGGAGAAACGATGCGGATTGTGATCGCACCAGATTCCTTCAAGGGATCTCTTGACGCCGCCGGCGCAGCGGATGCCGTGAAGGCGGGCGATGACGCGGCCCGGAGTGCGCGGGCGGCGTCGGCCTCGTGGATCCGCCGTCATCCGGGGGCGCGCCGGTCGGGGACCGCCAACGATGCGCCGGCTGCGCGCGAGGAGGTATAGGCGGTGCTGCGAGGCGAAGACTACTGGCCCAGGTCCGTGACGGAGGACCTCGAGCCGGTCGAGGTCGACGGACGTCGCTGGCTCGGTTATCGCGGGGCGCCGGTGAGTCTCTACGACGCAGTCCGGAAAGCGGCGGAACGCCATCGCGACGACATCGCCGTCGTCGATGAGACCGGGGAGAGCCTCACGTACGCAGCGCTCATGGAGCGCGTGACCGCCGCTGCGGCCGCACTGGCGCGCCACGGGATCGGACGCGGGCGCCGCCTGGGCTGCCTCATGGACAACTCCGCGGACTTCATTGTCGTGTTCCTGGCGGCCGGCGCCTGCGGAGCGGTCTTCTGCCCTTTGCCGGGCAAGCTCCGGCGCCAGGAGGTGGTGCCGCTGGCGACCCGGGCCCGCCTCGATCTCCTGGTCTGCGAAACCGGCAAGGCCGAAGATCTCCGGGCCGCTCTGGGCGGCGTGAAGGTCGTGACGCCCGACGTCCTGCTTGAGCAGGGCGACGAGGACGGCGAGGTCCGCGCCGGCGTTCCGGGGGATCCGGAGAGCACCGCCATCCTCATGTTCACCTCGGGCACAACCGCTCGGGCCAAGGCGGTGCTGCTGTCCAACCGGGCGGTAATGCACGCGGTGACCTCCTATGAGCGCCTCCTCGGCGTCACCGATTCCGATCGCTCGATCATCGCCGTACCGATGTATCACATCACGGGGCTGGTGGCGATTATCGGACTGATGCTCTCCGTCGGCGGCCGTCTCTACATCCACCGGCGCCTGCGTCCGGCCCCCTGCCTCGACACGCTCGCCGGGGAGCGGATCACCTTCATCCATGCGTCCCCGACCGTCTTCGCCATGCTGGCGGACAACCGGCACCGTCAGCCCTCCCTGCCGTCGGTGCGGATGCTTGCGTGCGGGGCAGCCCACATGCCGGTCTCTCTCATCAGGGTCCTTCACGACTGGATGCCCGACATGGAGTTCCGCACCGTGTACGGCCTGACGGAGACGACGTCGCCGGGAACGGTCTTCCCCGACGACGCGGCCGTCTCGCCGAGGATCGGCTCCTCCGGCGTCCCCATCCCGGGGCTGCGGGTCAAGATCGTCGATGAGGAGGGGAGCGAGGTCCTCTGGGGGAAGCGCGGTGAGATATGCCTGTCCGGTACGAACCTGCTCACGCGCTACGAGTCAGAGTCCCCCGAGACCGGCCTGAGCGGGGACGGCTGGCTGCGGACCGGTGACATCGGCTACGTCACTCCGGACGGCTATCTCTACGTGGTCGACCGGCTGAAGCACATGATCAATCGGGGCGGTGAGAAGGTCTGGTGCACTGACGTCGAGGAGACCATTCGGTCCGTCGAAGGGGTTCGCGACTGCTGCGTGGTCGGCGTCCGGGACGCGGTGTATGGGGAGGCGCCCGCCGCCCTGGTCGTCCGCCGGCCCGGAGCATCGCTGACCTCCTCCAGCCTCAGGGCATCGCTGCGCGAGATGCTTGCCGCATATGAGATGCCGACGCGCGTGCTGTTCGTCGACCGGCTTCCGCAGACCGCGGGCATGAAGATCGACAAGCGCAGAGCCCGGGCTCTGTTGAGCGCCATGATCTGAGGACGCGGTGATGCGAGCTCCGGGCGGTGCGGCCAGGCGCCTCGGAGGCAGCCCCCCGGGCTGCTAATAGTGATACGAGCCGCTCGCGGCTGGTTTGAGAACGGGGCGGTTGGCCGCATAGGCTCATCTACATGAAAATCGTTCTCGCCAGTCTGGGTGTGGCCATCGGGGGCCGCACTCTCGTCGACGACGTCAGCCTCACCCTGGCCCGGGGCACCCGGACGGCGCTCGTCGGCGCCTCGGGCGCGGGCAAGTCGCTGACCTGC
>ERZ773022.2577-NODE-2577-length-10753-cov-11.966162_pt1 | contig 10753 bp, 9 predicted proteins | sample MGYA00580839_ERZ773022 | MGnify/ENA primary metagenome ERZ773022 (study PRJEB29015, sample SAMEA2738020) | human oral metagenome | biome: human oral; feature: human-associated habitat; material: dental | place: China | collected 2044 ... | reverse complement strand
TGGCGCCGAACATCGCGACGACGTGCTGGGCGCCGAGCCCGATCGTGCGTCCCCAGCCGAGCCGTTCGGTCGGGGCCACCACCGCCCCGGGAACGAGGATTCCGTTGTTGTGCAGCTTCCAGCCGAACATGGCCCAGTCCTTTCGTCGCGGGCATGTTACTGCCCCTGCCGGGGCGGGGAACAAGTGACGCCACCATTCGTGAACAACTCGGAGGGTTTTCCCGGAAGCTGGTTGAGCCGAGCCTCACGGGCGTCATCGAGTGGGTCGTGTCGAAACCATGGTGATCGTGGGCGAGGGTCCGGGGAAGGGCTTCGGGCCCCGGCTAGGGTTGGGTCATGGTGTTGGACGTCGTTGTGATCGGGGCCAGCGTCGCGGGGCTGACCGCGGCCCGACGCCTGGCCACGGAAGGTTTTTCCGTGGCGGTTCTCGACCCGAACCAGGCACACGCGACCGCCGCCATCGGCCACGGGGTCGCGGCCTGCGCTCACGCCAGCACCGTGGCGAACATGGCCGGTGCCTACGGTGACGAGGCGGCGCGGGAACACGTGCGCCGCAACCTGGCGGGTCTGGAGGAGATCCGGGGGGTCGCGGCCGCCGGCGCACTGGAGCTGACCGAGGTGGAGTTGCACGACCACTCCCTGGGCGTAGCCCTGGACCGGGAACTGAACCGGGTGCTGAAGCTGATCGGCGACGGCGGGGCCGAGATCTCGCTGCTGCCCGCCGAAGCGAGCACCCGGGCGGCGGCGGGGCTGCGTTCCCCCGCGCTGCTTGTCGACCCGGCCGACTACGCCGCCGTCCTGGATGAGCAGGCCGAGGCCGCCGGGGCGAAGATCCTCCATGACGTCACCGTCACCCGCATAAAACGTCTCGACGGGGCAACCCAGGTGGCGTTCCGGCGGAACCTGGCGTGGTCGCGGGACCTCGAGGTCCTCACCGCGCACGCCGTCGTCGACACCTTGGCGGTGAGCCCGTGGGGGTCGGTGGCGGGCGTGGGGCAACCGCAGTACGTGCCGACCCTGCGGCTGCGGGGCGTCGAGGTGCCCGGGGAGGTGACGCTGCTGGCAGGCCCACCCACCTGGCTGATCCGGCCCATCGGTGAGGAGGTGCTGCTGCTCGGCCCGAAATGCGCCCGCGTCCAGGTGGCCGAGGCCGCGGCGGCGCTCATGAACTGGGCCGCGACCGAGTTCGGGGCCCGCGACGTGATGCCGGGACAGCTCATCATCGACCCCAGCGACCACGGCCGCCCCGTCGTCGGGGCCTCCGCGATACCGGGCGGTTTCTACACCCGCGGTAACGGCCGGGGTGAACTGATGAACGGCACCGCGTCGGGCTGCTACCTGGCGGCCCTGCTGCTCGGTGTCGACGCGGCCCGCAGCGTGTCGCTGCCGTGGGCCTCGAAGGTGCGGGCCGGCGTGGGCCGGCTGCTGCGTCGTCGTTGAGAACACCGGATCGTCTGGCCGCGACACCGCGACCGGTATGTGGCTGCTCGCCGGGGAACTCCATCCACCCCGGTAGTGTCCCCACCGGATTCGAAGCGACCCTAGGAGCCCCATGAGCCAACCCGCACCCGACGAGCAGCCCATGGCCTGGCGGTCGCTGTGGGCGATGGTGGTGGGGTTCTTCATGATCCTCGTCGACAGCACCATCGTCACCGTCGCCACCCCGACGATCATGCGGGAGCTGGGTGCGGACGTCACCTCCGTGGTGTGGGTGACGAGCGCCTACCTGCTGGCCTACGCGGTGCCTCTGCTGATCACCGGGCGTCTCGGTGACCGGTTCGGGCCGAAACGGGTCTACCTGATCGGGCTGGTGGTGTTCACCCTCGCCTCCTTGGGGTGCGGCCTGACCACCACTGTCGAACTGCTCATCGCAGCGAGGGTGGTGCAGGGGCTGGGTGCCGCGTTGATGACCCCGCAGACCATGACCGTCATCACTCGTGTCTTCCCGCCGCACCAGCGCGGCATGGCGATGGCCGTGTGGGGTGCCACGGCGGGGCTGGCGATGCTCATCGGTCCGATGCTGGGTGGTTTGTTGATCGGTGTGCTCGGTTGGGAGTGGATCTTCTTCATCAACATCCCTATCGGAGTGGCAGGCTACGTCGCGGCGAAGCGGCTTGTCCCCGACCTGGAGCAGCACGCTCACCGTTTCGACTGGCTTGGGGTGGTGCTCTCCGGTATCGGGTTGTTCTGCGTCGTCTTCGGTCTGCAGGAGGCCAGCACCCACGACTGGGGGGTGATCGTGGGTCCCGTCTCTGTTGGGTCGCTGCTGGTGGTCGGGGCGTGTTTCCTCGTGGCCTTCGTGGTGTGGCAGTGGTTCAACCCCAACGAACCACTGATGCCCTTGAAACTGTTCGGGGACCGCAACTTCTCCGTCGCGAACCTCGCCATCGCCCTGGTCGGGGTGACCAGCGTCGCCACCCCGTACCCACTGATGATCTGGGCCCAGCAGGCACGCGGCCTGAGCCCACTGCTCGCCGCCCTGGTGAACGCGCCCGCCGCCGTGGTCACGCTGATCGTGGCGAAATGGAGTGGGCAACTGGTCAACCGGGTGCACCCTCGCTATCTGACCATGACCGGAGGTCTGGTGTGGGCCTCCTCGCTGCTGGCGGCTGGGCATTTCCTGGACACCACGACGCCGGTGTGGGTGCCGATTGTTCTGTTGACCTTCACCGGTGTGGCCAGCAGCCTGGTGTTCGGGCCGCTGTCCACCGCCGCGACGGCGAACCTGCCCATCACCTACGCCGGTGCCGGGTCGGGGGTCTACAACGCCACCCGGCAGGTGGGTTCTGTACTGGGCAGTGCCGTCGTCGCAACCGTGATGAACACCCTGTCGGCCGTCTCGGGGCAAACCCCCGACGGTATCGCCTCGGCCATGTCGGGAACGCTGCTGTTGCCCACCGTGTCGATTTTTGTGGTGGCCGTCATAGCCTGTTTCCTCGAACGCCCGAAGCACCAGCGACGGAACTGACCTCGAAGCCGCTCGCACCGCCCTGGTCGTCAGATCCAGGTGCCGAACCACATGCGCGACAGCCACTCGGGTCGGGTCAGCAGGCCGTCGGTGAGGATCGGGTAGATGAACGTGAAATGTAGGATCACCACGCCGACCGCCAGACCCACCAGCATGGCGCGGATCCTGCGTTTTGGGTGATGTGCCGGGCCGAGGATCTTTCCCAGCGCCATCGCCAGCCCTGTCGCATAGAAGGGCAGCAGCACGATGGCGTAGAAGAAGAACAACGGGCGAGCCGCGAACTGGAACCACGGCAGCCACACCGACAGCACTCCCAGGACAGGAACGGCGAACCGCCAGTCGCGGCGTCCCAGCCACCACCAGATGCCTGCGATCAGTGCGGCGCAGGCCATCCACCACAGCACCGGGGTACCAAGGCCAGAGATCACCCGAAGACAGGTGGTGCCAACGGCCTCGCACCCCTGCTCGCCCGGCTTGATGTCGTTCTGCGCGTCGATGCCGATCGGTCGAACCATCACCAACCAGCCCAAGGGGTGGGCCTCGTAGGGGTGCTCCGCGTTGACCATCATGCCGTCGCCCGTGTGGAACGAGAAAGCCGAGACATGGTAATTCCACAATGCTCCGAGGTCGGGGCCGAGCAGCTTCACGACGGGATCGTCCGGGTTTTTGACCCCCCAGTCGCGCAGGTAACCTCCCGAGGTGGTCAACCAGCCCGTCCACGAGGCGATGTAGACGGGGATCGCCAGTACTACCGTCGACAAGAAGGCCTTGGGCGCGTCCCAGAACAGCGACCTTCCCAGGCCCAGGATGTGGGCGTAGAGGATCAGACCTCCGACAGCACCGATCAGCAGGGCACCCTGCACGTAACCGATGCGGGAACCAATAACGAGCGTGGCGCACAGCATGCACAACAACGCCATGCCCCTGTTGAACCGGGTGACCTTGCGTCGCCGACCCGCCCCGGCGAGCCTGCGGGCCCCGATGTCCCAGGCCACGGTCAGGATCCCGAATACCGCGACCGCGTAGACGGAGTTCCATTTCACCGCGCAGGCCGCGCCGAACATCGCCCCGGCGACGAGCCGCCAAGGCCGGAACAGGACCAGCGGCCCGTAGTCGCCGTCAAGAGAATTCAGGTTGTTGTCGCGCAGATAGCCTGCCAAGCGCAACCGGAACCAGTCACGATCCGCGACCAGCGCGGCGACGGCGGCCAGCACGAAGACGGCCTGGAAGATGTCCAGCAGCGCGATCCGGCTCATGGTGAAGGCCAGGCCATCGAAGGTGACCAACAGCCCGGCGATGCCCCCGACCAACGTGGAGCGCGACAGGCGGCGCGCCAGCCGCACTGTCAGCAACACCAGCAGCGCTCCGAAGACACAGGCCGAGATCCGCCACCCGAAGGGAGTCATCCCGAAGAAATGCTCCCCGATCGCGATCAACCACTTGCCCAGCGGCGGATGCACCACGTAGGCCGGGTTTTCGGTGAAGCCGCTCAGATCACCGGCGGCGATCTTGTCGTCCGTGCTGAACTGTTTGTTGTCCAGCCACTGCCTCTCGTACCCGGAATGCAACAGCCCCCAGGCGTCCTTCGCGTAGTAGGTCTCGTCGAAGACGATCTTCCCCGGGAATCCGAGGTTGCGGACGCGTATCAGGAAGGCGAAGACCGCGAGTCCCGCTGCCAGCAGCCAACCGGCCAGTCGATCTTGGAGCTGGCCGTCCTCAAGCGCCTCGATAGTCCTCACCACGCGGACAGTCTAGGGGAGGGGAGCGACACCGAATCGCGGCCTCTGGTGCTGCTGCCTGCGCCGGCCTGAAACCTTTAGGCTGGCCGGTATGGACCCCACACGAGGAAGACTGGTGCTGGCGGCCACCCCCATTGGTTCTCACACTCACGCCAGCCCGGCGCTGCGGGAGGCCCTGGTGGCCGCCGACGTGATAGCCGCCGAGGACACCCGACGCCTGATCACCCTGCTGCGTCGCATCGACGTGACCACCACTGCCAAGGTGCTGTCCTACTTCGAGGGCAACGAGGCTGCGCGCACCGACGAACTGGCCGAGGCGGTGGCCGACGGGCAGGACGTGGTGCTGGTCACCGACGCGGGCATGCCATCGGTCAGCGACCCCGGATACCGCCTCGTGACGGCCTGTGTCGAACGTCATCTGCCGGTTACAGCGGTTCCCGGGCCTTCGGCAGTGTTGACGGCGTTGGCGGTCTCCGGTCTGCCCTGTGACCGGTTCTGTTTCGAAGGTTTCCTGCCCCGCAAGGCAGGGGAGCGGCGCGGTCGGTTGGCGGGGTTGGCCGCCGAGGAACGCACCATGATTTTCTTCGAGGCTCCGCACCGGCTCCACGAATGGCTGCTCGACGCTGCCGATGTGTTCGGCGCGAACCGACAGGCCGTGGTCTGCCGGGAACTGACGAAACCCCACGAGGAGATCGTCAGGGACGACCTGGCCGGGCTGGCCGACTGGGCTGCCGGCGGGGTGCGAGGCGAGATCACTGTCGTCGTCGCAGGGGCAGAACCCCTCCGGGCCGGGACGGACGACGCCCTTGAACTGGTGGCCTCCCGGATCGCGGATGGTGAGAAACTGTCCCGGGCCGTGCGTGCCGTCGCCGACCTGCTCGGGGTCCCGCGCAAGGAACTCTACGAGGCCGCGCTGGCGGCCAGGAAGAAGGAACAATGACCCTTCCGGAGCATCTGCCGGCTGCGCCTGACATGCTTCCTGCGCATGTCATCGACAATCACACCCATCTGGAATCCACCGCCGAGTACTCCGGGCTCGGTGTCGAGGATTCGCTCACAGCTGCGGGCCAGGTCGGGGTGGCAGGGGTGGTCGATGTCGGCTGCGACCTGCCGTCCTCGCGCGCCGCGGCGCAGCTGGCAGCAACCGATCCCAGGGTCCGAGCCGCCGTCGCCATCCACCCCAACGACGCCGCCCGACTCTTCCAGCGCGATGGCCTGGCGGCCCTCGACGCCGAACTCGCGGAGCTGCCCGCTCTGGCCGCGCTGCCCGGGGTGGTGGCGGTCGGTGAAACCGGCCTGGATTATTACCGCACCCGCGAGCCGGAAGCCCAACAGGTGCAGGCCCACAGCTTCCGGTTCCACATCGGGCTGGCCCGGGAACAAAACCTCACCCTCGTCATCCACGACCGCGACGCCCATGCGGACGTCTTGGAAGTCCTCGATTCCGTGGAACATCCCGAGAGGGTCGTGATGCACTGCTTCTCCGGGGACGCGGACTTCGCCCGCGAATGCGTGGATCGTGGTTTCTGGTTGTCCTATCCGGGTGTGGTGACCTTCGGGTCAGCCGGGTCGCTGCGGGAGGCGGCGACAGTGACGCCACTGGAACGTATCCTCGTCGAGACCGACGCCCCCTACCTCACGCCGAAACCGCAGCGCGGCAAACCCAACGCCCCCTATCTGCTGCCCCACACCGTCGCTTTCCTGGCCGACCTGCTCGGCATTGACCTGGCAGATTTCTGTCGCCATGTGACGGCCAACACCGAAGCCGCATACGCGACCCGCTGGGGCGTCGATGCCTGATACCGGCCTGCTCGATCCCGCATCGGTGCGACGCATCGCCGCCGACCTGGGGCTCCGCCCCACCAAACAGCGAGGCCAGAACTTCGTCATCGACGCCAACACGGTGCGGCGTATCGTCTCGCTGTCCGGAATCGGTCCCGACGACGTGGTGCTGGAGATCGGACCCGGGCTCGGGTCGTTGACCCTCGGTCTGCTGGAGGTGGCGAGCGAGGTGAGCGTCATCGAGATCGACGAACGCCTCGCGGGAAGACTCGGGACAACCGTCGCGCAACGACTGGGCCAGGACGCGGCGGCACGCCTGAACGTGGTGACCGCCGACGCCATGACCGTCACGGAACTTCCGGGCCAGCTGCCGACCGCGGTGGTCGCGAACCTGCCCTACAACGTCTCGGTGCCGGTTCTGATGCATCTGCTGGAGAATTTCCCGTCGTGGCGGCGGGGCCTGGTGATGGTGCAGCTGGAGGTCGCCGACCGGCTCGCGGCGCAACCCGGTTCGAAGATCTACGGGGCGCCCAGCGCGAAACTGGCGTGGTGGGCCTCGGCGAAACGGGTCGGCACCGTGCCGCCGAAGGTGTTCTGGCCCGTGCCGAACGTCGATTCGGGGCTGGTGAGGTTGGAACGCCGTGACCCGCCCGCGACCACCGCCACCCGGGAACGGACTTTCGCCGTGATCGACGCGGCCTTCGCATCGCGCCGAAAAATGCTGCGGGCGGCGCTGTCGGGGATTTTCGGTTCCTCGGCGGCGGCCTCCGAGGCCATCGAATCGGCGGGTATCGATCCCCGGGTCCGGGGCGAGGCCCTGGACGTCACGGACTTTGCCGCCATCGCGAGCAGGCAGCAGGTAGGTTGAGGCCGTGAAGGAAGTGCGGGTGCGGGTACCGGCCAAGGTGAACCTGACGCTGAACGTCGGAGCCACCGACAACGAGGGCTATCACGCCCTGGGAACCCTGTTCCAGGCGGTGTCGCTGTTCGACGATCTGGTGGCGCGACCCGCCGAGGCTGGAGTGTTCCGTGTGAATTTCCGAGGCGAGGGCGCCTCCGGCCTGCCTGTCGGCGACACGAATCTCGTGGTCCGTGCGGCCCGGCTGCTGGCCGAGACCTGCGAGATGGGAAACCTCGGGGTGGAGATCCGGGTCCACAAACGCATCCCCGTCGCGGGAGGCATGGCCGGGGGATCAGCCGACGCCGCTGCCACCCTGGTCGCCTGCAACCAGTTGTGGGGGACGGGTCTGGATACGGGGCAGCTCCACGCCGTCGCGGCCCGGCTCGGGGCCGATGTCCCCTTCCTGCTGTACGGCGGCACCGCCGTCGGCACCGGGCGAGGGGAGAAGCTGAGGTCCGTGCCGGTGAGTGGCAGCTTCCAGTGGGTGCTGGCTCTGAGCCATCATGGTCTGTCCACCCCAGCGGTGTTCCGGGAGTTTGATCGCATCAGCGCGCCCCAGCCCACCGACATCGATTCCGGTCTGCTGGAGGCCCTGGCCGATGGTGATGCCCGCCGTGTGGGTGCGCTGCTCAGAAACGACCTGCAGCGGGCGGCCTTCAACCTCCAGCCCGAGCTGGCCGACGTCCTGGCAATGGGACGCGAGGCGGGCGCGACCGGTGCCCTGGTGAGCGGTTCCGGCCCCACCATCGCCTTCCTAGCCGACACCAAGGCCATCGCCGATGCGATCTCCGACCGGCTGGTGCTGTCCTCCCGGGTCCGTGCCGTGCGCCGCGCCCACGGGCCGGTGCCGGGCGCACAGATCGTGAACTGAAGGAGCACGGATGGACGAGGTCGACGAGGTGATGGCCGCGTGGCACCGGGAGCGCCCCGACCTCGCAACATCCCCCATGGGGGTGTGGTCGCGGATCCACCGGCTGGCGTCCCTCCTGAATGGGGAACGCAAACGCTGTTTCGCCGAACACGGCCTGGAGGTCTGGGAGTTCGACGTCCTGGCGGCCCTGCGGCGCGCCGGACGGCCCTACCGGCTGTCCCCGGGCCAGCTGCTGCAGCAGACCCACGTCACGTCCGGGACCATGACCAACCGGATCGACCGGCTCCGCGCCCGGGGCCTGGTCACCCGCCATGCCGACCCGAGCGACGGCCGCGCCGCCCTCGTCGAGCTCACCGCCGCCGGCCGCCGGGCCGTCGACGAGGCCCTCGGGGCGCTGGTCGAACTGGAGGAGTCACTGCTGGCCGGGTGGCCGGAGACGGAACGCCGAGCCCTGGCCGGGATGCTGCGGCGGCTCCTCGCGGCCGCGCAGGATTGATTGCGAATCCCGCCACCGCCCGTCCCGGATCACCTGTCACGAATACGGGCGTCCGCTCAATGAAGAAAACACCGGAAATCTCGCCAATGGCCGGCGAATGATCTGCGACGCGGCCCTCGGGAGGACCTTGAGGTCGCGATGTCGGCCAGGAAGGACACCGGGCACATGCGGGAGGCCCTGTTTTCGAGGCTTTTTCAGGTGCTTCACCTGATCTTTTCCGGACCCACCACCCAGGTGTTGCACTCGCCGATGGTCTCGGAATGGAAGCCCCGCATCCCCCAGTACAGCAGCGAATCCGGGCTGCCGTGGATACCGTCGTCGACGAAGCTTTGCAGGACCTTGCGGAGGGCCTGGTAGTTCTTCTCGGTGAGCGCGAAAGAGTCGTCGCTACGAATCATTCCAGTGGCGTAGCACTCGGCCTGGATCTCCTTCCGGCGTTCCGTCTCGTTCCCGCCGGGAAGCTTTGAACTGGCGTTGAACAGTTTGCTCTGGGCCTGGAGGTGGTGCCCGTACTCGTGGAAGACCATGAGTTTGATCCAGATGGCGCTCGCGGAACTGTCGCGCAACAGGCTGCCGCCGAAGTACAGGTTTCCCCCGTTCGAGCTGCAGTACACGGCGGGCGCCTGCACGGTGCCGCAGGGAGTGGATGCCGAGGCCCCGTCGTAGTAGTAGACGGGAAGGGAATGGGTGGAGTAGCCGAGCTGCTCGAAGACGGGAATCCATGCCCTGTGTGTGCACTCCACCGCGGCGTCAACCTGCTGTTTCATCTCGGCCATGGAGCCGGCGTGGCTTGGTTCGGGGCATCCGGTCACGTCGGGCCAGGGAAGGGCGTAGATCGGCGCCTGCTGCACCAGCTTCCACGCCGGGTCGTCGGAATCGGGGCTGGGAAGAGGATCCAGATTTTCTTCGGGCACCTTCCAGCCGTCGTGTCCCTCCCTGCGGGGGGTCGGGTCTGGGGAGGGTGCTGTCGGCTCCGGTGAGCGGGTGTGCTTGGGCGGGGCGCTCCGCTGGGGTGCAGGGCTGGGTGGGGAAACCGTGACCTCGGCGGTGGGTGTGGGCCTGGGAGTTGACTCCCTCGGCCGGGGAGACGTGGTGTATGGCGTTGTCACAGCGGGTTCGGATGTCGTTTGATCCTTGGGGCCGAGGGAAGCCGCCAGCACGGCCAGCAGAGGAACCAGGACGACCAACCCGATCACGATGCCGAACGCCACCGGCACCCCCAGACCACCCTGCCGTGTTTGTGTTTGGGGGCCGTACTGGAAGCCGAAACCCTGCCGCCCTGGGACGTTCCAGTAGGGATTCGAGCTCCGCTCGTGTGTTGGCCGTTGATCCCAGATCGGCTGCTGACTCGCATGCCACTGCCCGCCCGGGCCCGGAACACTCATTCCTCTTCCTTCTTCGCTCCGTCTGTCCGCGACTGCGCTGGCACGGGAAGTCTCGCACCCGCCCAGCTCATGCGCATCCGGGGGTGTTCGTCCGGCGGGCGGGATGGATGGTCACCGCCGCCCGTCCTTGAGTTCGACGAGAAGCTTGGGCTCGGCCTTCAGGTTGGCCATCCCGTTCCAAGCCAGATTGATCAGATGCCGGGCCACCACCAGGCGCTCCGGTTCGCGGTCGTCCAGCCACTGCTGGCCGGTCATGGCCACCAACCCCACCAAGGCCTGGGCGTACAGATGCGCGTATCGCGGCTCGTGACCCAAGCGGGCGAACTCGGTTCCCAGGATCTCCTCCACCTGGATGGCGATCTCGCTGAGGATGGAGGCGAAAGAACCGGTTGGGTTCGCCAGCGACGAATCACGTGAGAGGATGCGGAAACCATCCGGGCAGTGGTCGATGTAGTCGAGGAGAGCCAGGGCGCCGCGTTCCAGGGTTTCCCGGGGGCCAGCCCCGGGGTTGTTCAGTGCGTCTCGGATCTCCGCGTGCAGTGTGGTGGTTTCCCGCTCCACCACCGCCTGATAGGCGCCGTCCTTGCCCCCGAAGTGCTCGTAGACAACGG
>ERZ773022.2575-NODE-2575-length-10756-cov-9.873750_pt1 | contig 10756 bp, 9 predicted proteins | sample MGYA00580839_ERZ773022 | MGnify/ENA primary metagenome ERZ773022 (study PRJEB29015, sample SAMEA2738020) | human oral metagenome | biome: human oral; feature: human-associated habitat; material: dental | place: China | collected 2044 ... | reverse complement strand
TTAGAATTACATGGAAGTTTAAAGAGATGGTATTGTTTAGGTTGTGGAAGAACAGCAGATAGAAATTTTTCTTGTGAATGTGGTGGAATAGTTAGACCAGATGTAACATTGTATGGAGAAAATTTAAATCAGGCTATTGTTAATGAAGCTATTTATCAACTTGAACAAGCTGATACACTAATAGTTGCAGGGACAAGCCTAACCGTTTATCCTGCTGCATATTACTTAGGATATTTTAGAGGAAAAAATTTAATTATTATAAATGATATGGACACTCAATATGATGGTAAGGCTTCATTAGTGATAAAAGACAATTTCTCTTATGTTATGGATAAAGCAGTTGAGTGTTTAAAAAATTCCAATATGGAAAAACATTAAAAAATATTTAAAATAGACTATATCTAAATTTAAATTCCAATTTAGAGAGTACATAACATATTCTATTATGAATAAAATAAAAAATCAAATAAAAATAATTTAAGTATTACTATTTTATATAGTGAAAAAGCTTAAGAAATCTTAGTCATACATTTTATTTAAAGTTGATTTTTCTTGCTTCATATAATTAATATATAAGCTTGAAAAAAACGAAAAATTATGATAGTATAAAGTATACCATTAATACTATTTAAAATAGAACTATTTCTAAAGGGTATAAAATAAAAGTTATACTAATATAAAATTAAATTTTTAAAATTTGTAAAAGAAGATTCTAATTGACAAAGCAAATAAAATAGTTTAAAATACAGGTACATAAATAAGAGATCAATACCCTTGCTTGTCAATATGACACGGATACGTCCGATGCAAGGGTTTTTTCTTTGTTGGAGGTTTTAATATGAGTTGTAGTGAGATTCATTTAAGCTATGAAGCACAATTAAATAGATTTATAAGTAGAGGAATGCTTGTTAAAAATAGAACAAAGGCTCTTGAAAGATTAAAACATATAAGTTATTATAAAATTAAACAGTTTTCTACATTTTTTATGGATAATAGTGAAAATTATAAACAAAATACTTCTTTTGAAGCAGTAATTCAAAATTTTTATTTTGATAAAAATTTAAGAATGGAATTTTTAAAATGTTCAGAAAAAATTGAGTTATCAATAAAAAATAAAATAGCATACCTTTTAGGAGTTAAATATGGAGCATTTGGCTATTTAAATTTTTCAAGTTGGTGTGATAGGACTAGACCCAAACAAGAAATTCAAAATGAAGAATCAAAGTTTAAAAAGAAAATTCAGAATAAAATGAAATTATTTTCAGATAATTCTATTATTAAAGATTTTGTTATAAATAACCCAACTGAAACTTATTTAAGTATCTGGAGATTGTCAGAGGTATTAACCTTCGGAGAAGCATTATATCTTTTTGAGATGATGTCACAAAAAAATAAGGTATCTATTGCTCATAATTATAATCTTAAAGTTGACGAATTTATTTCTTATGCAAACAATATAAAACTAATTAGAAATTTATGTGCTCATAATATGTCTATCATTCATCTAAAATTAAGAACTATCCCTAAAATGAATACTGATTTTTCAAATATATTAAACAGATATGATAGAATATTCAGTTCTGTGTTAATAATAATTTATTTCATAAAAAATATAAATCCTAATTATAAATTTAAAACATTGTATCATACAGTGTGCCAACTAATTAAAAGAAATAAAGTAGCAAAAATATATGGAATTAAAAATTATAAGTTGTTAAAGAAATACATTAAAAGCTAATAAAAAATAAATAAAAGAGGAGGAGAGCAATGAGATTTGTTTTAAATTTTGAATTGGATACTGTAAAGCTTCCAATAGAAATCAGAAGAACTATTATAAGTTTCTTTAAGAAGTCTTTAACAGAGGCACATAATTCAAAATATTATCCAGAATTTTTTACAGGAACTCAAATAAAAGATTATTCATTTTCTGTAATTTTTCCTTTGGATAAATATTTTGGAGAAGAAATTTATTTAAAAAAGCCTGAAATGAAAGTTGTAGTATCTTGTTCAGAAAAAAATAATATAGGTTTCTTATTGGTAAATGTATTTTTATCACAAAGAAATAAAAAATTTCCTTTACCTAAGGATACCCATATGATTTTAAAAGATGTTAGAATAATTGAAGAAAAAGTTATCAGGGAAGAGGAGGCTGTATTTCAAACTACAATAGGTGGAGGAGTTGTAGTAAGAGAACATAATAAAGAAGAAAATAAAGATATCTACTACTCAGTAGGGAATGGAAGGTTTGAAGAAGTTTTAAATTGGCTAATGAAAGAAAGATTTAAAAGACTAGGATATCCTGAGGATATTTTTAAAGATTTTAGTTGTGAATTATTAGATGGAAGAAAAATAGTTGTTAAACATTTTGATTTAAAGTTTCCTGTGACAACTGGAAAATTTAAAGTAAAAGCACCAAAAATCTTGTTAGAAGAAATATATAGAACAGGTATGGGTAGTCGTTTATCACAAGGATTTGGACTTTTAGAGTATCTGGGTGGTGAGATTAAAGATGAAGTATGATATTGATAAGAATGAATACGGTTTTGATACTGCAATATCTGCTTCTGATTGGAAATATTCAGCAGCTATTACAGGATTAATCTATTATTTTAAAAAATTAGAAAAGAAATATGAAATTAAAAAAATAACTATTCATGAAATTACTGATAGTTACTTAGTATATAATAAAGAAGATGTCAATGAAGAAAGTTATTTAAATTTTATTGAAAGATTTTATTCAGAAGAAGCATTAGTACATAAAAAATTAGAAAATCAATTAAAGCACACAAAAGAATTTACTCCAGAAATTATAAAAAGCATAAAAGAAAATATGTCAGCAAACACAGTTTTAAAAAAAGTATTTTCAAAAACAAAATTTGATGGAACAAATAAAGAAGAAGTATTAAAACTACTTGATGAAAATAGACATTCAATTATAAAAGAAACTTTTAGAAATAAAAAGGATTTATATGATAATTATTGTCAAACAAGTAGGCTTTTAGAAAAAGGAGACAATAGTCCTTGTAGACTCAAAGGCTACTATTTTGACCCTAATAGAAAATCTAAGGCAACAGGTTATAACTTTGCTTCTAGTAGTGTAGATTACTTTGATGATGAAATTTTTGATTTTATCCCTTTTGCTTTTACAGGAAGCCCTTTTGAAACTATATTTTTAAATGACAATTTAGATTTAGAAATATTAGAAAATATGAATTATAAATTAAGAGAATATTTTTCTGAGGAAAAAGAAGAAGAAATTGAAAAGATAAAAAATTTTAAACAAGAAAAAGCAATTAAAGAGAAAAAAAATGAAGAAACAGAAGGAAATCAAAATTCTGTACCTTTAAAAAAACTATTTTTAAATATCCTACAAAAAAAAGTTGACTATATCAAATATGGAATGGAAATAATTTATAAGAATAGGGATAAAGAATATTTTGAAACTTGGTATTTAAGAAATGAAAGTATAAAAGTATTGAAAGAGATTAAAGATTTTTCAAAATTAGATATTAGAATAAAAATTACTGATAAATATTATTTTAATGTTCTTAATGAAGTCTTTTCAAGTATTTTAAATTTAAGTTCTTTAACAAATAGCATTCTATATTTATTAAAAGATAGAGAAAGCTTTATAAGAATAGATGCAACTAGGGAAAATCTAAGTAAACTTTTTAAATATAATTATGCTATTAATGAATTAATTAAAGTAAATCAAATAATAAGAAATGGGGGAAAAGAAATGGATGAAAATTTAAAAAAATCTATAAAGGCTTGTTCTATTGCAGTTGTGAAGAAATTTATAAAAGAGAATTCTTTAAATAAGTTAGCATCATATAGACAAAAATTATTGAGTTCAGTTGTTGCTAAAAATCATAAAAGAATTTTAGATGTTTTAACTCAATTATCAGTATACTCAGGAGTATATTTTAGCTTTGCTTTTGATTATATAGAAAATCAAACTCAAAATGAAGATATAATACATTATTTTATTTTAGAATTAGATCAAAGTAGATTAGAAAGTAAAAAAAATAAAGAAAATGAAGATAAAGAATAGGGAGGAGAAAAAATGAAAAAGAATGCATTAACATTAACTGTGGTGGCAAATATGACATCAAATTATTCAGAAGGTTTAGGAAATATTTCAAGTATACAAAAGATTTATAGAGATAGAAATGTGTATGCTATTCGTAGTCGTGAAAGTCTAAAAAATGCAATTATGGTACAAAGTGGAATGTATGAAGACTTAGAAACTGAAACTAATGGTGCTACACAAAAAAAGGTTGATGAAAACTTAAATGCAACAAACTGTCGTGCCTTAGAAGGTGGATATATGAATACGAAAGAAAGTACCTATGTTAGAAATAGTTCATTTTACTTAACAGATGCAATATCAACAGAAAGCTTTATAAATGAAACTCGTTTTCATAATAACCTATATTTAGCAACTAATTATGCAAATACTCATACAGATAAAAATGGAAAAACTTTAAATGTTCAAAAAGATGCAGGTGAAGTAGGTTTAATGCCTTATCAATATGAATATGAAAAATCTTTAAAGGTATATAGTTTAACAATAGATTTAGAAAAAATAGGAAAAGATCCTAATTTTCCTGATAAAGAGGCAGATAATAATGAAAAATTTGAAAGAGTAAAATCTCTTTTGGAAGCTGTTGAAAATCTAAGCTTGGTTGTAAAAGGAAATTTAGATAATGCAGAACCTGTTTTTGCTATTGGAGGTTTATCTTTAAGAAAAACTCACTATTTTGAAAATGTAGTTAGAGTTGAACAAGGAGCATTAGTTTTAGGAGAAGCATTAAAGGAAAAGAAAGAAGATGGCTTTAATTGTGCCTTATTAAAAGGAGATATTTTTACAAATGAAGTAGAAATAATCAAAGAATTACAACCAATATCTATGAGAGAATTTTTTAAATCTTTAATTGAAGATGTAAAAAATTATTATGGAGTATAAGGAGGCAAATTTATGGAAGCCTTAAGAATTATCTTAAAACAAAGCTCTGCAAACTATAGAAAAGCAGGGACAGTTGATAATAAAATGACTTATCCTTTACCTATCCCTTCAACAATTATAGGAGCATTACATAATATTTGTGAATATACTGAATATCATTCTATGGATATAAGTATACAAGGGAAATTTACTTCCCTATCAAAAAGAGTTTACACTGATTATTGTTTCTTAAATTCTGCCTTAGATGATAGAGGAAACCTAGTAAAAGTTGTAGACCCTGACACATTTTCAGGAGCATTTGTTAAAGTTGCATCTGCCAAGAAAAGTCAAGGAAATAGCTTTAAAGACAGAATTACTATTCAAGTCCATAATGAGGAATTGTTGCAAGAATATTGCAATTTGAAAGAGAAAAGTAAAGAAATAGAAGAACTTAAAAATAGTGAATATAAGAAAAAGTTAGAAGAATTTAAACTTTTAAAAAAAGAAATAATCGATAAGAAGAAAAAAGAAGATAAAAAATCAGAAACTTTTAAACAGCTTTCAGAAGAAGAAAAGAAAATAAAACTTGAAGAAGAAAAATACAAGGAAGATTTTAAAAATTTTGAATATGAAAGTTATACAAAACCATATAGCTATTTTCAAAACCTTGTTACTTCATTAAAAAACTATGAAGTTTTAAATGATATTTTTCTAATTTTACATATAAAAGCTAATAAACAAACTTTAAAAGATATAGAAGAAAATATTTACAACTTGCAATCACTAGGAAGAAGTGAGGACTTTGTTGAAGTCGTTGAATGTAAAATGGTTGAATTGCAAGAATTTTCAAGAAATATAAGGGTTTCAAAATTTTCTATGTACTTAAAAAATGAAGATGTGAGTGATAAAAAAATAATTCCTTTAGCAGTTGATCAAGATCATCAAGCAGGTGGAACAAAATATTACTTAGATAAAAATTATAAACTTGAAAAAAACAGAAGAATATTTAAAAAAGTTCCAGTTATATATAGTAATTTTATAGGAGCTAAAAATAGTAGTGAGAATGTAAAGTTAGATTATTTAGAAATATTGAGTCAAGATAAAAAACAAGAGATTTTGGTTAATTTTCTTTAATTAAATTATATTATTAGCTAGGAAAAATAAAAATTTCCTAGCTAATTACCTTATAAAAGAATATTATTAAAATTGAGGAGTGAGATATAAGATGTTAGATGAGGAACTTCTTAAAAAATATAAAGCAAAATCTAATAAAAGCATTTTTGAGCATAATCAAGATTTAAAAAAACAGAAAGATGTTTTAATAAATTTAGGATATCTTAATAATAAAGAAAAAATAGAACTTTTATCATATGCAATAGATTACCACGATAGTGGGAAAATTAATTTCAAATTTCAAAAAAGGATAGAAGAAAATATAAAAAGACTTAATGGAGAAAAATATAATCCTAAATATTTAAAATTTGATAAAGAAAATGAAATAGAACATAATATTCTTTCAGCTTTTTTAATAAATTCACAAGATTTTAATTCAGAAGATGAATATTTATCAGTACTTTATTCAGTTGTATTTCATCATAGATATTCAGATGCAATTAGTACAATAAATAACCAAATTTTTCCTAATATAGAGGAAATTTTAGAAGATAACTTACCAAATGGAGTAGTAACTTATGAAGGAGATATACCTTTAGAATTGAATTTCCAAGATTTAAATACAGTAGAAAATATAAAATTACTAGGTTTACTTATGAAATGCGATCATTCAGCTAGTGGAGGATATGAAATAGAATATCCTAATGATTTTTTAGAAGAGGCTTTAAACAATCTGCTAAATGAATTTAAAGAAAAAGATAAATCAGCTGATTGGAATGATATGCAAAAATTCTGTAAAGAAAATAGTGATAAAAATATAATTGCAATAGCAGATACAGGAATGGGTAAAACTGAGGGAGGTTTTCTTTGGGGAGGAAATAATAAGATATTTTTTGTTCTTCCCCTTAGAACTGCTATTAATGCGATGTATAAAAGATTTGATGAAGTTATAATAAAAGGAGAAAATAAAGAAGAAAGAGTAGGTTTATTGCATTCAAATTCTCTTGAATATTATTTGAATAATAAAAAAGAACTAGTAATTGATGATAAAGATGAGAAAGAAATGGATATCTTAGAATACAATAAAAGAGGAAAACATTTATCTTTACCTATAACTATCTGTACACCAGATCAGATATTTAACTTTATTCTAAAATATAAGGGTTATGAAAGTAAATTAGCTACTCTTTCTTACTCAAAAATAATTTTAGATGAAATGCAGATGTATGATGCAAGTTTGCTTGCAGCTGTAATTTTTGGAATTACTAAAATTATAGAAATGGGAGGTAAAATTGCTATTGTAACTGCTACTTTTCCTCCAATAATTGAATATTTTTTGAATAAATATTTGATGAAAGATAATAAAAATGTAATAAAAGACTTAGATAAACCAGAAGAAATTGTTGAAGAACCAATATTTATAAAAAAGAAATTTACTAATAATGAAAAAATAAGACACAATATAGTTCTTATTGATGATGAAATTGGAATGGAGCATATTTTATGGCAATTTAAAAAAAATAAAAAAGAGAATAAAAAGTCTAATAAAATTTTAGTTATCTGTAATACTATAAAAAAAGCACAAGAAATCTATTTAAAATTAAAAGAAGAAGATGATTTGAAAGATAAAATTAATATGTTACATTCAAACTTTATTCGTGAAGATAGAGAAGAAAAAGAAAAAAATATTTTAGATTTTGGAAAAACTGAATTTGATGGTGAAGGAATTTGGATATCAACTTCACTTGTTGAAGCCTCACTAGATATTGATTTTGACTATTTATTTACAGAGTTACAAGATTTAAATTCATTATTCCAAAGATTCGGAAGATGTAATCGTAAAGGCAAAAAATCAGTAGATGAAGCTAATTGTTTTATATATTTAAAAATTGAAGACAAATATTTAAAAGAAAAGGGGTCTAAATATGGTTTTATAGATAAGGATATTTACGAAAATTCAAAAAAAGGCTTAGAAAATTATTGTAAAGTAATATCAAAAGATGAAATAGAAAATTCTCAAGATTATAGCGAATTACTTAAAAATTATTCAAAAAAAATTACAGAAGGAGATAAAATTAAATTAATAGAAGAAAATTTAAGTTTTGAAAATTTAAAAGAAAGTAATTTTGTTGATGAATTTGAAAAAACTTATGAAAAATACCAAAGAATTTTAAATAGTGATGAAAATTCACAAGATGATTTAAAACTTAGGGATATCCAAAGTGTTACTGTAATTCCATACAATATTTATGAGGAAAATAAAGAAAATATAAAGGAACTTATAAAAAAGATAGAGGACAAAAATTTAGGTTTAGAAGAAAGGCAGAAAGCTAAAACTGAACTTTTAAAGAAAACTCTTTCAATTCAATATTACCAATTAAGCAAGTATATAAGTGAAATTTTAAAAGGGAAAGCTGATGCAAATAAATATAAGTCAGAAAGTATTAATAAATTTGAAAAAATAACAGTTATGGAAGCAGATTATGATAAAGAATTAGGCTTTCATGCAAAAGATTTTAAAGATGGTGTTCCAACTTATGAATTTATCTAAAAAGTAAAACTTTATCAATTAAACTATGGGGAGATAGATATTATGGATAAGGATATAACTGGATTGATGGTTTATTATTATGAAGTCTGTAAAAGAAAGTTATGGTATTTTGTAAATGAAATTCAACTTGAAGAAAATAATTCAAATGTTATTTTAGGAAAACTTCTAGAAGAAAATACTTATACAAGAGATGAGAAAAAAATCAATATAGATGGAGTTATAAATATTGATTTTATTCGCTCAAAAAAGATATTGCACGAAATTAAAAAGAGCAATTCAATAGAACCAGCTTCTTTGCTACAAGTTCAATATTATTTGTATTATTTAGAGAAAAAAGGATTAATTGGACTAAAAGGTATTTTGGATTATCCATTATTAAAGCAAACAGTTGAAGTTAATTTAACAGATAAAGACAGAGAAAATTTAGATAATATAATAATAGGAATAAAAGAAATTTTAAGGAAAGAAAGTCCTCCAGCATTAGAGAAAAATGGTATTTGTAAAAAATGTGCTTATTTTGATTTATGTTTTGTATAGGAGGGCTTAGTATGAAAAGAAGTTTCTTTCTTTATAGTAATGGTACATTGAAAAGAAAAGATAATACTATAACATTTATAAATGAAAAAGATGAAAAAAGAGATATTCCTATTGAAATGGTAGATGATTTTTATGTTATGTCTGAAATGAATTTTAATACTAAATTTATTAACTACATATCACAATTTGGTATTCCAATACATTTTTTTAATTATTATACTTTTTACACAGGAAGTTTTTATCCAAGAGAAATGAATATTTCAGGACAACTTTTAGTAAAACAAGTTGAACATTACACAAATGAACAAAAAAGAGTTGAGATAGCTAGGGAATTTATAGAAGGTGCTTCATTTAATATCTATCGTAATTTAAGATACTATAATGGTAGAGGAAAAGATTTAAAATTCTATATGGATCAAATAGAAGAACTTAGAAAGCATTTAAAAGAAGTTAATAATGTTGAAGAATTAATGGGATATGAAGGAAACATTAGAAAAATTTATTACGAGGCTTGGAATATTATTGTAAATCAAGAAATAGATTTTGAAAAAAGAGTTAAAAATCCTCCTGATAATATGATTAATTCTTTAATCTCATTTATAAATACTCTTTTTTATACAAAGGTATTAGGAGAAATTTATAAGACACAACTAAATCCAACAGTTAGTTACTTACATCAACCTAGTACAAGAAGATTTTCCCTTTCACTTGATATTTCAGAAGTATTTAAACCACTGATAGTTGATAGATTGATTTTTTCATTATTAAATAAAAATCAAATTACAGAGAAAAGTTTTGTGAAAGATTTTGAGTATTTAAGATTAAAAGAAGATGCCTCTAAACTTATTGTTCAAGAATTTGAAGATAGATTAAAACAAATAATAACTCATAAGGACTTAAATAGAAAAATATCTTATCAATATTTAGTGAGACTAGAATGTTACAAACTCATTAAACATTTATTAGGTGAAAAGAAATATAAATCTTTTCAAATGTGGTGGTGATAAAATGTATGTAGTTGCAGTGTATGATATTTCATTGGATGAAAAAGGTAGTCATAATTGGAGAAAAATTTTTGGAATTTGTAAAAGATATCTTCATCATATTCAAAATTCTGTCTTTGAAGGAGAATTATCAGAAGTTGATATTCAAAGATTAAAATATGAAGTTTCAAAATATATTAGAGATGATTTAGATTCTTTTATAATTTTTAAATCAAGAAATGAAAAATGGATGGAAAAGGAAATGCTAGGTTTACAAGAAGATAAAACTGATAATTTCTTATAAAATTTATTGTCTACCTCTTATAATGTAAAATTACTGGAAGATTGACAAAAGTTAAAAAAGTCTTTATTTATAAATAAATTTAAGAAAATAAAAAAATTTTAAGAAATTAAATTTTTTTATTTTTTACTGAAAAACTTACATTGACAAAAAGATATAAAAAAAGTATTATATGGGAGTAGCTTTTTTAGCTATCTATTTATGTATTTCTATATTAGAATTTAAATAAAAATGCTTCTACAAGTTTATAAACTTTTGAATTATATTTATGTATTTCTATATTAGAATTTAAATACTGCTGCCCATTTAGCAACTGTCTTCAT
>ERZ773022.2572-NODE-2572-length-10761-cov-54.466187_pt1 | contig 10761 bp, 10 predicted proteins | sample MGYA00580839_ERZ773022 | MGnify/ENA primary metagenome ERZ773022 (study PRJEB29015, sample SAMEA2738020) | human oral metagenome | biome: human oral; feature: human-associated habitat; material: dental | place: China | collected 2044 ... | reverse complement strand
GGTAGGCAATGGGCCATTGGGGTAGGTTGCGGTGCATTGGGGTAGGTTATTAACCTGCCCCAATGGGTGGTTTCGTGCCCCAATGCTGTTCGTTGGGTTTGGGAGGGGTCCGTGGTGGGGCTGGCGGCCGATCGGCCCGCTAAATTGGGTACGGTTTTGGCCCGGTCGCTGGGAACGGGGCTGTTTGTGGCAGCTGTGGGCGCGCCGTTGGTGGACTCGGTCAGCTCACTGCCCCACCCGGCGCACCCAGGGAGGGGAGTGAGGTGAGGCCGTCCTGGCCTCGCCGCACGTCCGAAGGCGGCGGTGCCCGTCCGTCAGGATCGGTGTTCCACAGTGGGAACACCTTGTCGGCGAGCGTTTGAGCCCGGGCGTTGCGCGCCACAGACTGCGTTCACAGCGATACCGACACGAGGGGTCCCGTTTTCACAGCGATACCTCCACTTTTACGGGGATACAACACTTTGCAAGCGTTATAAAACTTGCAAAGTGACAACTTCCCTTTGGGAACTCCGCTTCGCTTGCAAAACAGCCGGAGTTCCCGCACCGCGGGTGTGACATCCTTTTGACAACAGGACATCGCTTGCCAAACGGACCAGGTGTACACCCTCTGGGTATGGGGCCCTCTGAGAATGTGGCTCCAGTTATAGAACGGCCCGCGCGCCTTCCTGGTCGGCGTGCTTTGCCATACGGGGCTTCGCCAAAGAGTCCGATCGGTCTTGGGTCCCCTCCTGCCGTCGTATTCAGGGATTGTCCCCAGGCAGGTCGAATTGCGGCGTGACGTATCGCCCTGGGGCATTCCTTCGGAATCTGTGCGGCCGTGCGCCCTACTACCCTAGGATACTGAACAAGGGTTCGGGCAATCGTTCCCTGTTTGGTCTATGTGCCCGAAGGAGGGGTCATGGCGTTCGACTCGAGGAAATGGAAGCGTTGGCTGGCGAGTGCGGTCGGTGTTCTCGCGGTGATGGGTGCGATGGGCTCATGTGGTGGGCGGGATGTGCCCACTGTGGTGGGCGCCGAGCTCCCCCAGGCCGTTCAGACCTTGAAGGACTCGGGGTTCGCAGAAGTCGCGGTCAGCGATGACCAGGGCGCCGCTATCACGAAACCCCATTACGGTGACGGTTACACCGTCACCGCCCAGGATCCCAGCGGTGCCAAGGCCAGCACTTCGACGGTCGTCAAGATGACCGTCACCCGCACGGTTCCCGCTCCCGCGCCGTCGCCCTCCCCGACCCGGACAACGCGCGCCCCCGCCTCGTCGCCGACTCCCAGTCCGAAGCGCGCGACGTCCGCTCCCGAACCGCCGCCGACGCCTAGGGCGACGACTCCCGAGCCGGAGCCGACGGCGCAGGAGCCAGCACCCGCCCAGGCGCCCGCGTCTGTGTACTACGCGAACTGCTCCGAGGCCCGGGCCGCCGGGGCGGCTCCCCTTTACCAGGGCGACCCCGGTTATCGTCCGGGTCTCGACCGGGACAAGGACGGTATCGCCTGCGAGCGGTAACTGGTTGGACGGTCGCCCGTTCCCTGCGTTCTGTGCGAAGAAACCGGGAGGCAGTCCGCTCTGTCAGTGCCACTGGCCCGGGGGCGTGCCGGATAGTGCGCGGTGCCCGCCCGATAGACCCCCCCGGCGGGCGCCCCGCCCAGTGGCCGCTCAGTAGTAGTACGGGTACGGCGACCAGTCCGGCGCGCGGTGCTGGAGGAAGGCGTCGCGGCCCTCCTGGGCCTCGGCGGTCATGTAGGCGAGCCGGGTCGCCTCGCCGGCGAAGGCCTGCTGGCCGGCGATGCCGTCGTCGATCATGTTGAACGCGTACTTGAGCATGCGGATCGACTGCGGCGACTTGGTGGCGACCGTCAGGCCCCATCCGATCGCGGTCTCCTCGAGCTCGGCGTGCGGCACCACCGCGTTGACGACGCCCCAGGCCTCGGCCTCGGTCGGGGTGTAGGGCTCGGCGAGGTAGAAGATCCGCCGGGCGCGCTTGTCCCCGATCTGTCGGGCCAGCAGGCCGGCGCCGTAGCCGGCGTCGAAGGAGCCGACGTCGGCGTCCACCTGCTTGAAGATCGCGTGCTCGGCGCTGGCGACGGCCAGGTCGCAGACGACCATGAGCGAGTGCCCGCCGCCGGTCGTCCAGCCGCCGACCGCCGCGATGATGGGTTTCGGGGTGGACCGCATGAGGCGCTGCACCTCGAGGATGTGCATGCGGGCGCGCCGGCCCCGGTCGATGCGCGCGGCCCGCTGGGGCGTCATGCCCTGCTCGAGCCCCTCGTGGCCGGCGCCGTGCGGGGTCTCGTCGGGCTGGTACTGGTAGCCGTCGGCGCCGCGCTGCAACTGGTTCCCGCCCGAGGAGAAGGCGTGCCCGCCGTCCCTGGAGGAGGGGCCGTTGCCGGTGAGGATGATGGCCGCGACGTCGGGCGTGGAGCGGGCGTCGTCGATGCACCGGTACAGCTCGTCGACGGTCTGCGGGCCGAAGGCGTTGCGCAGCTCCGGGCGGTCGAAGGCGATGCGCACCACCGGAAGGTCGTGGCCGGCCGGGGCGCCGTCGACCTCGCCGCGCGAGACGAGGCGGTGGTAGGTGGTCTCGCGCAGCGGGACGTCATCGGGCCGGGCCTCGCGCCAGCGCGCTGCGTCGAAGGTGTCGGAAACGCCGGGAAGACTGCTCATGGGCCGAAGCTATCACCCGCCCCGCCGGAGGCCGGGCCCGATGGGCCGTCAGACGTTCTCCGCCGGCCGGCCCGCGGCGTAGACGTTGTCGAGCTCGCGGCCCTGCTCGTCGAGGATGATCGTCGGGACGGCCGGCTCGGCGTTCGAGATGCGCTGGGCGTCGATCGGCAGCTCGGCGCGGGCGGCCTCGTGCCGGTCGCGGGCGTCCTGCAGGGGCTCGGCGCCGACGGCCTCGCCGTTGCGCACGAGGTCGACGAGCAGCGTGCGGTCGCCCGAGTCGGCGCGTGGGGCGGCGTTGACGCCGATCACCTCGGCCTGGGCCTTCCCCCGCTCGTCGATGGAGCGCAGCGCGAACTTGCGGCCGCCGATCGTCCTCTTGTTCGCCGACTTCTTCGCCACGTCGATGAGCGGCGCGTCGGGGGAGTCGGCGGTGGCGCGGGCGACGAGCTTGTAGACGAAGCCGCACGTGGGATGCCCCGAGCCGGTGACCAGGGAGGTGCCGACGCCGAAGCCGTCGACGGGGGCGCCGCGCAGGGCGGCGATCTGGTACTCGTCGAGGTCGTTCGTCACGATGATCCGCGTGCTCGTCGCGCCGAGCCGGTCGAGCAGCTCGCGCACGTGGGTGACCTCGGTGAACAGATCGCCCGAGTCGATGCGCACGCCGCCGAGGGCGCCGCCGGTCAGCTCGACGGCCTTCTCGATCGCGGCGTCGATGTCGTAGGTGTCGACGAGCAGCGTCGTGTCCTCGCCGAGCCACTCGAGCTGGGCGCCGAAGGCCTCGGCCTCGGAGTCGAAGAGCATCGTGAACGCGTGGGCCGCGGTGCCCGACACGGGGATGCCCCAGGTGCGGCCCGCCTCGAGGTCGGAGGTGGAGCTGAAGCCGGCGATCCAGGCGGCGCGGGCGGCCGCGACGGCTGAGGCCTCGTGAGTGCGCCGGGCGCCGAACTCGGCGATCGGGCGGCCCTGGGCGGCCATCGTCATGCGGGAGGCGGCCGCGGCGATCGCGCAGTCGTGGTTGTAGATCGACAGCAGCAGCGTCTCGAGGAGCACGACCTCGGCGAACGAGCCCTCGACCTGCAGCAGGGGGGAGCCGCCGAAGTAGAGCTCGCCCTCGGGGTAGCCGACGATGTCGCCGTGGAAGCGGTAGCCGGCCAGGTACTCGGCGAGGGCGTCGTCGGCGACGCCCTCGCGCAGCAGGTAGTCGATCTCCTCGTCGCCGAAGCGGAAGTCGGCGAGGGCCGCGAGGGCGCGCCCGACCCCGGCCACGACGCCGTACGAGCGGCCCTGGGGCAGGCGGCGGGGGAACAGCTCGAAGAGCACGTGGCGGTTGGCCCGGCTCGCGTGGAGGGCGGCCTTGACCATCGTGAGCTCGTACATGTCGGTGAGCAGTGACGTTGTGGGCATGGGGCCACCCTACGGCGCGGCGCCCGGCGTCCGACGCCGATGTCGATCCATGGTCGGAAAGCAGTGCCGGGCCGGCCCGTTCCCCGTGGCCACGGGGCCGGACCGTCCCCCCGGCCGGGGCGCCGGCCCCGGTTGACTCGTGAGACAGAATGGAACCATGATGGAAGCTCCCCCTCAGGCGCCCAGCGGCGGTACCGCCCTCGTCGAGCGTCCTGCCGAGGAGGCCGTGGGCAATCGCAGCTGGGTGACGATCGTCTGGGACGACCCCGTGAACCTCATGAGCTACGTCACCCATGTCTTCTGCACCTACTTCCACTACTCGCGCGACCGCGCCGAGCGCCTCATGATGCAGGTGCACATGGAGGGCAGGGCGGTCGTCAGCTCCGGGAGCCGCGAGCGGATGGAGCGCGACGTCAACGCCATGCACGGCTTCGGCCTGTGGGCCACCGTCGGCAGGGGCGAGTAGTGCACTCCTTCCGCCGCCGCCGCGGGCAGCTCACCTGCACCTTCGAGGCCGCCGAGCTCAGCGTCATGACGAGCCTCGTCGACCAGTTCATGGAACTGCTCACCGGCGACGACATGCCCCCCAGGACGACGAACGGGTTGGGGGAGCAGGACCTCTTCGCCGAGCTCGAGCGCGAGCTCAACGACCCGCCGACCGACGACTTCCGCCGCAACCCCGACGTCGACCCGGCCCTGCGGCGGCTCTTCCCCGACGCCTACCAGAACGATCCGCAGGCCTCGTCCGAGTTCCGCCGCTTCAGTCTCGCCGAGCAGCGCGACGCCAAGCTCGACGCCGCCGTGGCGATGCTCTCCGATCTCAACCAGGTGGGCGGCGACATGCGCTGCGCCGTGCCGGACGAGCACATCGACGCCTGGCTCAAGACCCTCACCGCCGTGCGCCTGGCCCTGTCGGTGCGTCTGGGCATCCTCACCGCCGACGACGCCGACCGGCTCGCCGAGCTGCCCGAGGACGACCCGATGGCCGCCGTCTTCTCGGTCTACGAATGGCTCGGCTGGGTGCAGGAGTCCCTCCTCGACTGCCTCCACTGACCCCCCACCGGGCAGGGGGCCGGGCCCGTGCCATGGACCGTCGGCGGCGGGGACCCGACTCCCGGGCCGGTCGGGGACCGGCCCGCCGCCATGGCCGACGATGCGGGCCCGCCGGTACGGGACGCGGATCCGGGGTGCGATGCGCGCGGCCCGCCGTCGCCGGCCCGGGGCCCGCACGGGCTCCGCGGCGCGGGGCGGCCGGGGCGGAGACTAGGATCGGAGGCGTGCTCAACCCGGAACTCGACACGACGGACTCACCGGTGACCGACGACGCGCCCGCCGCGGCGGGCGACGCGAACGCGCCGATCGGCGTCTTCGACTCCGGCTTCGGTGGCCTGACGGTGGCCCGTTCGGTCGTCGACCTGCTGCCGCACGAGGACATCCTCTACCTGGGCGACACGGCCCGCGCCCCCTACGGCCCGCGCCCGATCGCCCAGGTGCGCGGCTTCGTCCTGGAGGCCCTCGACGATCTCGTCCATCGGGGCGTGAAGGCCCTCGTCATCGCCTGCAACACGGGCTCGGCGGCAGCCCTGCGCGACGCCCGCGAGCGCTACGACGTGCCGGTCGTCGAGGTGGTCGTGCCGGCCGCCCGCAAGGCCGCCGCGATCACCCGCAACGGCCGCATCGGCGTCATCAGCACGCAGGCCACCGCGAGCTCGCTCGCCTACGACGACGCCCTCGGCGCCTCGCCCGTCCAGCTGTTCACGCAGGTGTGCCCGAAGTTCGTCGAGTACGTCGAGGCGGGCGTCACGACCGGCCCCCGTATCCTCGCGACCGCCCGCGAGTACCTCGCCCCGCTCCAGGAGGCCGACGTCGACACGCTCATCCTCGGCTGCACGCACTACCCGCTCCTGTCGGGCGTCATCAGCTACGTCATGGGCGAACGCGTCACTCTCGTCTCCAGCTCCGACGAGTGCGCCCGCACCGTCTTCGCCGAGCTGACCCGCCTGGACCTGCTGCGCGACGATCTCGACCACGAGCCGACCCGCCGCTTCCTCACCACCGGCGACGCCGAGCGCTTCCAGGGCCTGGGTCGGCGCCTCATGGGGGGCTTCGTGAGCCAGGTGGAGTCGGCCAGCATCGACGGGCGTTGAGCCCGCCCTCCGGGGTCGTCTGGGCTCTGCCCGACCCTCCCGGGGTCGACACGGTGCGGTGCGCCGCCCGGCGCGGGTATCTTGGCACTCGTGTCCGACTCCGTGAAGACGACGGTGCGCGCCGACGGCCGCGCGCTCGATGAACTGCGTCCCGTGACCATCACCCGTGGCTGGCTCGACCATGCCGAGGGCTCCTGCCTCATCGAGTGCGGCAGGACCCGCGTGCTCGTCGCCGCGTCGGTCACCGAAGGCGTCCCGCGCTGGCGCCGGGGCTCCGGGCTCGGCTGGGTGACCAGCGAGTACGAGATGCTCCCGCGCTCCACGAGCACCCGTTCCGACCGCGAGTCGCGGCGGGGCCGGGTCGGCGGGCGCACCCACGAGATCAGCCGCCTCATCGGCCGCAGCCTGCGCGGCGTCCTCGACGACCGGGCCCTCGGCGAGAACACGATCGTCATCGACTGCGACGTCCTCCAGGCCGACGGCGGCACTCGCACCGCCTCCATCACCGGTGCCTACGTCGCCCTGCACGACGCCGTCGAGTGGCTGCGCGCCCGTGGCGCGCTGGCCGGCGAGCCGCTGACCGGCTCGGTCGCGGCGATCAGCGTCGGCGTCGTCGACGGCGTTCCGATGACCGACCTCGCCTACGCCGAGGACTCCCGCGCCGACGTCGACATGAACATCGTGTGCACCGGCGACGGGGACTTCGTCGAGGTGCAGGGCACCGGCGAGGGCGCCGCCTTCGGCCGGGAGACGCTCGGCGCGCTGCTCGACCTCGGACAGGCCGGCTGCGCCCGGCTCAGCGGGCTCCAGTCCAGGGCGCTCGCCGACCCCGAGGGGAGGGCTGCCCTGTGACCCGGCGCGTGCTCCTGGCCACCGGCAATGCGAAGAAGCTCACCGAGCTGCGCCGCATCATCGCCGACTGCGGCATGGACCTGGAGGTCGTGAGCCTCAAGGACATCGACCCCTACCCCGACCCCGAGGAGTCCGAGTGGACCTTCGAGGGCAACGCCCTCATCAAGGCGCGCGAGGGTATGGTCCACTCGGGGCTGCCGGCGCTCGCCGACGACTCCGGCATCTGCGTCGACGCGCTGGGCGGCATGCCCGGCGTGCGCAGCTCCCGCTGGAACGGCCCCGAGCAGGAGGACATCGCCAACCTCGAGCTCGTCCTGCGCCAGATCGAAGACGTCCCGCGGGGGCGCCGGCAGGCCCAGTTCGTCGCGGTCATGGCGCTCGTCATGCCCGACGGCCGCGAGTTCACGACCCGTGGCGAGATGGCCGGCCACCTCACGAACCGTCCCAAGGGCTCGCGCGGTTTCGGCTACGACCCGATCTTCGTGCCCGACGAGCAACTGCCCGACGCCGAGGGGCGGCTGCGCACCGCCGCCGAGATGACCGCCGGCGAGAAGGACGCGATCAGCCACCGCGGCCGCGCCGTGCGGGCGATGCTGCCGATTGTCGCCCGCGAGCTCGGCCTGCCGGTCCCCGAGGGCCTGCACGTCGAGCCGGACACGGTGCCGGGCGCCGACCGGGAGGGCCCGGCCCCGACGCTGCCCGCCAGCGAGTGGACCGCCCAGATCCCCGCCGTGCAGCGCCCGGAGTCCCAGCCCGCGGCCCGGCCCACCCGCGCCGCCGGGCCGACGAGCGGCGTGACCCCGCTGGAGCCCTGAGCCGAACGGATCGGACGGGGAACCGTCCGCTCCGGGGTGTGGTCGGCGGTCCTGTCGGCGCCGGAGCATAGCCTGGTTCCCGTCCACCGAATCCGACGCGCCGGTCCTGGTCGGCGCACGAGACCGAGGAGGCCCATGCAGCAGTACCTCGACCTGCTCGAGCGCGTCATGACCACCGGCGTCGACCGCTCCGACCGCACCGGCACGGGCACGCGCAGCATCTTCGGTCACCAGATGCGCTTCCACCTCGACGACGGCTTCCCGCTCGTCACGACGAAGAAGGTGTACACGCGCGGCGTCTTCGGCGAGCTGCTGTGGTTCCTGCGCGGCGACACGAACATCGCGTGGCTGCACGGGAACGACATCCACATCTGGGACGAGTGGGCCGACGAGAACGGCGACCTCGGCCCCATCTACGGCCACCAGTGGCGCAGCTGGCCCGACTACGACGGCGGCGCCATCGACCAGCTGGCGCAGGTGATCGACCTGATCCGGATGAATCCCGACTCGCGGCGCCTCGTCGTCTCGGCCTGGAACGTCGCTGAGGTGCCGGGCATGGCGTTGCCGCCGTGCCATCTGCTCTTCCAGTTCTACGTGGCCCCCGCCTCCGACGACGGTCCCGCCCGGTTGAGCTGCGGCCTCTACCAGCGCTCGTGCGACCTGTTCCTCGGGGTGCCCTTCAACATCGCCTCGTACGCCCTGCTCACCCACATGGTGGCGCAGGTCTGCGGGCTGCGCGTCGGCGACTTCGTCCACACCCTGGGCGATGCGCACGTCTACAGCAATCATGTCGAGCAGGTGCGCGAGCAGCTGTCGCGCACCCCGCGCCCCCTGCCGAGGCTGCGGCTCAATCCCGAGGTGACGAGCATCGACGGTTTCGAGCTGGGCGACATCGAGCTCATCGGCTACGACCCGTACCCGTCGATCAAGGCTCCGGTGGCGGTGTGAGCGGGCCCTCGGACGGCGCCGGGCCCGGTCCCCGGGTCATTGCCATCGCCCTCGTCGCCGCGAACGGCGTCATCGGCGACGGCGTCGACCAGCCCTTCAGGTTCCGCGAGGACTGGCGCCGCTTCAAGGCGACGACGTTCGGCCACCCCCTCATCCTCGGACACGCCACGCACCGCACCATGGGCCTGCTCGCCGGGCGCACGAGCATCGTCATCAGCCGAGACCCGGCGTCGGTGCGCTTCCCGGAGGACCCGCCGGCCGGGGCGCGCGGCATCGCCGTGGCGAGCCTCGACGAGGCCCTGGACGTCGCCGCCGGCCTCGACCGCGAGAAGGTCTTCATCTGCGGCGGCGGCGAGGTCTACCGGGCCGCCATGGGGCGGGTCGACGAGCTCGACATCACCGCCGTGCACGCCGACGCCGCCGGCGCGGTCACCTTCCCGCCGATCGACCCGGCCCGCTGGCGCGAGACCGAGCGCATCGTCGGCGAGCGGTTCGACGTCGTCCGCTACGAGCGCATCCGCCCCCAGGCCGGAGGCGGCGACGGGCTGGACGGCGCGAAGGGCTGAGTCATGCGCGCGTCCGCCTCCGTGCTGCACCTCGACCTCGACGCCTTCTTCGCGTCCGTCGAGCAGCGCGACAAGCCCTCGCTGGTCGGAAGGCCGGTCGTCGTCGGGGGCGTCGGAGGGCGCGGGGTCGTCGCGACCGCCAGCTACGAGGCCCGCGCGCTGGGCGTCCACTCGGCCATGGGCACCGGCCAGGCCCGGCACCTGGCCCCGCACGCCGCCTACCTGGCCACCCGCTTCGAGGCCTACCGCGAGTCCAGCCGCATCGTCATGGCCCTGCTCGGCGAGCTCAGCCCCCTCGTCGAGCCCCTCAGCATCGACGAGGCCTTCGTCGACCTGGCCGCCGGCGGGCGCGACACCTCGCCGGAGGCGCTCGCCGCGCTCGTCGAGGGTCTGCGCCGCGAGATCACGGAGCGCACAGAGGGCCTCCACGCCTCGGTCGGCGTCGGCTCCAGCAAGTTCATCGCCAAGCTCGCCTCCGAGTCCGCCAAGCCCGACGGGAGCCGCATCATCGCCCCCGGCCGGGAGCCCGACTTCATCGCGCCGATGAGCGTGCGGGCCATCCCCGGCATCGGCCCGGCCACCACTGAGAAGCTCAACCGACTCGGGATCCGCACGGTCGCCGAGCTGCGCGAGGCGAGCCCCCGCGAGCTCGTCCGCGAACTCGGCCGGGCCGTGGGGGGGTACGTCCACGGCATCGCCTTCGCGCAGGACGACCGGCCGGTGGCGCCGCGCGGGGAGGCCAAGTCGATCTCGGTCGAGGACACCTTCGAGCAGGACATCACCGAGTCGGCCGCGATCGCCGAGGTCATCGCCGCCGACGCCAGGCTCGTCGCCGTCCGGCTCGCCAGGGCGGGCCTGTTCGCCCGCACCGTCACCGTCAAGGCCCGCATGGCCGACTTCAGCACGGTGAGCCGCTCACGCACCCTGCTCGGCGCCACCGACCATCCCGAGCGCATCGCCGCCGTCGCCCAGGGCCTGGCCGGGGCGATCGACCCCCGCGGCGGCGTACGGCTCCTCGGCGTGGGCGTCTCGAACTTCACGCAGGCCGCCCAGGAGGAGCTCTTCGAGGTCGACGACGCGGAGCCGGCCGCCGGCCGGCTCGTGCGTCACGACGAGGCGGCCCCGTCGGTCACGGTGCGCCATCCGGAAGCCGGCTTCCCGCCCGGCATGGACGTCGAGCACGACGAATGGGGCCGCGGCTGGGTGTGGGGCTCGGGGCACGGCATCGTGACGGTGCGCTTCGAGCACCGCGGCGGGCCCGTCGGCCCGGTCCGCTCCCTGCGCGCCGACGACCCCCTGCTGCACCGCGCCGGGCTCCTCCCGCTGGCGGCCGCCGTGCCCGAGGACGACGAGGACGACGCGCTGCCCCCCGG
>ERZ773022.2571-NODE-2571-length-10766-cov-5.730464_pt1 | contig 10766 bp, 8 predicted proteins | sample MGYA00580839_ERZ773022 | MGnify/ENA primary metagenome ERZ773022 (study PRJEB29015, sample SAMEA2738020) | human oral metagenome | biome: human oral; feature: human-associated habitat; material: dental | place: China | collected 2044 ... | reverse complement strand
TGATGGCGCGCCCTGGGCCAGGCCGGGACACCATCAGGCTGCCAGTTGTGGGCTACGGAGGTGCCAAGAACTCAGGGTAAGGTAACCAGCGAGAGTCCCGCTGCCAAAAGGTTCTATGGGCATCCCGTCTTCCTGTCTCGCTGCGCGGCAACAGGACATCGGGTGCAGCGAATGCTGAAACTGAACTGGTCATGCTGACGACGCAACAGGTGATATAATTCGCTGCGCTCTGATGACGTGGGAAATTGGAAGGAGACCTACCCACCATGAACGAGAACACAGACCTCTTGCAGCCTCGGTCCGCCTCATCTGGGGACGGGGGCACCCACGGCAGCTCAGGAGAGCCTGTCGCTCCCATGCCTCACCTTGTCCTTGCCCTGTCGCTTCGTTTCGTCCTCATCCTCCTCATGGGGGTGGGCCTTCACCTTGCGGGGCAATCGCTTCTGTGGACCGACCTTGGCATCATCGCCGTCGATGCCATCACCCTCGCTACGCTGGCTCACCTCATGAGAGGGGAGGGACGACGCCTGCGTGACCTCTATGTTCCGACCGGTGGCGCCGACATCGCGTGGGGACTCCTGTTTTCAGTCATCATAATCGTTGGCTTCTTTGTCTCAAGCATTCTGGCGAACCTCATCGTCTATCACGGTGCCCCGCCCGCCCAACCCTCGAGTTTCGTACCCCCGCTGTGGCTCGGCGCTCTTGCTCTTGCCGTTATGCCGCTGACCATAGCCTTCGCCGAGGAGGGGCTGTATCGTTCCTACCTTCTGCCTCGCCTTGCGCGTCGCATGGGCCAGGTCCCGGCACTGCTCCTCGTGTCTGTCTTCTTTGGGCTCCAGCATATCGGGTTTGCTGTTCCTGACGGGCAGCAGATGCTGTCTAGGGCCCTGACCACCCTCTTTGCCGGACTACTCTTTGGTGGCCTCTGGCTATGGAAGAGGAAGACCGTCCCTCTTGTCATTGGGCACTGGCTCCTTGACTTTCTTTTTCTTGGCCTGCCCGTTTTCTACATGGCTACCTCGGCATAGTCCCGGACGGCCGGGGTGGATCGCGCCCGTCCCGGCCGTGAACCCCACATGGCGTTGCGGTTGAAGCCCAAGCCATGCCCGTGTGGGCGGTATGCGCTCCACGAGGTGCGGATGGGTTGGCTTGTGGGAGTGCATACGCTCAGCAAGCAACGTATCAGCCCGCCTCTTCTCACTCGCATTCCTTCCTCTCGGCCCTGCATGGGCCGCACTACGGATGCACAGGGAAGTGGGCGTTTGAGGAAGGGGGTCCGGCGTTTGGAAAACCTGTGATTCCTTCAACATACGTCTAGCCTTCTGCAAATTAGAAGCAGTTCACGGCCAGAGGATACAAAGACGGGCTGAGCGGTTGGTAGGCGGCCGCATTCGGTGTGGCCATTGGCCTTTGGGTCCTAGACCTGAGGTCTCCATGGTGCGTTGAGTAAACAAAACTGGCAAACTGCAGAGTCATTTTGGACCTAACGTAACAAGATATAGTCGTATGACATGGCGGTCCCGATGGTGTTTGGGGCATGTCACGCCCTAAACCAGTGTTTCCTTTGCAATGAACTTGGCTTTAGCTTCGGTAAGCCCATGCGCCAAGCATCACATGAGCTATAGTAGCTGCTGTCCATATTCAGTATGGTTACGCGCGACGCCATAACAGAGGAGGAGGGTTATGTTTTGCACACGCTGCGGGCGTCCCCTTTCAGACAATGCTCGCTTTTGTCCCCAGTGTGGCAATCCCCTCCAGCGGCAGGATACCACCAAGGTTGCGGACGCATCTATTGCAGCGCGTGATGTGGCTGTTCCTGTAGCGGTTGGTACGAACTCTGCAGCGAGCTTGGCAGTTGAACCAGTTGTCCCGATGAGCGAACTTCCCTTATCGGGGATCGAGCAACGTAAGGTTGACAGAGACGTGGCTACCGATGGAACGCAGACGTTGGAGAGAGTGCGAGCGTCAAGGGAGCCTCTTTCTTCGGGAGTAAGCCCTTTTGGAGAGAGCCCAACGTCTCAATCGATCTCCCCCTTGCCTCAGGAAAGCGGACGCGTGCAAGCGCAAGTATACCCACAGCCATGGACATCGCACGTACAGCTCCAGGTGCCTACACAACCGTATGTGAAGCAAACGGACGCCTCTCAGGTGGCATTCGAGAAAAGTAAAATGGTGGCAGGACTGCTGGCGCTATTCCTTGGGATCCTCGGTACCCACAAGTTTTACCTAGGCTATGCAAGTGCTGGTGTCGCTATGCTCCTGACGACCATCGTGGGGTCGCCAGTCCTGATAGGGCTAGCCATCACGGCCCTCGCCAATCATCATGAGCTCGTTATCAGTTTCAACCATGGGCTCTACATCCTGATGGGGCCGACTTTCATGGTCCTCATCAGTCTATCTGAGGCCATCGCCTACCTCAGTAAGAGTGACGCGGACTTTCAACGCATCTACGTATGGGATAGTAGGTCCTGGTTTTAAGGCTCTTCGGGACATTTGCATATTCAACACGGCCATTGGACAGGGAGCGGCATGTGCTGTGGGCAGGATGATGACCAGTTTTGGCAGCGTGTCTTCGTAGAGTCGATGCAGTGTGATTCGGGCGTAAGGGGGGCACGGCCCTCACAGATTGGCGTCGTCCGGCAGACCTATATACGCCGTACATGAACCATCGTTGACATTCTCTGATGAAAAACATATCCTAACTCCTAGGAATAGTTAGCCGTATCTAATAGGATCTATGAAAGAGATGAGATGGCAGCTCCTTATCCGACACAGGTGATCAGGAAAGATGATAGGAGATCTCTGAGAATAAGAGACTTCATCCCCACCGTGGGCCTCGCTATCCTCTACCTTGCGTTAGTGCTGGTAATAATGATAGCGGCAGGACTGTCGCCTCGGCTGTATTTCTTTTTCCCGCTGATTGTCGGCGCCGTATGCGGACCGGTGTACATGCTCTACGTATTGAAAGCACGAGAATTCTGTGCAGCGTTTATTCTCAGCAACCTCTTTGTCTGGGGAACTTTCTCCTTTGAGGAACCAGTGGTTATGATCGTGGAGATCACTTGCGGTATCATAGCTGACATCCTTATCTATGCGGGAAGGTATACTTCCAAGAAGCTGTATCTGCTTTCGTGCATCGTCTTTAATCTCACTACGGTGGCACCGCATCTAAGCCTTATCCTCAATTGGGACAGTGTTTTTCAAACTCTCCAAAATGACTATGGCCATCTCTATATGGATGAGTTTATGGCCATCTTTAGTCCCGGCTTCTATGGTTTCACGGTTATCTTCGCACTTGCGGGTGGGGCGATTGGCGCCCTTATCGCCAGCGGGCTATTGAGGAAGCACTTCGTCAGAATGGGGATTAGCTGATCGGATCGTAAGCAGGTAAGCAAAATCAGATTACTCGTACGTGACAATTTTGAGGGAGACGAGATGGAACAGGAATCTCAAGCCAAGACAGTGAGTAAGGGCAGCAAAAAGCAGTCGGCAAGTAAAAAGAGCAAGAAGCTGAACACGAAGGACCTCATCTACGCCGGTGCGTTTTGCGCACTCTACATCGTGGCGATGCTCATCGTCGTGATGGGCTCGGGCATAGTGCTTCCCATCCTGTATTTCATCGCTCCGCTCACCGTCGGCACTGTGTGCGGCACAATCTACATGCTCTACGTGCTCAAGATACATAAGTTTGGCGCGGCACTCATTTTGGGGGTGCTCTTTATCTTGGCGACCGGCCATCTTACGTGGTACTCGCTGGCAGTGGTTCTTGGTGCCTCGCTCATCGCCGAGCTTATGATCTTCTTGGGTAAGTATGCTTCAAAGAAGATGTACCTCCTTTCGTATGTGTTCTTTAACCTCACGATGGCAGCACCGTATCTGAGCTTTGTGTTCAATCTTCAAGATTACCTTAAGGTTACGCAAGACTATTATGGGGAAGCTCGTGCAAAGGCATACGAGACTCTCTTCGGATCCGGCTTCTATGTCTTTACCATTGCCCTCGCACTTGTCGGAGGGGCCGTTGGCGCCCTTGTCGCGAGCAGGCTCGTGAAGAAGCACTTTGCCAAGGCTGGGATCGTCTAGGTGGAGTTCGAACTCTACGGTGATGACTCAGGGGCGCGTATTCGCTTTGATCCGCGTACGAAGTTGCTGGTCTTCTTTGTGAGCTGCTTTCTAAGCCTCTCGATGCACGGCAACCTTCCCATCTTGGTGGTCGGTACGCTGCAGTGCGTCATGCTCGCCCTGTCCGGAAAGCAGGCCTTGGCGCTCAAATGCCTTGCGAGCCTCTATGTCATCCTGTTTATCCGTCAGTGCATTGAGGCGTCAGGGGAACAGGGTGCAGAGGCGGTCGTTAGTGTGTGTATGGGGCTTATCTCGCTTTTCGTGTTCTTCTTTCCCATCATGGTCTCCTTTCTTTTGCTCGTACGCACCACGCGGGTGAGCCAGTTCCTCTCGGCGTTCCAGGCAATGCACCTACCCATGACCCTTGTCATCCCTCTGGCAGTGCTGTTCCGCTTCATCCCGACGGTACAGGACGAGTGGAGCGGCGTGCGCAAGGCCATGGCGTTTCGTGGCATATCGATGACGCCGGGGGCGATCATTCGACATCCACTTTTGACCATCGAGTACATCCTCGTACCCCTGCTCTTCTCCTCCGTCGGTGTTATGGAGGAGCTGGCCGCAGCCTCGCTGGCACGTGGGATGGACAGTACGCGCACGCGCAGCTCCTTCGAGCTGGTGCAGCTTCGCGGGGCCGACCTCATAGCGATCAGTCTCTTTATCATAGTTGCCGCCTGGATACTTGCCTTCAGGGCATCAGGAATGAGCAGCCTATGATCCGCTTCGATGACGTGAGCTTTCACTACGGTGGCGAGAACGGCACCGGAGATGGCGTCGATCATATCGATCTCACGATAGCGGACGGGGCCTTCACGGTGCTTGTCGGTGAGAGCGGATGCGGAAAGACGACCCTCACGCGCCTGATAAACGGCCTTGCCCCCAACTTCTACGAGGGCGAGATGGAAGGTGCCGTCTATGTGGACGACATCTGCACCACCACCGCAGAGCTCCATGACACGGCGGCGCTCATCGGCAGTGTATTTCAGAATCCCAAGAGCCAGTTCTTCAACGTGGACACCACAGGTGAGCTGGTGTTTGGCTGCGAGAACCAAGCTCTGTCTCGTGACGAGATGCGCCGCAGGCTTGACAGGACGCGCATCGACATGCAGCTCGACGCGCTGATGGACCGCAACATCTTTGAGCTTTCCGGCGGCGAGAAGCAGCAGATCGCCTGTGGCTCGGTCTACGCGTCCGGACCACGCGTGTTCGTGATGGATGAGCCGTCGGCGAATCTCGACAAGAAGGCGATACGACGCCTGCACAACATCTTGGCGAAGATGAAGGACGAGGGCAAGACCATCGTGCTGTCGGAGCATCGCCTCCACTACCTGATGGATCTGGCCGATGAGTTCGTCTACGTCAAGGACGGGCGTATCGAGAGGACCTTCTCCACGCAGGAGCTGCGCTTGCTCGACGACGCCCGGCTGTCAGAGCTGGGTCTGCGCTGCACCGACCTGCGTCGGCTCGTCAAGGTCAGGACGACGTCGCCCGCCGGTGGCGGCCCGGATGGCAGCGGTGGCAAAGGGCAGGATGGCCCATACGACGATAACCACGCCGACGCTCGCACTGTCGGGCGTCCCGCCCTCGAGGCGGTCGACCTCAGCTGCAGCCGGGGCAGCACGCGCATCTTAGACGTGGATCGCATCGCGTTTCCCGAGCATAGCGTGGTGGCGGTGATAGGGGACAACGGCTGCGGCAAGAGTACCTTGGCTGAGTCCCTCTGTGGCATCATCCCCTCCGACGGTACGGTGGCGATAGGCGGGACCTTCGAGACCGCACGGACGCGCTCCAAGAGAAGCTTTATGGTGATGCAGGACGTCAACCGTCAGCTGTTCGCGGATGATGTGGCCGAGGAGGTCAGCCTGAACGCGTCAGTCTCCGAGGAGGAGGTCGATCGGGTTCTTGAGGGCCTGGGCCTGCTCGAGTACAAGGACCGTCACCCCGCCTCGCTCTCGGGCGGGCAGAAGCAGCGCGTGGCCATTGCCTCGGCGCTCTGCGCAGGCAAGGACATCCTGTTCTACGACGAGCCCACAAGTGGCCTCGACCGTCGCGGCATGGAGCGCTTCGGCACGCTTCTGCGCGCCATGCGCGACAAGGTGCTCTGCTCGCTCATCATCACGCACGACCCCGAACTCATCTTGCAGTGCTGCACGCACGTGCTGCATGTGCGCGACGGTCGGGCCGTGGCGCTCTATCCGCTCGACGATGAGGGCGCGGCCCGTGTGCGCGGCTATTTTCTGTCCCTGAGTGATGAGAGCACCAGCAAAAGGCGCGATCGCACCGGTGCGGTGGGCAAGATCCTGCGCTATGCGGGCGAGCAGAGAAGGTCGATCGCGCTCGCGGCGACGCTGATGGTCGTCGGGGCCCTGGCAAGCGTCGTTCCCTACCTGCTCATCTACGGCCTTATCGATGCGGCTCTTTCGGGTGGTACCGTTACGCTTGCCGCCGCAGCCCCCGCTGTTGCAGCGATTGCCGTCTGCGAGGTCGTGCATGCTGCAAGTTACACGGTGGGCTTGGTGCTTTCTCACAAGGCAGCGTTCAGCACGCTCGAGAATCTGCGTAAGTTTTTGCAGGAGCGACTAGACGGCCAGTCCATCGGGATGGTGAGGGATCTGGGCGCGGGGGCCGTGAAGAAGCTGTTCACCGACGATATCGAGTCCATAGAGCTCCTGCTAGCGCACATGATCCCCGAGGGCGCGGCAAACATCGCCGTTGTCGCGGTCGTGCTCCTGACGACATTTGCCGTTGACTGGCAGATGGCGCTTCTCACCCTCATCGTGGTGGGGCTTGGCGTTATCGTGTCCCGGCAGATGTACAGCGTGGGCATCGACAAAATGGGCAGCTACTTTGCCGCGACGAAGCGCCTGAACAACACCATCGTCGAATACGTGGAGGGCATGGAGGTCGTACGCGTGTTCAACCGTCAGGCTGATTCCGGCGAGAAGTTCGAGCGTGCGGTGTCGGGCTATCGCGATCAGGCCCTGGGATGGTACAAGATCTGCTGGCCTTGGATGGCGCTCTACGGCAGCCTGTTCTCGAGCGTTGTGCTGTACTCTTTGCCGTTTGGGGTGCTCATGGTGCTGCTTGGGCGGATGACGCTCTCGAGCTGCGTGCTGGTGTTGTGCCTGAGTTTCGGAATAGGACCGCTGCTGCTGCACTGCATGGCATTCATCGGTGCCATCCCTCAGGTGAGCTTCAAGATCCAAGTGCTTGAGAAGGCCTTGGACCAGGCGCCACTCAAGTCGGGGAGCGCGGGCTTTGTCGGCCGGGGCCACAGGGTGGTGTTTGAGGACGTGCGTTTCGCATACCGCGATGCCGAGGTGCTGAAGGGTATCTCGTTCACGGCCGATGAGGGCCGCATGACCGCGCTGGTGGGGGAGAGCGGAAGCGGCAAGAGTACCATCGCGCGCCTTCTGGTCCACCACTACGATGTGGCGGGCGGCTCCATCTCTATAGGTGGTCAGCACATCGACGATATGACCCAGGTCGCCCTGAGCGAGCAGATATCCTATGTGTCGCAGGACCTGTTCCTCTTTGACAGGAGCATCCTCGAGAACATCCGCGTCGGCCGGCCCGACGCGACCGACGAGGAGGTTATTGAGGCCGCCAGGCGGGCGCAGTGTGACGATTTTATCAGAGAACTGGAAGAGGGCTACAACACTAATGCGGGAACGGCGGGAAGGCGACTGTCAGGTGGCCAGCGCCAGCGCATCGCATTTGCCCGGGCGATCCTCAAGGATGCGCCCATCGTCGTGCTCGACGAGGCGACGGCGTTCGTCGACCCGGAGAACGAGCAGAGGATGAGCCGTGCTATCCGCGAGATCATCGCGGGCAAGACGGTCATCGTCATAGCCCACAAGCTCCGCTCCATCGTTGGTGCCGACAAGATCATCATGCTGCATCAGGGTCGTGTCCTCGCAGAGGGGACGCAGGGCGAGCTTCTCTCGTCCTGTCCCGAGTACAGAGCGCTGTGGGACGCCTCCGAGCAGGTGAGTGGCTGGACGCTCAGGGATGGTGGGCGCATCGACGCTCAGGGTGCAGACGGCGACGCTCAGGGCGCAGGCGGCAGGGAGGCACTATCATGCTAGGCCTCGTCCATCGCATCCTTGCCTTCTCGGGGCCCTATGCACGGCGCGTGCGGATCGCCTACATCTTTGCGTTTCTGAGGGCGCTGTGCGCCACCGCCCCTTTGATGCTTGCCATCATGGCGCTGCGCCTCCTCATGGCGGGCCAGGCGACGCCGCTTTCCTGCTGCCTTCTTGCGGCGGGGATGCTGGTGCTCCTCTTGCTCCAGTCGATCTTCCAGTACCTTGCCGATCGCCTGCAGTCGGGGACGGGCTACGAGATCTTCGCTGACAAGCGCGTCGAGCTGGGCCAGCACCTACGCCGCCTCCCCATGGGGTTCTTCACCGCAGGCAACATCGGGCGCATCAGCTCCATTCTCTCGGCTGACATGGTCTATATCGAGGAGCAGAGCATGTCGATCGTCGCGAACGTCATGAGCGACGTCTTCTCCCAGGTCATCCTGACGGCGTTCCTGTTCACGATGAGTCCTCTCGTCGGGGCGACCGTGCTTGCGGTCGAGCTCATCGCCGTCCTGGTCGCCCAACCGATGCTCGCGCAGGCGCGTCGCAACTCAGACGTTCGCCAGCGGACGATCGAGCGACTGACCGACTCGGTGCTCGAGTACGTCGAGGGCCTCGCAGTCGTCAAGAGCTATAACCTTACGGGCGAGGGGGCGCAGGATCTACGCGATAGCTTCGCGACCACGCGGGATACCAGCCTGCGTTTTGCCTGCGAGCAGTCGCCCTTCGAGGCGGCACTCCTGGCGCTGTATGGCCTGGGGTCGGCGGCGGTGCTTGCGCTCTCCGTATGGCAGCTGGAGCAGGGCGCCATGACGCCCGGCACGTTCGTCGGTATCGCGCTGTTCCTGTTCCAGCTGTTCGGACCGCTGAGGGACCTATACCAGCAGAGCACGCGCCTGACCATCATGGAGAGCGCTCTGAACCGCATCGAGTCCCTGTTCTCCCAAGACGAGCTGGAGGATGCGGGCACGGATGACTTGCCCGATGCGGCTGCCGCAGCTGCCTTAGGCAGTCACGAGATCGAGTTCTCGCACGTGTCCTTCTCCTACGGCGAGAAAAACGTACTGAGGAACGTCTCCCTGGCAGCCGACTGCGGTCAGATGGTCGCCTTGGTAGGGCAGTCGGGAAGCGGGAAGACCACCCTTGCGAACCTCCTGGCACGATTCTGGGACGTCTCTGCGGGTCAGGTGCTGCTGCGCGGCGTCGATGTGCGACGGCTGCCGCTCTCGGCGCTCATGGCTCAGATTAGCATGGTCTTCCAGAACGTCTACTTGTTCCAGGACACGGTGTTCAACAACATCGCCATGGGTAGGCCCGGCGCAACGCGCGAGGAGGTATACGAGGCTGCCCGAAAGGCATGCTGCCTCGACTTCGTCATGCGTATGCCCTACGGATTCGACACGATGGTCGGTGAGGGCGGCACCAGCCTGTCCGGCGGAGAGGCGCAACGCGTCTCCATCGCCCGGGCGATCCTCAAGGATGCGCCCATCGTCGTGCTCGACGAGGCGACCGCCAGCATCGACGCCGACAACGAGCGCCATATACAGCAGGCCATGACGGAGCTGTGTCGCGGCAAGACGACGTTGGTGATTGCCCATAAGCTGCCCACCATCCGAAACGCCGACAGGATTGCGGTCGTGGGTGACGGTCAGGTGCTCGAGTGCGGCTCGCACGACGAGCTGATGGCGCTGGACGGCGTCTATCGTCGCATGGTGCATGCAGGCGAGCGGGCATGCGGCTGGGATGTGGCGCCGGTGCAGGGAGGCGCACAGCCGGATGACTCCCACTGCGGCGACGGCAGGGGCGAGGAGGCAAGACGATGAGCGAGGCGACACAGAAGATGCTTGGTCTCGTCGCGATCATCATCAGCATCTTCCTGCTGATGGGCGGGCTGTACCTGCCCGCCGACTTCGTGGCGGAGCCGACTCAGACCGTGCTTGTCGTCCTCGGCGTCGTGCTTCTGCTCGGTGGCAACGTGGTCATGGTCGTCGCGCACAACGACGAGTGAGCGCGGCTGCCGTTCTGACTGTCGGCCTGCCTGCTAGACAGCGTGATAGTGCCCCGCAGATTCCCGGGGGTTTCTCAGGTTCCTCAGGGTGAGCGCCAACCGTGTGGGCGCCCCCACGATAGTGCCCCGCAGATTCCCGGGGGGTTCCTCGGGTTCCTCAGGGTGAGCGCCAACCGGGTGGGTGCCCCTACGATAGTGCCCCGCAGATTCTGGGGTACCTAAGAATATACGCTAACTGGGCAAATGTCCCCACGATAGTGCCCCGCAGATTCCCGGGCGGTTCCTTGGATCCCTCGGGGCCTGACGAGACGGGCCCTGGCGCGTGACTGTCACGAAAGCTGGCGGTTGTCATCCGGCAAGACCCCTGATGGTGTCATGACGTCGTTTGAGAACTTCTATATCTTCTAGATTCTCTATAATTTCTAGATCTTCTATACTTTCTAGAGATACGATCTCTATCAGCAAGAGACGGGAGTAGCCTTGCCCGAGCGTCAAATCTACGTTAATCTGTAACGCTCAGGTGTTAGGTTGGCATACATCCTGCCCTCCGAGCAGGG
>ERZ773022.2570-NODE-2570-length-10767-cov-2.660661_pt1 | contig 10767 bp, 10 predicted proteins | sample MGYA00580839_ERZ773022 | MGnify/ENA primary metagenome ERZ773022 (study PRJEB29015, sample SAMEA2738020) | human oral metagenome | biome: human oral; feature: human-associated habitat; material: dental | place: China | collected 2044 ... | reverse complement strand
GCAGGCGCTGCGCCAGCAGGTCGGCCCCGGCCAGGACGAGGGCGCCCATGGCCGCCGAGGCCGCCATGGTGATCCCGGCGGTCCGGCTCACCCGCCGCGCCAGCTGCGGGGCCGCCAGGGCCAGGAAGCCGATCGGCCCGGACACCGCCACGCACACGGCGGCCAGCACGACCCCGTAGCCGAGCATGGCCCCACGCACACGGGCCGTCCCCAGCCCCAGGCTGGTGGCGGCGTCGTCGCCCAGCTCCAGGACACCCGCGGGCCGGGTGAACCAGGTAACCAGGGGCAGCAGGAGGGCGGCGGCCAGGACCAGGGGACGTACCTGGGCCCAGCCGATGGCGTTGAGGGAGCCGTACTGCCAGGCCTTGGCCGCCTCCGCGTCCTGGATGGTGGCCCGGGAGAGCAGGTAGTTGTTGGCGGCCGAGAGCATCTGGGACAGGGCGATGCCCGCCAGTACCAGGCTCTCCCCGCCCACGCCCCGTCGCAGCGCCACCAAGGCGACCACGGCGGCCGTGACCGAGCCCCCCAGGATTGTGCCCGCGGCTATCTGGAAGGTGGTCGAGGTGGCGCTCAGCAGGATCACCACCAGCCCCCCGGTGGAGGCGCCGGTGGTGAAGCCGACAATGTCGGGGCTGCCCAGGGGGTTGCGCGACAGGCTCTGGAAGACCGCGCCCGACAGGGCCAGCATCGCCCCCACCAGCGCGGCCGCGAGCGTCCGCGGAAGACGCTGGCCGAGCACGATAAAGCGGTCCAGGTCGCTCCCCTGCCCGCCCAGGGTGCGCAGGGCGCCGCCCGCGGAGATCTCGTAGGCCCCGGTCAGTACCGTGACCACCATGAGCACCACGGTGGCCGCGACCAGCAGGCAGGTGACCACCAGGGCGCGACGGTGGAGCAGGAGGGAGCGTCCGCCCCCCAGGGACAGGGGCCGCTGTGAGGCCGGCGGGCCCAGGCGGCCGGCGACCGGGCGCGCATCCCCGCGCCTTAGGCTCATAGCACGCCCCTTCCCGAGCGCCAGATGACCGCGGCCAGCAGGACCGGCCCGCCGATAAAGGCGGTGACCACCCCGGCCTCCATCTCGCCGGGACGGATGATCACCCGCCCGACGACGTCGGCCACCAGCAGCAGGACCGGCCCGGCAATGAGGGAGACGGCCAGCAGGCGTCTGTGGTCGGCGCCGAGGGTCAGGCGCAGCACCTGGGGCACCACCAGTCCGACGAAGGAGATGGGGCCGACGGCGGCCGTGGAGGCACCGCACAGCAGCGTGATGGAGACCAGGGCGAGGAGGCGCGCACGTGCCGGGCTGACCCCCAGGGCCCTGGCCCTGGCCGCATCCTCCTTCGTACGAGGAATCGTGGGACGGGACTTGGGCGGCCTGAGCCTGGAGAGCTGCGGGACGGCGGAGGAACGTGCCTTCGTCCTCTACGGGCTGGAGGGGCCGAGGGGCGAGGCGGAACGGGGGTTCCCCATGACCTTGCGGGCCGCGGACCTGATGCGGAGGCTCGAGGAGGAGCATGGCGATGCCCTCACGTTCCGGGAGCGTGCGGCGCACACCCTGATCTTCATCCTCTCCGAGAATGCGGACAGCGCCCTGGTGTCGCAGGGGGGGCTGGACGCCATGCTGAGCGTGCAGGAGGAGGCGCGAAAGGCCCTTGAGTCCGGCGGAATGCTCTCTCCCTCCGGGCGGGCCGGGATCGCGGAGATGGAAAGCGCGCTTGCAGGGCGCGGGCTGTGCCCCGAGGGTGGGGCCGATATCCTTGCGGCCGCGCTGTTTCTTGATGCCGCTCACGCCTGCCTGCGGAACTGAGGGACGCCCGTTTTTGTCGGTCAGTACCTTAGGCCGTAGGCCGGATAGTAGACCCTCTGGTCGCTCAGGCCCTCCTTCTGGGCGGCCAGGGCCGCCTGTCCCTGTTCTCCCATGTTGTAGGAGAGCACGGAGGTCAGGACGTGGACGACGAACATGGGGCCGATCAGGCTGCTGCCGAAGGTTGGGGAACGGTCCCCGGCGTAGAAGGAAAGGTATGAATGTCCGCATATGGGGGCGGCGGGACTGTCCGTCAGGGTGATGATGCGGGTGCCCCGCCGGGCTGTGGCCTCGACGGCCTCCGTGACCTCGATGACGTAGCTGGGAAGCTCGCAGACGATCAGCATGTCGTTCTCCCCGACGGCCCGGGACTGTTCGATGAGCGAGACGGATCCTCGGCGCATGAGGACCGTCTTGAGCCCCAGTTCCGTGAAGCGGGTGTAGAACCACTCCGAGACCAGGGCCGAGATCCCCCATCCCATGCAGTAGATCGCGTCGGCCTTTTTGGCCGCCTCGCAGAAGGTGACGATGGCCTTGGAGGAGAGGCTGTTGCGGGTCTCCTCCAGGTTGGCCTGCTCCAGACGGCAGAGGTCCTGAGGAATGTGGGTGTCCTGGACCTCCCCGGCGATGGAGGAGGGGGCGACCTGTGCGAGCAGGGCTTCCTTGAGGACGTCCTTCAGGTCGGCGTATCCCTCGAACCCGAGCATGCGCGCGACCCGCACCAGCTGCGCCTTGGATACCGAAAGCCTCTCGGCGACCTCGCCGATGGAATGGAAAGCGACCTCCGAGGAGTTGCCCAGAAGATATTCCGCGACGCGCCGGGTCTTCGTGGGAAACGTGTCCATCCTGTCCCGAATCTGTTTTTCCAGGTCCTGAATGTTCATCGCCCTGTTTCCTCCCCTTTCTCGGTCTCGAGCATGGCCTCGACCTCGTGCCGCCAGGGCATGGAGGGCTGTGCTCCGAAGCGTGTACAGGCCAGGGCTCCGGCCCCGGCGGCGAAGCGGACGGCCCGTTCCGGCGGCATTCCCTCCGCCATCCCAACGCTCAGAGCTGCGCAGAAGGCGTCCCGGGCCCCGGTGGAGTCCACGGCCTTGACCGTAAAGGACTTGAACGCAAAGGTCTTTCCGCCCCTCGAGCACACCAGCCCTCCCTGGGCGCTCCGCGTCACCACGACGGTCTTGACGCCCCGTGCGACGAGCTGATGGGCCAGCTCGGCGATCCGGTCCTCCGGAAGGGGGTCGCCGCCCGAACGGTTGGACGGGGTGCCCGAATTGGACGAGTAGAAGTCGAGGGCCGCCTGATTCAGGATCAGGCAGTCCACCATGTGCCAGACCTCCGACGGCAGGGGGAAGGGCGGCTCGGCGGACAGGAGGGTCCTGCATCCCATGCGCCGGGCCAGCCGCAGCCCGTAGGCTACGGTCTCCGGAGGGCTCTCCAGCTGGAACAGCGCGGAATCGACCGCCTTGAAGAGGTCCTTGGCCCGGTCCAGGACCGCCTCGTCGAGGAAGGCATTGGCGCCCTGGGAGAGGACGATGGCGTTCGCCCCGCCGTCCAGGACGGTGACGACGGCAACGCCCGTCCCCGCCTCGGAACGCTCCTCCAGATGCTCGCAGCCGACCTTGTTCTCCGTCAGCGTCGTCCGCAGTTTTTTTCCGAAGTCGTCGTTGCCGACGCAGCCGATCATGTGCGCCTCGGCCCGGAGGCGCGCACAGGCCAGCGCCTGATTGGCCCCCTTTCCGCCCCCGGTCATACCGAACGCGCCTCCCAGGAGGGTCTCCCCCAGATGAGGCTGGCGCGGTGCCCGGATGACCAAATCCATGTTCAAAGAGCCGACGACTGCGATGGCGGCCACACGAAAAGCCCCTTTCAGCTTGGTGTTTTTAATCTTGTTATGATACCATATTCTCGGGAAGCCCGCCCCGTCGGGGTCGCTTTTTCTCCTCGAAAGTCTTGTCGGATGCGGAGGTCGGGCGCTTGGCGCGCCTCTGCCCCGGGGTAGGAATCAGGCTTCCCTGCGTTATCGCCCCAAAGGGGAATCCTTCGCGAGGTGAAATTGAATGCCCTTTCAGCTTCCTGAATATCTGGCTCCCGATTTTGACGCACCGAAATTCCGGCAGGCCTCGCCCGCTCGAACCGTCCCCGCCCCCAGGGACGGGATCGCCCCGGAGGGGTTTCATGCCATGTCCATCTTCCCCGAATACTTCAAGGTGGGGGAGCGTTGGCTGCTGCCCGAGGAGAGCCGCATGGACTGCGTTGCCGTTCCGAGGGGGGATTGGATCGACATCGTGGAGTTCCGCCGCCTGAAGGCCGGGGAACCGGTGTTCGTGGGACGCACGGAGGACGGCAGCGAGGGGATCTACATGCATACCGAGGCGTTTCGGGAGGAAGCGGAGGGGGGCGACGCGTTTGCCTTCCGCTCCGGCCGATCGAGGGAGACCGCCTATTCCCGGGACTACGATGCCCTTTACGAGCTGCTTCGGCACGAGCGGGAACATGGATTCGTCGTCTGGGTGCTCGGCCCCGCGGTCTCCTTCGACTACGATTCCCGAAATGCCATGACCTCCCTCATCGATGCGGGATACGTCCACGCGCTCCTGGCCGGGAATGCCCTCGGGACTCACGACCTCGAAGGGGCGATGTTCGGAACGGCCCTGGGGCAGGACATCTACACCCAGGAGGCGCGGCACAACGGGCACTACCATCACCTGGACCTTATCAACAGGGCCCGCCTCTGTGGATCCGTCGAGGCCCTTATCCGGGAGGCCGGCCTGAAGGACGGCATCCTTCGCGCCGCGCAGGGGAAGGGCATCCCCATCGTCCTCGCGGGCTCCATCCGTGACGACGGCCCCCTCCCCGGCGTCTTCGGGGACGTGTATGAGGCCCAGGACGCCATGAGGAGCCAGCTTCGCAGGGCCACGACCGTGATTGCCCTCGCCACGCAGCTGCACACCATCGCCTCGGGCAACATGACCCCGTCCTACACGGTACGGGATGGCCGGGTACGTCCCGTTTACATCTATTCCATCGACATCTCCGAGTTTGCCGTCAACAAGCTTCGGGACAGGGGAACGCTGTCCGTCACCCCCATCGTGACCAACGTCCAGGATTTTCTGGTGCACCTGAAGAACAACCTCGGGAACCTCGCGGCCCCTCCGGTTTCCGTTCCGTCCAGCGGCATCGGCCGTCGGACGGCCATGCAGGGGCATGGAGGTGACCGCTCATGAATCTGCCCCGCCTGATCATTGCCGACGATATCGAGGAACAGCGGGCCGTACCGCCCTCGGTCCTACTGGTCCAGGCCATGAAAAGCTGTGGCATGCGCCTGAACGTCTTTATGAGCTCCCGGAGGGAGGAGGACCTGCGCCTGATGGAACTGCTGTCCGGAGACACCGTCACGTGCATCGATGCCTACACGGCCGGAAACGCGAAGAACCTGAAGGCCCTTCTCCAGCGCAGAAGCACGCCCGATGCCATCGGACTCATCTGCGTCCCGCTGGGAAAGAGGATCGGCGACAAGTTGTTCCAAGTCTATTCGGAGCCACTGGAGCTTGCGAAGGTCCTGAACTGCGGGATCCTCCCGGTCCTTCATGCCTCGGCCTCCGCAGCCGTCACGACAGGCCGGGCTTTGTCCATGCTTTCTTCGGTCTCCGAGATGAGGAAAGATGTCGTACAGGGTCTGCTTTTTGCCTCGATAAGGAACCCCAGGGAGTTTCAGCTTCTGGAGCAGGAGTACAACCGGCGCTCTCCGATACTCAGCCTGGGCTACATTCCCAAGAGCGCAGAGCGCGACATGCCCACGATGCCGGAGATGTCTCCGCGCAGCGCGTCGATGAAGCTGCTTCAGCTGAAGAGCGCGGCACTGCAGCTCGGAAATGCGGCCAGACAGGTGGAGTGGCAGATCATCGAGGCCATGGCCCGTCTAAACGAGGCCTGGACACCTGTGGAACGTCTGGGGTATTATGCCTGCCATCTCGACATCGCCGTGATCAACGGGGATATATCGCTCGAGGGGGACGAGAGCCTCGAAGCCTTCCGTGCTTTAGGCTGTACGGTTCACCCCTGCAATCCCGAGCAGGACTCCTTCCCGGAATCCGCGGATGTCCTCTATTTCCCGCATACCATGACCGATGTCGCCGCCGGCCGCATCCTTTCGAGCCCAGGTTTCCGGCAGGGGATCCTAAAGAGCGTGCGGGACAACAAGCTGATCCTCGCGGTGGGATCCTCCGCTGTCCTCTTCGGGCAGAGCTACCGGACGTCGGTGCAGAGCACGCTGGAGGGGCTGGGGCTGTTTCCCTTTCACGCCCATCATGTGTCCGAGGATATGAGGCCCGGCATACGCAGGATCGAGATCCGTGGGACGAAGGACACCCCTTTTACCCAAAAGGACGAAAAACTGCGCGGGTACGAGGCCGGAGGGTTTGCCTTGGCCAACCCCGGCAATCCGAAGCAGTACTGTTTTGCCTATCGCAACATGAACTCCGAGGCCGAGACGGGCGTCTCGGGGTGGAGTCAGGGCTGCTGCTTCGTAACGGGGCTCAGGCCGGACCTCTGGAGCAATCTGGGCGTCCTTTACCGCTGGCTGTCGCAGAGAAAACGCTGATCGAGACAAAAGCGCGTATGCGACGGTCATCGGCAGCCGTCGCATTGGCGCTTCCCTAAAGCAGGGCCTCCGCCCAGGCCGTCTCGCGGAACCCGATCAGTACGACATCCTCCGTCACCAACAGGGGGCGTTTTACGAGCATCCCATCGGATGCCAGCAGCTTCAGCGTCGCCTCCTCGTCCATCCCCGGCAGCTTGTCCCTGAGCCCCAGGGCGCGGTAGCTCATGCCGCTGGTGTTGAAAAAGCGCTTCAGGGGCAGGGCGCTTCGCTTTTGCCATTCCTTCAGCTCCAGGACCGTCGGGGGATCCTGAACGATGTCCCGGAACGTATAGCTCAACTTTTTCGCATCCAGCCACTCCCTGGCCTTTCGGCAGGTGCTGCACCTGGGGTACCACAGAAACAGCATGAGTCGGTTCCTCCTTATGTTCCTGGCAATCACTCGAACCGCAGGGCGTCGATGGGCCTGAGCCGCGACGCCTTCCAGGCCGGATAGAGGCCGAAGAAGACCCCGACGACGCCGGAGAACCCCGCCGCCAGCGCGATGGCCCCGGGCGACACGGACGTGGGCCAGGTCAAAAACTCCGTCACGCCCCACGACGCCGCCATCCCCAGGAGGATCCCCAGGACGCCGCCCAGCAGGGACAGCACCAGCGCCTCCAGCAGGAACTGCAGTCGGATGTCCCCGGCTCGGGCCCCTATCGCCATGCGGATCCCGATCTCGCGGGTCCGTTCCGTGACGGAGACCAGCATGATGTTCATGATGCCGATCCCCCCCACCAGCAGGGAGATGGAGGCCACGGCCCCAAGCAGCGCGGACATCACCCAGGTCGACTGCTGCAGGGACTCCACCATCTGGGTCATGTTCCAGATCTCGAAGTCGTCGTCCTTCCCCTTGCCGATTCGATGTCGCTGGCGCATCAGGGCCCGGATCTCCGCCATCCCCCCCTCCAGCATACTGACGTCCCGGACCTGGATGAGGGCCATGTGGACGGAGTCGGCCAACGCGCTGCGCACCAGGCGCCGCTGTGCCGTGGTTATCGGCACCACCACCGTGTCGTCCTGGTCCTGCCCCATCGACCCGCCGCCCTTCGGGGCCAGCACGCCCACGACCTCGAAGGGGATCTTGTTGATCCGGACGATCCTGCCCACGGGGTTCGTCGTGCCGAAGAGCTGGGTGGCGACCGTCTGGCCGATGACGCAGACCTTGGCCGCGCTCCGCTCGTCCTCGTCGTCCAAAAGCCGCCCCAATCGAATACCGAGGTTGTCGACGTCGAAGTAGGACGACGTCGTGCCCGTCACGCGGGTCGGCCAGTTCTGGTTCTCGTAGATGAGCTGGGTCGAAAGGTGAACCACCGGAGCCGCCCGGAGCACCGACCAGCACTCCTCCGTCACGGCCCTCACGTCGGAGAGCGTCAGACGCGCGCCCCCGCTCTGACGCACGCCGCCCGACCGGGGCGCCCCCGGGCTCAGGATGAGCATGTTGCTCCCCAGGCCGGAGACGAGCTCCTGCATCTGGATGGAGGCGCCCTTCCCCACGGCGACCATCGCGATGACCGCCCCGACCCCGATGACCACGCCCAGCATCGTCAGAAGCGAGCGCGTCTTGTTCGCCAAGAGCGAGGACAGGGCGGTGCGCAGCGTCTCGAACATCCTCAATTCCCCCTTCCGGAGGCCGTCTCGTCGGAGACCAGGCGGCCGTCCTTGAAGTGCAGGACGCGCCGCGCGTAGGCGGCGATGTCCGGCTCGTGCGTCACCAACACCACAGTCTTGCCCTCCCGATTGACCTCGACGAGCAGATCCATGATCTCCTCGCTCGTCCGCGTGTCCAGGTTCCCCGTCGGCTCGTCGGCCAGGATCAGGGGGGCTCTGCCGACCAGGGCACGGGCGATCGCGACGCGTTGCTGCTGGCCGCCGCTCATCTGATTGGGCCTGTGTCCCAGACGGGCGCCCAGCCCCACGCGCTCCAGGGCCTCGCGGGCCCGCTCGCGGCGCTCCCGCGCGGGGACCCCCGCGTAGACGAGGGGGAGCGCGACGTTGTCCACGGCCGAGAGGCGCGGCAGCAGGTTGAACCCCTGGAACACAAACCCCAGCTTTCCGTTGCGGACCCGAGCCAGCTCGTCGCCCGAGAGGCGCGCCACATCCCGCCCGTCGAGGAGGTAGCGACCCTGGGTCGGGGAGTCCAGGCAGCCCAGCATGTTCATCGTCGTGGACTTTCCCGATCCCGAGGGCCCCATCACCGCCACGAACTCCCCGTGCGCCACCGAGAAGGAGACGCCGTCCAGCGCACGCAGCTCCACGTCCCCGGTCCGGTAGATCTTGACGAGGTCCTCGACCTCGATCAGAGGGCGCGCGGGCCTCTCCGAAGCGGAATCCGGGACGCTCATCGGCCCGACCTCACCACGACGGCCTCGCCCCCGGCCACGACGGCCGCCCCGGCGGTGCTGAAGGAGACGGCCAGCTCCTGTCCCTCCTTGAGCTGCGAGTCCGAGACCTCCACCCACGTTCGGTCGCTGATCCCCTGTTCCCCGACGGGGACGCTGCCCACAATCTTTCCGTCCTCCACGACCCAGACTACGGGCTCGTCCTCGTCGTCCGAACGGTTCCCATTTCTCCGCCGCATCGGGGGCAACCCCATGATCGACCCCGCCCCCTTCTCCTCCTTCTCCGTCCCGGAGGGCGCGGAGAGTGCGGCGAGGACATCGCCCGGCGGCGTGAAGCGGAGCGCCGCGGCCGGGACCTTCAGCACATCCTTCTTCTCCTCCGTGACGATGGTCACGTTGGCCGTCATGCTGGGCTTCAGCTTCAGCTCGGAGTTGTCCACCCGAATGATCACCGTGTAGGTGACGACGTTGGAGACGACCGTGGACTTCAGGCGCACCTGCGTCACCGTCCCCTCGAACGTCGTGTCCGGCCACGCATCGAACCGGCAGATCGCTTTCTGCCCCTCCGCGATGCGTCCGATGTCCGCCTCGTCGACGCTGGCCTCGATCTGCATCCGGGTCAGGTCGCGGGCGATGGAGAAAAGCGTAGGCGTCTGAAGGCTGGCCGCCACGGTCTGCCCCACATCCACCTTTCGTGCAATGACCACCCCGTCGACGGGCGAGACGATGCGCGCGTAGCCCAGGCTCGTCTCGGCCTGCTTCAACGAGGCCTTGGCCTGCACGACCTGGGCGTTGTGCTCGGCCAACGAGGCGCGGGCCAGTGAGAGCTTGGTCTCCGCGGCGTCCAGTTCGCTCCGTGCGATCAGGTTCCGCGACCAGAGCTCCTTGTTGCGCTTGAAGGTCCGGTCCGCGTCCGCAGCGGACGCCCTGGCGCTCGTCACGCGGGCCTGGGCGAGGGCCAAGGAGGCCTTCGCCTCGTCGACCCTCGACTGCAGCATATCGGTATCCAGCGTGGCAACCAGCTGGCCCTTGGTGACCCGGCTGTTGTAGTCCACGTAGATTTCCTTGATCGTCCCGGAGACCTGCGTGCCGACGTCCACCATCTCCACGGGGTTGACGCTTCCGGTGGCGCTGACCGTCGCGGAGATGCTCCCGCGCGTCACGGGCTGGGTCCGGTAGACGTACTCCGCTCCACCGTCCCTGAAGTATACATACCAGACGCCCCAGGCTATCCCCGCCGCGGCGGCCCCAAACAGCAGCATTTTCAAAACCTTCATGAACGACCCCTCCGAATATCCGCGTCTGTACCGTCTTTTCCGGTAAAAGTATAGGGGATGGGCTTCCAACGGACAACGTAAGGATATACGGGGGAAAGTCGTAGAAATACGCAGGTTTCGCAACGGACAAGAAAAAAGGAAGTGCGGCAGGTCGCAAAAAGTCCCCGGACCGGCGCTATAATGAGACGACAGACTGTGCAGGCATCGGGCGCCCCGGATTTTTCGACCCCCTCTCGCCCGCACGGAGCGAGAGGCACGAACGGACATCGGAAGGGCGGTGAAAGGAATGGATTTCAGGAAGCGATATTTCTCTCATGTTCTGACGACGGACATCGGCATCCTGACCCTGATTGCGGACGGGGAGGCCCTCGTCGGCGTGCACTTCGGGGGCGAAGGGGGCTCCCCGCGCTCCCCCGAGCCGGCGGAGCGGGGCGGGAGCCCTCTGTTGACGGATGCGGCCCGGCAGATCGGCGAATATCTGCGGGGGGAACGAAGGGACTTCGACGTCCCGATACGGCTGGAGGGGACGGACTTCCAGCTCCTGGTCTGGAATGCGCTTCGGACCATCCCCTACGGCGAGACCCGAACCTACACGGAGATTGCGGCCCGGATCGGCAGGCCCAAAGCCGTCCGGGCCGTGGGCGGGGCCAATCACCGCAACCCTCTGCCCCTCATCGTCCCCTGCCACCGCGTCGTCGGGGCCGACGG
>ERZ773022.2567-NODE-2567-length-10775-cov-15.218563_pt1 | contig 10775 bp, 3 predicted proteins | sample MGYA00580839_ERZ773022 | MGnify/ENA primary metagenome ERZ773022 (study PRJEB29015, sample SAMEA2738020) | human oral metagenome | biome: human oral; feature: human-associated habitat; material: dental | place: China | collected 2044 ... | reverse complement strand
CGCGAACACTGTTTGCTCGGATACCGACTGCTCCACCTTGCTCAGCCGCTTTGACCAGCAAGGGAATGACTCCTCCCGCTTCTGTATAAAGCGGTTCGTGAGGAAGGGCCTGACAAGAAACGATGATTCCATCTTTGATTTGTGCAATCAAGGCTTCTTTAGTAATCTGTGGCATCCTCTTTCCTCCTTTTCTTTGTTCTTATGGGTTCATTATATATTATTTTTAAAGCGCTTTCAATACTTTGTGGTAGAATAGATTTCAGTTTCAAAAGTATTTTATAGAACAGCAGTTTCTGAAAGTAGTTTCAGCACTGTCTTATTTTCAATTCGCTCAGTATCTAAAATGATAAAAAGAGATAGCCATCTTTCAAATGGGCCATCTCTTTTATCATTAACGATGAGCTAAATTCATTTTATTCAAGACCTAGTCTAGTTTTCTTTTCGTTTCTTTCCTAATGTAAAGACGGATAAGAGACCTGCCACTAATCCTATAGAAATAAGGGTTGTGTTTTCTTTGCTTCCAGTATTTGGAAGCTCATTTTGTTTAGCCGCTGGTGCTTGATAAGTAGCACCTTGTCCAAGAGATAACTTCTTAGCTGGACGTTCGTTTGCAGCTGCTAAGACTGGTTTGGTTTCTCCCTTGTACTCTGGCACTTCATGGATTGCTGCCTCAGCTCCATTGACACCTCCTTTATACTCAGGGAGGTCATTTGAAGCTGCCAAGACAAAGTTAGCACCACCTCTATATTCCGGAACCTCATTTGAAGCTGCTAGAACTGAATTTACGCCCCCTTTGAATTCCGGTTTTTCTACTGTTGGTGCTGGCTCTTCTCCCACTGTTGCTAAGGGACCAGTGTATTCAGGAATTTCTGTTACAAGAGCTTCTACTCCATTCACTCCACCTGTAAACTCCGGTTTTTCTACTGTTGGCGCTGGTTTTTCTCCCACTGTTGCCAATGGACCTGTATATTCAGGAGCTTCTTCAGTTACTGCAGCTTCCTCTCCATTAACTCCACCTATAAATTCTGGAACTTCATTTGTCGCAGCTTCATTTCCATTTACACCATGAGTAATCTTAGAACCAACTACTGAAACAGGCAAATTATGCATACTTTCGATCACGCCTTCTGCTAAGCCCGTAACTTTTTGACCAATATCTTCAGGGTCTACTGTAAACAACAGAGTCTTGGTATCATACTGTGTCATAAAGGTAGCTGTCTTACCATTTGCAAGCTGTAATGTTGGTGCTTGATTGACCAATACTTCTGAATCAAATTCCATGGCAATAATGCCTTGCCCCATATGAACTGCATGTGTAACTTTTGCTTCGGTTGGAGAAACCATATCCTTGCTTAAGAAATCCCAATTAAATTTCTTATAAGACAAGGTATATTCGTTTTGGTTGTTATCTGCATGCTCATAAAGCAATCCATATTCGCCATTACCGAGATCTTGAATAGAATTATAGGCAAACTTACCACTTTGAATAAGATTATGCTTAAGCCAAGTCAAATCTCCATTCTCTTCAACTCGTGCCAAATGGACTAGACCATTTTTACGTTCACGGCCTGGCCCAGCAGCATTACTAAGAAGAATGTATTCTTTCCCATCATGCATCGTATGAATAGCTGACATTTGAACATAGGCATCTTTCACTTCTGGATATCGTTTGATTTCCTTTTCCCATGTAGCTCCACCATCTTTACTTGTAGCAACTTGTAAATCACCTGTTAACCCACGCATGAAAAGTTTAAGGTCACCATTGTTTAATTGTACAACTGTTGACTCCGTATTTTGAGCACCATCATTCCTCATTGTTGAAGAATGAATAATTTCATTTCCAACAGGTCTATTGTCATTAGGTGCTTCTCCTGCATGCCAAGTTTTACCATGATCATCTGAGTAGATAATCCGAGATGATTGAGAACCGCTTAAGTGGCTAGTCTGATTTGTTGTATAAACAGGTACAACGATTCGACCTTTATGAGGTCCGGTATGAAGAGTGATTCCTGTTCCAGGCCCAACCCCTAAGAATTTCATCCAATCAGCTTTTACCATTGGGGTAATATCTTGAGGTGCTGACCAAGTCTTACCATCGTCATCACTGTAAGACATCCATAGATAAGAATCCTTAGCAACTCTAAATGGAGACGTTTTATTACTTGTGAAATAAATATTTCCTAATAGTTGATCCCCTTGATACAGATCTCCTTTATCACTATAAGCTGGTTTCACTGGATTTACAACAACACGATAATCTGTTGCTTTGCCATCTGGTGTATACACTGTACCATTTTCACGAATTGTGTAGGAACCTTCTTCGCCTTCTTTGTAGAGGATTTGGTAAGTTTTTCCATCGATTTGTTTATAGGCTTCTTCTCTTTGAGCAGCCATTCCAAAGATTCCTTGCCCTTCTGGGAACATATCATAGATCGAAAAAATTCGTTTTGTTGCAGGATCTTGCACCAAAACCATATCGATGTTCACTGGTGAACTAATTGATGGATTAGAAGCTTTTGGATTGTCTCGTAAATTTGTAATCGTTACTCGATCGCTCCATGTTTTCCCCTTATCCTCACTTCGTCTGACGACCATACCGATATCACCCCAGTCATATTGGTGTAAGCGGCGTTCGTCAGCACCAGCAATCAAGGTTCCTTTATCAGTTTTAAGAAGGGCTGGAATACGATAACTCTTGATACCATCTTTATTTGGTTTATTATGCATACCTCCTTCAAAGACATCTTGTTTTTCAGTAACTTTAGCCCCTTCTGGTAGCTTTTGTTCCAAATCAGATCTCTCAAACAATTGGCTCCGTTTTTGAACTTCCTCTGGAGTTAATACACGATCATAAACACTTAAATTACGAACCTGTAAATTTGCTCCCCAAACTGATTTCCCTGCCCGATTTGTTGCACCAAGTTGAGCATGGGTAATATCTGGCATATCCTTGATAAATTTACCAGATTTCAAGCTGGTACGCGATAAAACACCATTTACATAGAGTCTAACTTTTCCTCCTGGATTTTCTGCATTCGGTCTTTCTACAGTAAAGGTAACTGAATTCCACTGCCCAGGCTTAATTTTCAATGGAGCATCCGTATATTTATCATAAAATTGTGTTCCATTAGCATCACGTCCCTCAATTAAGGCTGTATTATTGAGAACAGCCATGGTGAAGTACTCATCTTTTTTCTTATCACTAGACACTGAGAATAGATTATAAAAATCTGGAGCTTTGGCATCTGGCTTGAATTCCATATGAATGGTCGCATTTTGAAGTTTCTTCAATGCATTTAATTCACTAGCTAAATCTACACGCTGACCATTCTTCGAATTTGTTTCAACATCTTCTTTTTCCACTACTGGAGTTGCATTTGCGATGTCTCTAGCATAGTAGTCTCGAGGAATCACGCCCTCTTCTTCTTTATCTTGGTCCTTGTTACTTGCTTCTGTGGATGTAGAATCTCCTTCTGGTTTATCAGCAGGAGCTGGTGTATTGTCAGCTGCAGGTGTATTTGTTGGAGTGGTCGTCTCTGCTTCAGTAGCCTCATTTTTCTTTAACTTATCCTGATCAACTTCCACACCATTGTCTTTCGCTGTTGCCAATTTTCCAGCTAGTTCACTATCTAAATGTGCAAGACTTCCTGAAGAAGCTTCTTTTGGTAATTCTGATAAACCTTGATTATTATTTTCAGCAGCAGTTACAGTTGAGTTTCCTTGTTCATTTGCCAATACAGGATTTACACCAAACACCACTGCACCAATGATTACAGAGGCTACACCCACTGCAAATTTACGAATGCCATATCTTTGTTTTCTATCAAAATTCTTCTGATTCATCTTTCTACCTTTCAATTTCACAAAAATAAAGCGCTTTCTTTTTGCTTTAAAATTTTTACTCCCCATCATAGGAAAACACAAGAAAGCAATTAATAAACGAGAGTTCCTCTCCTTCTCTCTTTCAAAATTTAGCTAGCTGCAATCCAAACAGTAGCTCTTTCACTCCTTTCCTAGAGACTTTTTCTTTATTATACAATAAAGTCATAGGTTTATCTCAAGCTTGTCATAGAATAGATTTTACTTTCAGAAATATTTCAATATTTTAATATTTTTAAAAGTACTTTCAACATTTATAACAAAAAAGAGAGCTACTGGCTCTCTCATTCATCACTTTATATACTTAAAAGAAATCTCACTACCACAGAGCCAGTTGTAAACTTGGTCATTGACAAAAACATTCATAGCTTCATGGGCATACTCTGGCATGATAAGATAGGACTTGTCACAGGTCAGACGGTTGTAAATCGCAAACTGGGTAATAGGATAGCAAACATCATCGTCCAAGCCCGTAATCATCTTAACCTCACCCTTGATACGATGGGCAAGATTTTTCACATCGATATAGGCAAGGGTCGCCATGATTTCCTCCTCTGTTTCATGGAAGGGATCGTGGAACTTGAAATAACGGAAGAGTTCATCATAGGCTTCACTGGTATTGCCAATCTCAAGCACTCGTCTAAAGTCTGACAAGAAAGGATAGATGGCAACTGTTTTCTGAATCCGAGGATTGAGCGCTGCCGCAACCAAGGCTAGAGCCCCTCCTTGTGAAGCACCATAGCTAGAAAGGCGCTTCTCATCTACCTGAGGTAGACTAGCAACAATTTCGACCAACTGGTAAATATCCAGATAAACATCCTTATAAAAGAGATGATCCCGACCTTCCACAGCCCCACGGATAATATGTCCCTTAACCGTATTTCCTAAAGGAGAACGTAAACCGTCTTGCGAATAACCTGACTGACCCCGCACATCCATGGAAACAACACCGTAACCAGCTACGGTGAAGGTCAGCATATCAACCCAATCCCAGCCACGTCCCATATAGCCATGGAAATGGAAGATTATCGGAACCTTCCCTTCACTCTTTGGAAGAACGACGCGTGCATAGACCTTGCCTTCCTTGCTTCCTTCAAATGTTAACTCATAGCACTTGACTTGAGGGATGTGAAAATCTCTTTCCTCCAACTGGTAGGCTGGAAGCGTTGAAACTTTTTTCACTTCCTCATCCCAGAAAGCATCAAAATCTTCTGGAACCTCATCCCTTCCTTTATAAGTCTTGATTTCTTCTAACAAAGCTGGATTTTTCATAATATGCTCCTTCATTTTTGTAATCGCTACCACAACTGTAGCATATCTAAGTAAGCAATGCAAGAAAGAAGGACAAATAGAAAGAGATTTTAGATTCTCTACTTTTAGGATGATGGGCTGAAAGTAGTTTTAGAAACAAAAAAAGAGCATTTCGCTCTTTCTTCTCCTATTCAGTCTTAGTTTTTTGCTTCTTTCTTTTGGAAAGTGGTTTGGTAATTTACTTTAATCGTTACGGTCATGTGAGAGTCCTCGTTTCTTTTTGATGACTCTAGTATAAGGACCAAACCTGAAAGCTAGCTTAAGATTTCCTTATAGAAAGCTTATACTCAATGAAAATCAAAGAGCAAACTAGGAAGCTAGCCGTAGGTTGCTCAAAGCACTGCTTTGAGGTTGTAGATAAGACTGACGAAGTCAGTTACATATATAATCCAAGGCGAAGCTGACGTGGTTTGAATTTGATTTTCGAAGAGTATTACCCTTCTTTCTTGCATTGCTTTCCCAGATATGCTACAGTTATGATAGCGATTACAAATCAAAAGGAGCATACTATGAAAAATCCAGCTTTGTTAGAAGAAATCAAGACTTATAAAGGAAGAGATGAGGTCCCAGAAGACTTTGATGCTTTCTGGGATGAGGAATTGAAAAAAGTTTTAGTCCTTCCTGCCTATCAGTTGGAGGAAAGAGATTTTCATATTCCTCAAATCAAGTGTTATGAGCTAACCTTTGAGGGAAGGAATGAAGGCAAGGTCTATGCACGCGTCGTCCTTCCAAAGAGTGAGGAGAAGGTTCCGCTAATCTTCCATTTCCATGGATACATGGGACGTGGCTGGGATTGGGCTGACATGCTGGCCTATACTGTGGCTGGTTACGGTGTTGTTTCTATGGATGTTCGAGGCCAGTCGGGTTATTCGCAAGATGGCTTGCGCTCTTCACTAGGAAATACAGTTAAGGGACATATTATTCGTGGTGCTGTTGAAGGTCGAGACCATCTCTTTTATAAGGATGTCTATCTGGATATTTACCAGTTGGTTGAAATTGTTGCTAGTCTGCCTCAGGTAGATGAGGAAAGACTTTCAAGCTATGGTGCCTCACAAGGAGGAGCTTTAGCCCTGGTTGCAGCAGCGCTCAATCCTCGGATTCAGAAAACAGTTGCCATCTATCCCTTCTTGTCAGACTTTAGACGAGTGCTTGAGATTGGCAATACCAGTGAAGCCTATGATGAACTCTTCCGTTATTTCAAGTTCCACGATCCCTTCCATGAAACAGAGGAGGAAATCATGGCGACTCTTGCCTATATCGATGTGAAAAATCTTGCCCATCGTATCAAAGGAGAGGTCAGGATGATTACGGGCTTGGATGACGATGTTTGCTATCCCATTACCCAGTTTGCCATTTACAATCGTCTGACCTGTGACAAATCCTATCGCATCATGCCTGAATATGCTCACGAAGCCATGAATGTTTTTGTTAATGACCAAGTCTACAATTGGCTCTGTGGTAGTGAGATTCCTTTTTCCTATGTAAAATAATAACTTTGAGAGGGCATTAGCTCTCTTTTTTATATCGAAATCTCTGAAAGTACTTTTTGTAAATTTAAAATATTAAATTATTCTTGAAAGTAAAATCTATTCTATATCAATTTAGCTATAAAGTTCAAAGTTTATTGTATAATGGGGGAAAGGTATTATGTGAAAGGAGGAAACTTTCTGCTGCTTGGTTAGAGAGTAAGAGCAGTGGACGCTTGAAGAATGGGAGGTCTCATTCAGTCGATTACTTTCTTTTTACTTGTTTAGTTGGAGGAACTAAAAATTTTAAGAAAAAAGAAAGCGCTTTATTTTATGAAAAATGAAAGGACAAATATGAATTACAAATCTTTACATCGGAAACAGCGATACGGAATTCGAAAATTTGCAGTAGGGGCGGCATCGGTAGTGATTGGTACAGTAGTATTTGGAGTAAATCCAGTCTTAGCTCAAGAACAGGGAAATGTAGTGGCGCCAAGTACTGAAAATGTGGAAAAAGGCAAAGACCAATCATCAGAAGAGGCGCCTAAAGAAGCTGTCGTAGCAAATACATCTGATGCTGATAAGAATGTAGCTGGGACTGAACTTGATCAAGATAAGCTCAAGAAGCAGGTAGAAAAAAAGACAGAAAATGCAACGGAAACAACTTTAAAAGAAGAGGAAGAATCAGCAGATGAGAATGCTATTCCTCGTGATTATTATTCAAGGGATCTACAAAATGCCAATCCTGTCCTAGAAAAAGAAGATGTTGAAACCAATGCGGCAAATGGTCAGAGAGTTGATTTATCAAGTGAATTAGAGAAGCTAAAGAAACTTGAAAACGCAACTGTTCATATGGAGTTTAAGCCAGATGCCAAAGCTCCACGCTTTTACAATCTCTTCTCTGTATCCAGTGACACTAAGGAAAATGAGTACTTTACTATGTCGGTCCTTGATAATACAGCTCTTATTGAAGGGCGTGGCGCTAACGGGGAGCAGTTCTATGATAAGTATACAGATGCTCCTTTGAAAGTTCGCCCTGGACAATGGAATTCCGTGACCTTTACTGTCGAACAACCGACAGCGGAGTTACCTCATGGTCGAGTTCGTCTCTATGTGAACGGTGTCTTATCTCGAACAAGTCTAAAATCTGGTAACTTCATCAAAGATATGCCAGATGTTAATCAAGCTCAACTTGGAGCAACCAAACGGGGCAATAAAACAGTTTGGGCATCAAACCTACAAGTTCGAAACCTAACCGTTTATGATCGTGCTTTAAGCCCAGATGAAGTTCAAACACGGAGTCAATTATTTGAAAGAGGTGAATTGGAACAGAAACTTCCTGAGGGAGCAAAAGTCACTGAGAAAGAAGATGTCTTTGAAGGTGGTAGGAACAATCAACCAAATAAAGATGGTATCAAGAGTTATCGTATCCCAGCTCTTCTCAAGACAGATAAAGGAACGCTGATTGCTGGAACGGATGAAAGACGTTTGCACCATTCTGACTGGGGAGATATTGGGATGGTTGTTCGTCGCAGCTCAGATAATGGAAAAACATGGGGAGACCGAATCGTAATCTCAAATCCTCGTGACAATGAGCACGCTAAACATGCAGATTGGCCATCTCCAGTCAATATTGATATGGCCTTGGTGCAAGACCCTGAAACAAAGAGAATTTTTGCAATTTACGACATGTTCCTTGAAAGTAAGGCAGTATTTTCATTGCCGGGGCAAGCTCCGAAAGCTTATGAACAAGTGGGAGATAAAGTTTATCAAGTTTTATATAAGCAAGGAGAATCAGGTCGCTATACGATTCGAGAAAACGGAGAGGTTTTCGACCCTCAAAATAGAAAGACAGATTATCGTGTTGTCGTTGACCCTAAAAAACCAGCCTACAGCGATAAGGGGGATTTGTATAAAGGGAATGAGCTAATCGGGAATATTTATTTTGAGTATAGCGAGAAGAATATTTTTAGAGTTTCCAATACCAACTACCTATGGATGTCCTACAGTGATGACGATGGGAAGACTTGGTCTGCACCAAAAGATATTACACATGGGATTCGGAAAGATTGGATGCACTTCCTAGGAACTGGACCTGGTACGGGGATTGCCTTGCGTACTGGGCCTCATAAGGGAAGACTGGTGATTCCAGTTTATACAACAAACAACGTTTCCTACCTAAGTGGTTCTCAATCATCTCGTGTAATTTATTCAGATGATCATGGAGAAACATGGCAAGCAGGGGAAGCAGTTAATGATAACCGCCCAGTAGGCAACCAAACCATTCACTCTTCAACCATGAATAATCCAGGCGCCCAAAATACGGAGTCAACTGTTGTTCAGTTGAATAATGGGGATCTCAAGCTCTTTATGCGTGGGTTGACTGGCGATCTTCAGGTTGCGACCAGTCATGATGGGGGAGCAACGTGGGATAAGGAAATCAAACGTTATCCTCAAGTAAAAGACGTTTATGTTCAAATGTCCGCTATTCACACCATGCATGAAGGAAAGGAATACATTCTACTCAGCAATGCTGGTGGTCCTGGACGCAACAATGGTTTGGTTCACCTGGCTCGTGTTGAGGAGAATGGTGAGTTGACATGGCTGAAACACAATCCTATACAAAGTGGTAAGTTTGCTTACAACTCACTCCAAGATCTCGGAAATGGCGAATATGGTTTGCTTTATGAGCATGCGGATGGCAATCAAAACGATTATACTTTATCCTATAAGAAATTCAACTGGGATTTCTTGACCAAGGAAAGAATTTCTCCTAAAGAAGCAAAAGTAAAATATGCTATCCAAAAATGGCCAGGTATTATTGCCATGGAGTTCGATTCGGAAGTATTGGTCAACAAGGCTCCGACCCTTCAATTGGCAAATGGCAAGACAGCAACCTTTATGACCCAGTACGATACAAAAACTCTCCTATTCACAATAGATCCAGAGGATATGGGTCAAAGAATTACAGGTCTTGCAGAGGGTGCAATTGAAAGCATGCACAATTTACCAGTTTCTTTAGCTGGCTCTAAACTAAGCGATGGTATTAACGGTAGTGAAGCTGCTATCCATGAAGTTCCAGAGTTCACAGGTGGTGTAAATGCAGAAGAAGCGGCCGTGGCAGAGGTACCAGAGTACACGGGACCATTGGCAACAGCAGGTGAAGAACCAGCTCCAACAGTAGAAAAACCGGAATTCACAGGTGGTGTTAATGCAGAGGAAGCCCCAGTGGCAGAAATCTCAGAGTACACAGGTCCTTTGGCAACAGTAGGCGAAGAAGCAGCTCCAACGGTAGAAAAACCAGAATTCACAGGTGGTGTCAATGCAGTTGAGGCAGCAGTCCATGAACTTCCAGAGTTCAAGGGTGGTGTCAATGCAGTTCAAGCGGCTTCAAATGAGGTTCCGGAATATAGCGGAGGTGCTAACTTTGTCTTGGCAGCTTCAAATGACCTGCCAGAATATAAGGGTGGAGTCAATGGCGCTGAGGCAGCAGTCCATGAAGTGCCAGAGTACAAGGGAGAAACTAATCTAGTATTAGCAGCTGCAGACAACAAACTGTCTCTAGGCCAAGATGTGACCTATCAAGCGCCAGCAGCTAAACAAGATGAACTTCCAAATACGGGAAGCAAGGAAACAAGCTCACTAATTTCCCTTGGCCTTGCAGGCGTACTTTTATCACTCTTTGCATTTGGAAAGAAGAGAAAAGAATAATAAGCAAAAGCTATTTGAGTAGGTCTCAGAAGAGATAGCAGGTTTTCAAGCCTGCTATCTTTTTTGATGACATTCAGGTTGATTAGAAATCATAAGAGACCTGAAACTACTTTCAGGAACGGCTGTTCTATAAAATACTTTTGAAACTGAAATCTATTCTACCACAAGCTATTGAAAGCGCTTAACAAATGATATATAATAAGCCCATAAGAACAAGAAAGGGAGGAAAGAGGATGCCACAGATCAGCAAAGAAGCCTTGATTGAACAAATCAAAGATGGAATCATTGTCTCTTGCCAGGCACTTCCTCACGAACCGCTTTATACAGAAGCGGGAGGAGTCATTCCCTTGCTAGTCAAAGCGGCTGAGCAAGGTGGAGCAGTCGGTATCCGAGCAAACAGTGTTCGCG
>ERZ773022.2564-NODE-2564-length-10790-cov-7.717932_pt1 | contig 10790 bp, 17 predicted proteins | sample MGYA00580839_ERZ773022 | MGnify/ENA primary metagenome ERZ773022 (study PRJEB29015, sample SAMEA2738020) | human oral metagenome | biome: human oral; feature: human-associated habitat; material: dental | place: China | collected 2044 ... | reverse complement strand
GAAAAACACTGGCATTTATATGAAGTTATAGCTAGAAAAGTAAAATTAACATAAAGTAATTGACATATTTTAGAAGATAGAGTATAATACAATATATAGAAGTTGTTGATTCTATTAGATATTAAATAATATCTAATGACGGCTTTTATGTGTATCAACTGTAGTTTTCAAAAAGGAGGTTGAATTATTATGGTAAATGAAAAAAAATCAGGTACTTTAAAAACCAACTTTTGGACGAATAGAAGAGAATATTCTCCTAAACGTTCAGCACAAAATTATCTGAATCCTCAGATGATAGTAAAAGTCACAGCAAACAATGAATGTTTAAGTGGTTGCAATCATTCTTGTGGTACATCTTGTGGTACAGGTTGTATGAACTACTAAACATTTAAGTTTGAAAAACACAAAGGGGAAATATCAATAGAGATACTGATATTTCTCTTTATCTTTTAATAAAGGAGAAAACATATGACAAAAGACTATTTTTCTATGCAATGGCATATCACCGATAAATGTGATCAACGGTGTAAACATTGCTACATTTATGCTGGAAAAGATAAAGAGTATTCACCGGAGTTTGATTATGAAACTTTGAAAAAAATTTTTTTAAATTATCTTGATACATGTAATAGAATGAATAAGAATCCGAATATTGCAATTACAGGAGGAGATCCATTATTACACAATGATGTATGGAAACTATTAGAATTGTTTAAGGAATACGATGTTCCATTTGCAGTTTTAGGAAATCCATTTCATCTTAATGAGGAAGTTGCAAAAAGGCTGAAAGAGTTAGGATGTATAACCTATCAGATGTCATTAGATGGTTTAGAAAGAACACATGATTTTATTAGAAAACCTGGTTCTTTTCAGGAAACCTTGAACAAAATTCATATCTTAAATAATGTTGGTATAAAATCAGCAATTGCAACAACAGTATCTAAGACTAATATTAATGAGATTACTGATCTGGTTGATATTGTAGTAGAATCTAAAGCTAAGACCTTTGGATTTTCAAGATATTGTCCAAATGAGAATGATAAAGATAATATTGTAACTCCGGAAGAATATCATCTCTTTTTAGAGAAAATGTGGGAAAAATTTACAAAGTTAGAAAAGAAAGGAACCTTTTTTATCCTTAAGGATCATTTATGGAAACTTTTATTATATGAAAAGGGAATTTTTAAGATTGATGATGATTCTGACCTTATCATGGATGGTTGCCATTGTGGAATTTCTCACATAACAGTTTTGGCAGATGGTCAAATCTATGCCTGCAGAAGGTGTAACAGCCCTGTTGGAAATGTTTTAGAATGTTCATTATATGATGTGTTTTTTGGAGATAAAATGGAAGCATATCGTAACTTTGAAAGTTTTGAAGAATGTTCAAAATGTAAATTACTAAGATTTTGCAGAGGATGTCCAGCAGTATCAAAATGTGCTACAGGAAATTTTTATGCAAAAGATCCACAGTGTTGGAAAACAGTTTAGAAATCAATAAAACCACCTTATTTTGTATAAGGTGGTTTTATATGTATTATAATTATGTTATTTATTATGTATTTTAACAGAAATGCCTTTTTCAGTTTGTATAACATTTGTATTATATAATAAATGTGCAACTTTTTTAGCAAGAAAAACATAAAAAAAGTTGCACATTTTTGTTTAATTATAATGAAGACAAGGAAATATAATATGATAAGAGGGGAAAATGCAAGATAAAATTAAAAAGATAATAATTATAACAATAGTTGCATTAAGTATATCAGTAATTGCTATATATGTTAAAACTAATAATTATAATAATTTAAACAAGAAAAATTAGGGAATTTGGCGAATACAGATACATTAGAAAAAGAAGTAAGCATTAAAGAAGTAAGAGAAAAATTAGAAGAATTTTGTAAAAAGTTAGGATTTAATGAAATTATATATTATTCAGATAATTATGAAAAAACAAAAGATAAAGCTGAAGATATAAGAATAAATGTTATAGCTAAAAAAGTAGTAGATGGTAAAGAATATACATTAAGATTAAGAGCAATATATTTAAAGAATAAAAATAATCATTTAACAGATAAAATTTAACATATAAAGGTTTCAATATATAATACTGTTAATGAAAGATTTGAAGTTTAAAAATAAGAGAGGAAATATTAAAAAGAACAAAAGTGCAATTCAATTGCAAATTGTTCTTTTTTGTGTTAAAATACTAATGTTAAATAGTAAAAAAGAAATAGGAGAAAATTATGAGAATATCATTTGTAGGAAAAGGTGGAAGCCGGAAAGACAACAATATCAACAGCATTTGCATTATATGTGAAAAACTATGTTAAAAATGTAGTATTATTTGATGCAGATATAAATTCACATGTAGGTAAAAGTATTGGAATGGATAAAATAGAACTTGGAGATAGAATAGAAGAACTTCGGAAGATATTTTGAAGGAAATAGAAAAGTTAAGGAAAAAGAACCAATAATTATAGGGACAACACCTCCAGACTATACTTCAAAATTTATAATGCCAACACTTGAAGATGAGTTTTTTAAGAAATATGCAACAGTTAAAGATAATATAGCTTTAGTAACAACAGGAACATATACAGATGAAGAACAACTTCGGAAGTCAATGTTTCCATGGTAAACTTCAAGCTAATGAACTTATATATAACAGACTTCTTGATGATGAAAATATGATGGTAATTACAGACCAAACAGCAGGTATTGACAGTGTTGGTACATCAATGTTTTGTGCATCTGAAATAAACTTATTTGTTGTAGAACCAACAATGAAAAGTATTGGAATCATAAAAGATTTTGAAAATGTAACTAAAAACTATAATTTAAAAAATTATGTTGTTATAAACAAGGCATTAGATGAATCAGATGTAGAATTTGTAAAAAGAGAACTTGGAGAAGAAAAAGTAATAGGGGTTATATCATATTCTAGTAATATAAGAAGATATGAACAAGGAGATAAAGAAAAGTTCAACCTGTTTATAGAAGAAAATAGGGATGTATTTGAAAAAATATTAAATCTTGTTAAAAATACAAAGAAAGATTGGAAAAAGTATAAGGAAAGACTTTATGATATATACAAGAAAAATTGTGAAACATGGTATTCAGAATATTATGGAGTTGACCTACTTCGGATATATAAATAATGAGTTTGATTATGAAAAGGTTATAGAGGAGAATAGTAAATAATGGAAAAATATATAGAATTTCCACCTATTATACATGAAAAGTGGATAAAATATTTAAATTATAATGATATGAATAGATTATTACAAGGATTTTCAAGTCCTTTAAATATAATGAATTTAGATATTTTAGAAGAAAATATTGAAAAATTTAAAAAGTTCTATGAAGAAAAAGGATTAACAGGAAAAATCCAGTTTGCACAAAAGTCAACAAAAAGTGAAGCGGCTATAAGAAAAGCATTGAAAACAAAAATAAATATGGATGTTGCATCAGAAGGTGAACTTATAATGGCACTTTCAAAAGGATTTTCAGGAGATAAGATAATTGGAACAGGTCCTAAAAATGATAGGTTTATAGAACTTGGTGTAAGACATAATATACTTTTCCATGTTGATAATATAGAAGAATTAGATGAAATAATAAGAGTGAAAAAAGAAAATAATCTACCAAAGGTTAGTGTACTATTAAGATTTAGTGGATTTAAATCAAAAAGTGCAAATATAATGGAAAAAAACACAAAGTTTGGGTTTAAATACAAAGATTATGAAAAAGTTCTAGAAAAGATTGCAAGTAAAGAATATCAAGAAAATATTAATTTTAAAGGATTTGCATTTCACCTAGATTCAAATAGTATTGCAGAAAAATCAGTTGCAATTGATAACACACTTATAATGTTTGAAAAATGTTATGAATTAGGACTAAACCCATATATAATGGATATTGGTGGTGGATATGGTATTAAATATATTGAAGATAAGGATAAATATGATAAGAGTATTTTAAATATCAAAAAAAGTATATTAGGACAAATACCTATGATTACATATAATAACAAGAGTTTTGGGGTTGTTATAGAAAAAGGTGCTATTAAGAAAAATTTAGTACATAGAGAATATGTTACACCTATTCCGGGAGTATATAATTTAGAAAAAGTATTAGATAGCAGTTTAGAAGATTTTGGAAATAGAAAAGTATTAGATATTATAAAAGAAAATTTAATAGAACTATATATAGAACCAGGAACAGCTATTTTAGATCAAACAGGTATTGTTGTTACAAAAGTTAATTTTGTAAAAGAACTTGAAACAGGTGATAAGATGGTATATCTAGATATGAAAAGCCAAGATGTAATAATGGGAGGAGGAGAAATGTTCCTAGATCCTGTACATCTTATTAAAGAAAGTGAAAAAGACTTAAGAGAAGATGCTAAAGAAGGTGTATATGTAGCAGGTAATTTATGTATGGAAAATGACCTAATATATTCACATAAGATATATTTAGATAAAGAAGTTAAAAAAGGTGATATATTTGTATTTGTAAACACTGGTGCATATCTTATGGATTTCTATAGGACAGATACAGCAAGACAAAAAATAGCAAATACAATTGCAATTGAAAAAGATAATATAATATTAGATAAAGAATATTTTTAAATATAATGATTAAGGTAAAGAAAGAGGAAATAAATGAAATATAATAATGTATTAGAACTTATAGGAAACACTCCTATAATTAAAATAGATGATGATATAACAAAATTAAAACATATAGAAATATGGGCAAAATGTGAACTTTTCAACCCATTTGGTTCTGTAAAAGACAGAACAGCACTTCGGAATTTTTGAAGGAGCTAAAAAAAGACTTAAGAATGGTGAAGATATTACAATAATAGAATCATCATCAGGAAATACTGCAAAAGCACTTAATGTAATTGCATCAATACATAATGTTCCTTTTGAAAATATAACAAATAGGATTGATATCCCAGAAGCAAGAGGAATACTTAAAATATTAGGTGGAGACCTTATAGAACTTCCAGGTACATCATCATGTCCAGATCCAACAGATCCATATGATCCAATAGTTCAAATTGAAGAAAAAGTTGCAAAAAATCCACACTATTATCATACAAGCCAATATACAAATTTAGAAAATCCTAAGATTCATCATGATACAACAGGAAAGGAAATTTCAGATGATTTAGGTAAAGTTGATTATTTCTTTGGAGCATTAGGTACAACAGGTTCTTCAAGAGGTATTATAGAATACTTACAAGAACAAAATCCAGAACTTAAGAAAATAGGAATAATTTCTAAAACTGGTGGAATGATACCAGGTATTAGAAATGAAGAAGAAATGATGGAAGTTCGGAATATTCCAAAAAGAACTATATGATGATATTGTAAAAGTAGCACCAAAAGATGCAGTAGATATGATGCTTGTATTAAATAGAAAGATGGGAATTCTTCGGAGGACCTACAAGTGGATGTGCACTTTTAGGAAGTATTGAATATTTAAGAAAAGAAGATGAAAGATTAGAAAAAGAAGGATTTACTGGTAAAAAAATAGCAACATTCATAGTTTGTGATAGAATGGAAAGTTATGTGTCATATATAAGAAGATATAGACCAGATATATTTGAAACAGTAAACAAAGATGAAAATGGAGTAGAAAAAGAAAGTATATATACATATGATGGTTTAAATGAAGAAGATGAAAAATTCTTAAAAACAATAGAACCAGAAGAATTATATGATAAGATAACAAATGGAGAAAATCCATATATCATAGACACAAGAGGAAGTATGGCATTTAAAAATAATAATATTAAAGGAAGTATAAACATTACAGATACATTCTTTGATGAAATTATAGAAAATGGACTACCTTTTACAAAAGAAACAGAAGTTATCATGGTATGTGTTGATGGTAAGAAAACTAATAGGTATTCAAAATTCTTAAATAAAAAAGGATTAAATGTAGTATCACTTAAAGGTGGAATAATGGCTTGGAGAGAAAAAGGACTACCAATAGCAAGAAATGTAATGAAACTTAGATAATATAAACAAGAAAGTAAAAAAGAGAAAAGAAAAACAAAAAATAAAAGGGAAATAATATATTGGAAGATAATGAAATATTAGAAAAAGAATTTTTAAAAATAAGAGAAGATTTTAAGTTTTTTGAAAATAATAAAGAAATAATATATTTAGATAGTGCAGCAATGACACAGAAGCCTAATAGTGTATTAGAAGATGTATTAAATTATTATAATAATAGATGTGCTAATGTAGGAAGAAGTTTAAATAGACTTGATATTCAAAATAGAGAATATATTGAGAAATTAAGAAAAGATATTATATCATTTCTTAATTTAAAAGAATTAAATAGAGAATATATTGTAAAATTTACACATAATACAACAAGAGCGGTTGAGATAGTAGCAAATAAAATATATGAGACTTTTAAAGAAAATGATAAAGTTAATATATTATTTTCAGAAGATGAACATAAAGCTACAATAAGTTCTTGGCAAAAACTTAAAGAAAGATGTGAACAAGATAAAAGAAATATTAGTATTAAAATACACAATTTTTCACTTGATAGTGGAGGATATTATGATGAAGATAGGATTAAAGAAATAGTAAGAAATATTCCTAAAGATGAAAAAATAATACTATTATTAACATCTGTACATTCAATATCTGGTATGGATATGGATGTAACCCTTATACTAAAAGAAAATAAGGAAATAAGAAAAGATATATTTGTAGTAATTGATGCAAGTCAGCAAATAAGAAATATGAGAGTAGACTATAGGAAAGAGGAAGAACCTGATATTATAATTTTTAATAGCAGCAAGATGTATGGACTAGAAGGGGTTCGGAGTTATTGTAGCAGATAAAGATATTATAACAATTAATGAATATAATGATTTAAAAGATGGTACTATAAACATGGGAGGACTTGTATCACTTGGAAGTAGTATTAAATATTTAAAAAATATAGGGATGAACAAAATTAAAAGATATATCTTAAATTTAAATGATTATTTAATACAATCTTTAAAAGAATTAAATAAGGAATATAAGAGACCTATAATAAGAATGATTACAAGAGATATGTGTGCAGTGTGTTCTAGTTCATCACTTGGTATTGTTTCATTTAATGTAGAAGGAATAGAAAGCTTAGAAATAGCACAAATCCTTTCAGATAATAATATATATGTAAGAGAAAATAATGATTGTATGAATATACAAAAACAATCTATAAGGGTTTCCCTTGGTATATATAATACAAAACAAGATATAGATATATTTATACAAACATTGAAAAAAATAATAGACTACTATTTGTAGTCTATTATTTTACCTATTAGTTTAGTTTTATTTAATTAATTATTGTGCTGAATTTTCATTTGGAGTAGATGGTGCATTACCATTACCGTTTTGTGAATTATTTCCTCCAGGCATATTTGGTTTTGAACCATTATTTTGTTTGTTTCCTTGAGGACCTCCATTTTGTCCATTTCCACCTTGTGGTCCATCATTTTCTTGAGGCTTATTATTTTGCTTATTATTATTTTGGAAATTATTTTCGCTCATATTAGGCTTTTCATTATTATTTTGAGAGTGTGGATTATTAGATGTAGTATTATTAGTATTTCCTGTTTGTGAAGGCATATTATTGTTTTGCCCTTGTCCCATAGAAGGTGGTGTCATTCCACTATTTCCATTTTGCATTTGAGTTTGATTCATTTGTGGCACATTACCAGTATTTTTGTTATTTATTTTTAAGTGTATAAGGAAACCTGCTGAGGCAATAGTTGCCCCAAGCAATGCCCCTGTAATTAAAGTCAATATTTTTTCTTTCATTTTAATTTTTCCTCCGTATATTTTTTAACATTAAATGTTAAAATTTCCTTCTGTATTTATTGTATTTTCTAAAACTTCATTATTTTCATCTTCTTCTGTATTTTCTATATCTTGTGTACTTTTTGTGCTTGTTATTTTTTCATTTGTGTTTTCAGAATTTCCTTCTTTTGTTGATTCTACACTGTTTGTTGCGTTATTTTCTTCTGTGTTTTTCTTATTTTCTTTTTCGTTTGTATTTTGATTTAAATTTTGAGTTGTAGTTTTATTGTTATCGTTATCTTTTGTTTCTCTTTCTATTTGTGTTAATTGGTTATTAGTTTTATCAATTGTATTTGTAGTATTATTTGTATTATTGTCTTCATTGTTATTTTGTTTTATATTAGGGTTTGTATTTTCCATTTGTTGAAAATTATTGTTTTGATAATTTGAATTATTATTTATGTTAGGTCTATTTCCAAGGTTTTGGTTATTATTCATACCTTGTTCAAAGTTTGGTCTAAAGTTATTATTTTGATAATTTGAATTGTCAGTATTATCATTTATATTAGGCCTATTTCCAAAGTTTTGGTTATTATTCATACTTTGTTCAAAGTTTGGACCAAAGTTATTATTTTGGTAATTTGAATTACTATTCATATTAGTTTTATTCCTAAAGTTTTGAGTATTATTCATATCTTGTTTCATTTGAAAATTATTGTTACTGTTTATATTAGGCATTTTATTCATGTTTCCCATAGAAGGAGGTGTCATACCATCTTTAGGTGTTCCCATGTTACCTTTTCCTATAGAAGGTCTACCTTCAGTTTTGTTTGATGAACTACTCATTTGAGGTCCACCATTATTGTTCATGTTAGGCATATTCATATCTTGTTCCAATTGAGAATTATTGTTACCATTTGTATTATTTGTTTGTGATTGATTATTGTTCATATTTGGTATTCCACCATTTTGATTTGACATTTGTCCTTGTACCATTTGAGGTGGATTAGTCATTACATTATTTTTTTGTGTTGTATTAGTATTTGCACTTACTAGGAATCCAGTTGAGGCAACTGCTGCCCCAAGTACTGATCCTGCAATTAAAGTTAATATTTTATCATTCATCTTAAGTTCCTCCTGTTAGATTATGGCTATTTTATCTTATTTTATATTAATTATTATTTTTTGTATTAGTTGTTGTTTCAGTAGTACTACTATTGTTAGCTGTTGTTTGTGCTTGTTGAGTAGTTCCACTGTCAGTATCACCCTTTTGACCATTAGGGGTAGTACTATTTTGTCCTGATATTCCTTGAGCCATTTGAGGTGGCATACCTTTTGGCTTTGGATGTAGGTCATTTCCTTTTATATATATTATAAATCCGGTTGCTGTTATGATAGATCCTATTATCACACCTAGAATTATATTAGTTATTTTTTGTTTCATATTATTTTTTCCTCCGTATGTTTAATTGTTTATCTTTTTGTATTAGTTTATTGCTTTTCCATTTACATATAGTTTATATCCATTAAAGTTTATATTACTATTAGTTGAATTAGCATTTTCAAGTGAAGTGATATAAGAATCACCAGTAAGTGTTAATGTTGAACTACTATCTAAGGTTAAAGCAATTGATTTAGCAGTATTTCCACTATTTATAGTTCCAGTATATTTGCTATTTTTTGATAGTTTCATAATTAATGTAGAAATTTTATCAACATTAATATTACCATCAATTACTTGGTTTATAGCATTTAATATTACATTACCACCATTTGATCCTGAGTTTCCCCATTTACCAGATTGAATTCTTAAAAATCCACCTGTTTTATCATTGTTTATTATCTTATTATTTATAAGTGATATTGTAGCAGTTGTATTTGTTACAAATATTGTATCACCCTTATTTGTTGTTATAGTTGAATCTTTTGCTGTAAATGATGCATTACCTTGATCTGCATCTCCAGACATTGATTGGTAAAGAAATATATTCTTATATGTTTCAGAATTACCATTTAGTGATGTGTTAGTGTCTGTTAAATTAACATTATTTAATGTTATTGAATTCTTACCTTCAACTACTGCACCTTCTGAAGATGTTGATGTTAAGGTTGCATTATTTACAGTTATATTTGCTGTTGAATATATTACTGGAGATCCAACTCCATTTGATGTATAATCACCTCCATTTACTGTTAATGTTCCTCCACCTCTATCACTTCTGATTGGAGCAGAAGAATTTCCCATAGTTTCTGCGGTTACATTATTTGCTGTCAAAGTTCCGCCGCCTGTAACCATAATTGCGCCAGAATTGTTACTAGTTGTTTTAATTTTTGTATTAGAAATATTAATTTTTCCATTCTTATATGCAAATATTCCATTTGCATGTGAACCGTTTGTATTAACATTTCCACCATTAATATTTAAAGTTCCTTCTTTTACTAAAACTGCTGCATTTGTTCCATAGAAATCTGAATTGTCTCCATTAGAATCACCAGATTTAGTAATAGTTGGGTTTGAAATAGTAGATGTTCCACCTGTTACAAGTAATGCATTTTGTGATCCTGTGTTTGAAGAATAGCTTATTCCAGTGTTTGTTGTATCACTTGAAATTTCTGTTGCCCCTACATGTGAGATATTACTATTTTCTTGCCCAGGTCCACCATTACTAGATGGTATACTACTATTTTGATTCGCCATATTATTATTTGTATTTAGATTGTTTATAGAATTATTTTCATTAATATATAATCCTATAATTACAATTAATATTACAGATAATATTATGACTAAAAAAATTTGAATGTTATTTTTGTTGGTCATATAATTTACCTCCTTTCAAATTTTTTTTAATTCTAAATTATAGAAAATGGAGTGTCAACATTTTTGTAATAAAAATGTAATAAAAATGAAATTAAAATTTTACAAAAGAGAACCAAAAGATTGAAAATACAATAATA
>ERZ773022.2562-NODE-2562-length-10791-cov-6.020306_pt1 | contig 10791 bp, 7 predicted proteins | sample MGYA00580839_ERZ773022 | MGnify/ENA primary metagenome ERZ773022 (study PRJEB29015, sample SAMEA2738020) | human oral metagenome | biome: human oral; feature: human-associated habitat; material: dental | place: China | collected 2044 ... | reverse complement strand
TCTTGTTGCCCTTGACCTTGTAGCCCTCGAGCACACCCTCGCTGATCTTGATCGTCAGCGTACCGTCCTGCGCGATGTTGAGATCCGTGATCTTCGCGAGAATATAGCCGTCTGCGCGGTACTTCTCCTGGATCGCCTGCACATTCTCCTGCAAGGTGCGCGCGTTCAGCAATTCACCGTTCTTGACCGTAACGAGCCCCATCAGCGTTTCCGTTGACTCGACTGTATTCCCCTCGATCTTCACTTCCTTGAGCTCGGGGTTCTCGAGCACATTGTAGGTCAGGACGACCCCCTCGGGGATCTGCTCAAACATCGGGTAGAGATCGTAGAAATAGCCCGTTGCATAGATCGCGTCACGATCCTTCACGAGGCCTTCTTCCGTCACGGCATCGCCCACATGCATGGCAAGCGCTGCCCGCGCAGCCTTTTCCGTTGCCTCCGTCGCACCGGTGAAGTTGATCTCCACGATCGTCTTGCCGACCTGTGCCGCAAGATAGTTGGAGATCTCGTTCTCGGCAGGACGCTTGGCCGCCCAAGCGGCAGCACGCTCATCCGAGGTCGAGGGAGCAGCGGTCGCCGTCAGCGCCGGCGCAGCCGCAGCATCCGCATCTGTCGCCGCATCACGCGGTGCGGGTGCATCTGCCGCAGCAGCGGACATAACCGCGGTCTCTGCATTCTCCTCTGCGGCGAAACCATGCGGCAGAGCCAATGCAGAGGCCCCCATACCAAGGGCAACGGCGAGTGTGAGTCTCTGGTATTTCTTGCTGTTCAAAGGCGAAACCTCCTAGACGTGCGCGCAAGGGCGCTGTTTCAAACCCGCCGCATGATGCGGGGGCAGATCAACTATTCTCTTAAAATTTTGCCGCCGACCTGCATGAGACGCTGCAGATCGCCACTCGGCATACGCGGAAGCGATGCAGACCGTGCGTCCTCTGTATGCACGGGGACAGGCGCAGCAGCAGCGGCCTGCGCCGCTGTATCCTGTTCTTTCGGCGCTGCCCGCTCTGCGGGCGGCTCTGTTGGAAGGACCGCTACTGAGAGCGGTGCCTCCACCTGTGCAGGCTGCGAAGGTTCCGCTGCAGGCACAGCTGCGGGCGTTTCCATCCGCACATTCGCTTCCTGTGCTCCCAGGTGCGGAATCATATCCTCAGCGGGCATATGCTGCCATGCGAACCATCCGAGGAGCACCGCTGCGGCCAGTGGCGGCAGAAGCCGCGCTGCCCAGCGGCGGAGGCGTGCACGACGATCCGCAGCAATACGTGCAAGCTCTGCACGTGCAAGCATGAGCTTTAGGTCTCCCGCGAGATCATCCTCACCCGCGAGCGCATTTTCCGCTCCCGCGAGCCAGTCCCGTGCCGCACGAATGGACTTCGCCCGCTCTCTGCGATCCGTATCCATCGCCGTATCCCCCTTCCCGAGATTATACTACAGTCCATGGTATGGTTCAAGCCGTTAAAATTAAAACGTGGTACTAAATGGTTAATTCTGCCAATGATGCATAAATCGAGAGAGCATCCCACGAATGCGGCGGATCCCGTTCTTTTGCAGCCGATAGATCTGTGCGGATGTCACCCCGAGCGCCTCTGCCATCGTCTGTGCACGCGCGCCGCCAATGGTCACGCCCTCGAGCACGAGACGCTCGCGCGCGGGCAGGCGCTCCATTGCGGCACCGAGCACACCGACGAGAGCGTGATGCTCTGCGAGTTCTGCCACAGAGGGACACACATCGACGAGCAGATCCTTCGCCGTCTCATGCGTCTCCGTCTCCACCTCGAGGCAGGGCAGATCGACCTGCCCCTCGCAGCGGAGGAAGTCCAGAATCCGTCCGCGTATACGATGCACCGCATAGAGACTGAATGCAACTCCACGCGAAGGATCATAGCGCTCCACCGCCTCGATCAACCCGACCGTTCCCTCCTGTACCGCATCCATAACAGCAGACAGGGCACGATAGGGCATGACCTCACGGAAGACAAGCGGCTGATACGACTCGATGATCCGCTGCCGCGCCGCCTCATTGCCGCATTCCTTGTAGGCGCGCCAGAGCTCCTCCTCTTCTGTCGGCGTCAGTTTCTGCACGGCAGAAAGTTTTTTTACATAGTCCGAAAACACCGGCGCACCTCCTTTAGAACCTTATCCTTGCCTCCATACTGATGAGCTGGTCAGAGCCCTCGCGGTCATACGAGATCCCAAATTTGTCACTGAAATCATACTGTATGCCGTAGCGGTATTGATCCGATGCCGCACCGAGCCCATGTACATAGCGCAGGAGCACACGGTCACCGAAGTATTTGCCGATCTCGATATTGTACTCATTCTCGTTTTTGCGAACCGCCTCATCGTCCTTCGTCTCAAAGAGTGCACCGCTTCCGCTCGAGAGGCGGAATACATCGAGGTGCAGGAAGTTCTTCACGGAGTCTTCCACCTCCGAGAGGATGCTCATCTGCAGGCCAATGGAGAGAATGTCTGCCGCCGTAATGCCGCCCTCACCATTACGGTAGGCACTGCGCAGTGTGAGCATGCGGATGATCTCCTCCTGGGACATCTCAGGGCTCGAACCGAGGCGGAAATCCATATGGTCGAGCGGTCCATGCGCCGAGAGGAACACGCGCGTATGCGTGAGGCGTGCCTCGGCATAGAATGCAATCTCCGGCAGGAACGACTCCATCTGGTTGAAGGTCGCTGTTCCCTCGCGGATCTTGAACACCGTTCGGAGGTAGCTCACCGTGTCGCCGCGCCGCACGCCGATCGAGCCCGTCGTGCGGGGATGACGCGTCGTGCCGCCGAAATGCACATAGCCCGACGGATGGATATCATAGAGGTTCGCGCTGAAGAAGTGTACATGGCGGTCCACGGTCAGCCCCACATCGAGGATGATGTGCGGGAGCTCGTCGTTCGTATCGGGAATCGACGGAATGGAGATGAGGGCTCGGTCGATGTTGATCGTACCCGCGAGCTTCGGCAGGGTCTCGCCCCAGTACTCATCCTCCGTCAGATGCAGCGATCCGCTCAGCGGTCCGTCAAAGAACGTTGTCTTGATCGCAAGATCATTCATCACGAGCGAGAAGTCATAGTCCGTCGGCTCTACGCCGCTCAGTTCCATGTGCCCCGTCATCATGTAGCTGCCCGCCCCCATGCGTCCCGTACAGGAACGCACGACAACGCTGTCGCCAAGAGCATCGATCTGAATCTGCATATCCGTCACCGGATTCTCGAGATACTTGACCTTTAGTGCACCGCCCGTAACGCGCACCGTCCCGTCCAGACGCGGGGCGGCGAGGGTTCCGTGCAGCTTCAGGCTGCCCTCCGTACGTCCAAGAGCCCACTCCACATGATCGGAGAAGACCGGCAGCAAGGAGAGGTCCGCATTGTCAAGCGCGATCGTCAGATTGATCTCCTCGTAGGCACTCAGGTTTTCGCTGCGCTCTGCCGTGAGTGCACGCAGGGGGAGTGTCCCATGGGCGCTCGCCGCATAAGCGATGCCGTCGATATACTTCGTCACCGTGAGATTGTTCAGATGGATGATGGAGGAGCGCAGCTGCGCCTCGCCTGTCAGCTCATCGAACGATGCCCCGCGTGCGCCGCCATTCTTCGCCGTCATCCTCAGATCAGCTTCCGGGTTCTGCGTATGACCGCCGATGTGCAGGGTCAGCGATGTCGTCCCCGTCACATCCTCCTCCACCCCCGCAAAGCGCGTGAAGATCCCGAGAGCAATGTCCGTCCCTGTGACGTCCACATTCGCGAGGCCGTCGAAATCCACTGTGCCGACGGCGGAGAACGAACCGCCTCCCTGCTCACCTGCGAGCTTTCGCACGGTCAACACGCGGTCCGCGAGTGTGACATCGAGTGCAACATCACGCACGGGATAGGAGGCAAGCGACCCCTCCGCGATTTCGCCCGTTAGCGAAATCGACGGATTGTCGAGCGTGCCGCCCAGACGTACCACACTCGTGATCTGCCCGGTGAGACGATCCTCCTTCTGGTTTGCGAGCGCAAGGAGTGCCTGCACATCCATCCGGTCAATATTCATCGTCCCGCGCAGCGCACGCGTCGCCGTATCGTAGTGCAGGCGCGCCGTCACAGAACCGTCCGTCCCCTGACGGAACCCCGTCTCGTCCAGCTCGATGATGCCGTTTTCATAGTGGGCAAAGCTGTGGATCTCCCTCAGCTCCACCCCGTTCATCACAATCGTATCCGCTTTCAGCTCCCCACGGAAAATCGGACGGGAGATTGTCCCGCCGACCTTTCCGTTAAAGACGCCGTGGCCGGAGACCTCGTAGGGCAGTTTGTGCTCGAAGCGCTTCATATCGAGATCGCGCACCTCTGCATCGAAGTCGAGGAGGCCGAGCGTGTTAATCGTACCGTTCAGAACCATATCCACCATCGGCGAATAGATGTGGAACACCTGCACGCGGATGATGCCGTTATCGAGGAAGTAGTCGCCGTCCATACCCGAGAGAATAGCGCCCGCATAGCTGCCGCGATAGAAGTGAACATAGCCTACCGCGTGCGGGTTGTCGAGCGTCCCCGTGAACTTTATGATGTTGTCGATGTTGCCCGTAATCGGCTGATCCGGCGCGACAAGCGCCGCCACATCCTCCATGCGTGCACCCATCGTATCGATCTGAAGGTCGATGCGCCGCTCACCCGCGAAACCAATGGTTCCATTCACGAGCCATACCTCACGCCCACCGCGCTCCATCGAGAAATCGTGGATGCCGATGCCCGAGAGCGATCCCTCCGCACGAAAGAGCAGACTGTCGAACGGCTGATACAGGAGATCCCCATTCATCGCCGAGACGCTCATCTCAACGTGCGGATCGTGCATGTCGCCGTGCACCTGCCCCGTGAAATCCGACAGCCCCGAGAAATGGAGACGCCCATCCAAGCGATTGAGCAGGGAGAGATCCGCATGTGCACCGTAGAAACGCAGGTCGAGCGCAGAACCGCCCATAACCTTCCCCTCGACGCCGAGCTCCGTTCCATTGGGGAGCTTCATGCTGAGGAAGTCAATCGTCAGATCGCTCCCTCGGAGGATAAAGGACGCATTCGCATGTTCCACGGGAATCATACGATAGCTGCCGTTGAGCATCTCCGCACTGCCGTAGACCGTAGGTGCATCCGCCCCCTGTCCGTGTATGCCAAAATCGGCGCGCAGTGCGCCGTCGAGATCCTCGGGCATGGCTGCCGAAAGCGCACGCAGCCCCGCGAGCCGAATGCCGTCCGCCGTGAGATGCGCCGTATAGGATTGGTCTCTTGTGTCAAAGACACCCGCGCCCGAGAGCTTGCCGTCAAAGATCTCCGCCGTCAGATCATGGAACGAAATGGTCCCATCCGCATAGGAAACATCCGCGGATGCCGCGCGGAAAGATACGTCATCGACGGCCCCCTCCGCCGCCGAGAGATGCCCCTCGGCCATCGGCGCCGCAAACGTCCCCGTCACATGCACATCCGCCGTCACAGCCCCCACGTATGAGCTGCTCGGGAGAATTTGATCCACGGCAAAATCCTTTGCACGCAAAGTGAGATCAAGATAGGGCGCATCCGTGTCGAAGCGGATTGTGCCGTCGACACGCGCTGTCTGCCCCGCCGCCTCCGCTGTGGCGGCGAGGAAGAGAGAGCGCTCGTTGAACGTGAGTGCAGAGCTTTTCAGCTGTGTCTCCGTTCCGTAAATATTCGCTGCTCCCTGTGCGCTGTCCACACGTCCATCCAGCGTCAACACCCCGTCTGTGCGGCGGAGCTTCAGCCCCACATGACCCGCATGCACACGATGAACCTGCACCTCCTCGGGCAGGGCTCCCTCGGGCAGAAATTTGAGCAGCGGTGTGAGATCTGCATCCTCCGCTGCCAGATACAGTTCCTGTGTCCCGCCGACGTAGGTGCCGCGCACATGCAGAGGAACTCCTGCAAGCGCGCCCGTGAGATCATAGGACACATCGCTGCGATCAACATCTACGGCACCTGTAATGCCGTCCAGTTCATAGGTGCGCTCACCTGCAGTGACGGTCGCTGTCGCCCCCTCCATACGGATGCGCCCCTCGAAACTGCTCGGCTCCGCATCATCCCTGCCAAGATCACTGTAGTTCCACGTTCCATCTGCACGCTGCACAATCTCCGCGTGCGCACCCGTGAGCAGAATTTCATCAACCGAGGTTTCCGGCGCTGAAAGCAAAGAAAGCAGACGAAGCGTCACCCGCGCCTCATCGGCACGGAGGACAGCCTTCGCCTGCCTATCATAAATCACAATATCATCCAGCTTCAGTTCATGCAGAGAACAGATCTCCACTGCACCGATGTGCACCGTTGTCCCCAACTTCTCTGCTGCGAGACTCTCAGCCATCCGACCTGCCTCGGTCATGAACGCCTGAGCGCGCACAATGTGAATGAGCACTGCCGCGCAGACGAGGATTGCCGCAGCTGCAGCAATCCCGATATACGCTCTCCGTCTCATAGAAAACCTCTTATTTGTTCATCTTCGCCTCATAGGCAGCATTTGCCGCCTGCACACGCGCTGCCGCAATCATCGCGGCATCCACCGGTGCGTGCGCAGGAGCGGGACGCACCTCGGCCCCCTTCGGTGTTTCAAAGATCGCATCATCGTGCAGCTGTGCCTCTGCACGGGCAGCAGGGGCGCGTTTTCCCACTTCCTCTGCCGCACGGTAGCGCTCGGTATCGAGATCGACGGGCACCCCCATCGCATTGTCGAGGCTTGCCTTGCTCGTATTATACGTATAGAGCGCTGTCGAGTAGTTCATACGCGCTGTCGTCAGGTTGTCCGACGCGCGCATGACCTCAAGATTCGTCCCCACGCCCGCATTGTAGCGGACACGGGCGATATTATAGTCCTCTTCCGCCTGCTTGACTGCAGTTTCCGACGTCTTGATGTTCTGCTCCGCCGCACGCAGATTCAGATACGCCGTATGCACATCGAGGCGAATCTTCTCATCCGTCGCAGCGAGTGCCTCCTCTGCCTTGCGCAGCCTTGCCTTTGCCGCATCCACCTGCGCCGCCGTCACCCCGTTGTCGAAGATATTCCACGATGCACTGATTCCCGCGGCCCATGTATCGCTGCTCACATGGTCATCCTTGAAGGGACGTTCCCCTGCGATCGAACGCGTTGCCGACGCATTCACCGTCGGATGGTAGCCGGCCTGCGCCGTACGCACCCCCGCCTCAGCCTGCTTCACCGCATAGAACGCGGCCGCACCGTCCGCGCGATAGAGAAGCCCGTAGTCCGTGCAGTCCTCGAGTGTGAGCACATAGTCCGTATAGCGCAGCTCGTCGTTGATCGTGAGCGTCGTATCGGTCGGTACACCAATCACATTGTTCAGCGTCGCAACGGCAACCTCATAGTTGTTCTTCGCCGTCGTCAGATTCTGCTGTGCATTCGCCAGCTCCACCTCGGAGGCGAGCACATCCGCGCGCGCAACCGTACCGACACGGAATTGCGCATTCACATCCGCAAGATGCGTCTGCAGCGTCGCCACCGTATTTTCACGTACCTTCACCAGATTGCGCGCCTGCAGGATATTGAAATAATCCACCGTCGCCGTCAGGCGGATCGTCTGTTTCGTCTGTTCGAGCGCAAAATCTGCCGCGTTCAGCCCGTAGCGGGCCGCCTTCCGCTGCGCATTGAGCGCCGCACTATAGACCGGCATCGAGATCGTGCCCGTATTGCCGTAGTTGTATTTGACCCCTGAGCTCTCGTAAGCCTTGCCGCCGACACGGTTCGCTGTCGTCGACCATGTCAGCGTTGGCCCCATTGAGCGATTCGCCTGTGCAAGCGAGGCATGCGCTGCATCTACATCCGTCAGCGCCTCTTTGATCGTGCGGTTGTTCTCGAGTGCCATCTGTACCGAGCGCGCGAGATCCACCTGCATCGTCTCCGCCGAAACAGGCGCCGCAAAAAGACCAACGGCAGCAGTAAGAGCCAACGTCCGTACAAGGCGTCCGGCAAAATATCCCCTATTTTTCAAAACCATTTCCTCCTCGTCCGCCAAGGAATCACCCGAACGGAGGCCTGCTCCAACGATAGTCAATACCATGAAATCGTATTGACAGACACTTTCATTGTATCAGTTCCACAGGCTTTTTTCAAATAAATTTATTGTTAGGTGACCGGAGCAGAGCATACGCAGCGAACACAACGCCGCCTCCTCGAGTGCACCTCCGACAATGGAGAAGGTATTTATGCACGATAATTTCCGCTTGTGCTGCGGGAAAAATTGCGGTACCATAAGGTGAGACATAATTTTTCGAAAACTTCTTGTCCTATGTTTGAAGGACAGCATCTACCGCAAGGAGGTTTCCATGTACGAGCATATCAAGTTATCCGTTCAGGACGGCATTGCGACGATTACGATCGACCGCCCCGCCTCGAACAATGCGCTGAATGCGCCGATGTTCCGCGATCTGATCAGCGCGGTGGAACACTGTGACGCAGACGATGCGGTGAAGGTTCTCATCGTCACGGGCGCGGGCAAGAACTTCTCCGCCGGCGGTGATATCAAGGAGATGGCATCGTTCGACTTCATCAGCTACGATCTCTCCATTCTGACAGGGCAGGCATCGCTCGCCCTGCGCCGCTGCGCGAAGCCCGTCATCGCGATGGTGAACGGGGCGGCGGCAGGGGCGGGCTGCGGCATCGCGCTCGGCGCGGATTTCCGCATCATGACGGAGGAGAGCTGCCTCCTCACGGCGTTCTCCAGTGTCGGGCTGCCGGGCGATACGGGCTGTATCTACCATCTGAAGCAGATTGTCGGACTCGCAAAGACAATCGAGCTGATGGCACTGAGTCCGCGCATCTACGGCAAGGAGGCATTCCGGCTGGGACTGACGACGCGGCTTGCCCCCGACGGGAAACTCGAGGAGGAGACGCAGGCGTTCACCGAGAAGCTGCTGCGCCGCCCGCTCAGTGCGCTCGCACTGCAAAAGCAGCTCTACTACGAGGTGTTCTACCGTGACTACATGGCGTACAGCCGCCTCGAAGCGGAAAACCTCGCAAAGGCAGGTGCATCCGCCGACCATCGCGAAGCGGTGACGGCGTTTATTGAGGGACGGAAGCCGATTTTTAATCAGAATGATTAAGGCTTGAAAAAGGACACGGATTGTAGTATCTTTAGTAAAGAATTTCCTAGCTGACATTCGTTAGCCAATAGAAATCCCCCTCGGGCGTGATGACCCGAGGGGGATTTTTCACTGAGCGAGTATAAATTTTCATTGTAAAACCGGCAATCGCAAAAATTTCTGCGATTGCCGGTTTTTACTGCCATGACATATGCAATTTTCGTCCCTGCGCCGCACAATCTGACAAGTAGAGATTGATGAGCGTCTGATAGGGTATCCCGACCTCTGCGGACTGTGCCTTGAAGTAGGCTACTGCCTCGTGGTTGATGTTGATCGTGATCTGTTGTCTGAGACGCTTTGTATAGGGGTTTTTTCGCGGATTCAGACTCATAATATCGTATTCATCTCTCATCTTCATAACCTCCCTACTAAATTATCCCAATATATTTGCTTCTCATGCTTCGTTGCTTTTCGCGCTGAAATAATCCGTATAACATCCTCATCGCGATAGCAATGGCTAACAATGCACAGTTTCTCTGTATCCGTCACGCCAATGATGAGAAATCGCTCCTCCCCGACAGAGTGATCGGGATCATCGAAGAGAACAGAATCATCATCATAGAAAACCGTCTCTGCTTCTTCAAAAGACACGCCATGTTTCTTCTGATTGGAGAGGTTCTTGGCTTCATCCCATGTGACGTTCATATCTATAATTATATTATACATATATTCTACCGCCCGTCAATCAAGGAATCACTGATAAATTCAGCGCTTCCTTAAAACTCCTGCCGTACGCCCGTGTAGAACGCGCGCTTCTTCGAGCTGTTCACGTCGTTCCACTCGCCGAAGAGGTAGGTGCCGCCGCGCAGCTGATACTGCGCGCGCAGACGGAGGGTAGGATCGTTTGGGTCGTAGGCATCGGCGGAGAATTTGAATTTCTCGCCCGCATAGGCGTCGACACCGACACCCGCCGCACCCGCGACGACGCCCGCACGTGCGCCGAAGGAGGTGCCGCGTGTGCCGACCTGTGCATTGAATTTGTCCCCGCCGCCGATATCGTCGACACCGAGGGTCGCATACAGCCCCTTCGTCTCGCCGACATCGAGGTTGAAGTTCGTGCGCCAGTCATCCGCCTTGCCGCTGTACATGGCATCGACCTTCGGCGTGATCTTGACGTTTTCGAGCCGCCCCATGAGTCCGTTCGCCTTGTCCGACATCGTGCGCGCGTTGTGGATGAGGGCGCGCGCGTCCTCCTGCGTCTGCTTGTCGCCCGCAACGGACTCAATGCCCTCTGCGATCCGCAGCATGCGCTCCGAGGTCTCCGTGATGTTCGTGAGCGTCTTTTTCAGATTCTCCGCCGTCTGAGGATCTGCACCGACGGTCTCGAGATTTGTCATGACGCGCTCGACGCTCTCTGTGGTCTGCGCGAGATTTGCCGACATGGTGTTCATGTTTGCGAGCATTTCATGCAGATTGCCGCGATTCTCCGCCGCCATCTGCTCGAGCGTCGCGGTCAGCCCGTCGAGGTGTGCCGTCATCTGCTCCATGTTGACGACGAGCTGCACCATCGAGGTCTGGAAGCCCGGCGCGCCAACGATGTTGTTGATCGACGTGAGCATTGCCTCGACCTGAATAATCATCTTGTTCAGCTCGGTGAACATCGTGTCCATGCCCATCTCGTCCGCGCCGTAGAGGGAGTCGCCGCCCGTGTAGAAGTCCGTGCTC
>ERZ773022.2559-NODE-2559-length-10806-cov-8.277742_pt1 | contig 10806 bp, 7 predicted proteins | sample MGYA00580839_ERZ773022 | MGnify/ENA primary metagenome ERZ773022 (study PRJEB29015, sample SAMEA2738020) | human oral metagenome | biome: human oral; feature: human-associated habitat; material: dental | place: China | collected 2044 ... | reverse complement strand
TCCTTGCACGTCTGGGCAAGACACGGCTGCGTCCGGGCGGGCGTGAGGCGACGGAGTGGCTGCTCGGCCATGTCGACTTTACGGCGGATACGCGCGTCCTGGAGGTCGCGTGCAACATGGGCACGACGATGGTCGCCCTCGCAGAGGCGCACGGCTGCCGCATCACGGGGCTCGACATGAACCCGAAGGCGCTCGAGAAGGCGCGTGCGAATATCGAGAAGCACGGCCTCGGCGATGTGATCGATGTGGTGGAGGGGAATGCCCTCGCGCTGCCGTTCCCCGATGCGTCGTTCGATGTGGTCATCAATGAGGCGATGCTCACGATGCTGCCGCGCGAGAACAAGGCGAAGGCGATTGGCGAGTACTTCCGCGTGCTGAAGCCGGGCGGCATCCTCCTCACGCACGATGTCGCGCTGCGCGTGACGGATGAGGCGGAGACGGCGGAGCTGCGTGCGGGCATCTCCCGTGCGATCAATGTGAACGTCGATCCGCTCCCGCACGCGCTCTGGGAGAAGCTCTTCCGCGATGCGGGCTTTACGATCGAGGTGCAGACGGGCGATATGACCCTGCTCGATCCTGCGGGTCTGGTGCGTGACGAGGGCTTTGACGGGGCGATGAAGATCATCCGCAACGGCCTGCGGACGGAGAACCTCGAGCGGTTCCGCAAGATGTTCAACTTCTTCTTTGACCACAACAAGGAGTTCTCGTACATCGCGGTTGTGAGCCGAAAGTAACGGCGCAGTCTGCCTTGTTGGGAGAGCGGGCGAAGGCATGCGTTTTGGTTCATGTATGAGGAGGAATCGTATGCGGATGACAAAGCAGAGCGCTCTTGCGGCGGCGGTCGCGCTCACTCTTTCGAGTGCAGGGCACGCGGTTTATGCAGGGGATGTGCAGACACAGAAGGAAGGCTATGAGACGGCTCCTGTTGTGGTGACGGCATCGGGCTTTGAGGAGGATGTGCGCTATGCGCCGGCGAGTATCTCCGTGATCCATGCGGAGGAGATCGCAAAGCGCGGCTACACTGATCTGCGTCAGGTGCTCGACACGGTGGAGGGCGTCGATACCTTCGGTGCGACGGGGCGATTCGATACGCCTGCGATCTCGATTCGCGGCATGGGTGACAGCTATACGCTGATCCTCGTGGACGGGGTGGCGCAGGTGGGCCCCGGCATCGCGGGCGGCATGATGCGCAGCTTTAACCAGCTCGCGAACACGAGCCTGCCCTCTCCGGCCCAGATTGAACGCATCGAGGTGGTGCGCGGCCCCATGTCGACCCTCTACGGGTCGGATGCGATGGGCGGTGTGATCAACATCATCACGAAGAAGGTGACGAATGAATTCCACGGCGCTGTCTCCGTCGGCAGTATCCTTGAGACGACGGATGACAAGTCGAACACGATGAAATACAACTTCAACGTGGCGGGGCCCATTACGCGCGACAAGGTCGGGATGCAGATGCGCGGCAGCTATCTGAAACGCGGCCCATCGGCATTCGGCGTGGACAAGGAGAAGCGTGACTACGACAACTGGAATCTCGGGACACGCGTGACCTACACACCCGCCGCGGGGCACAGCTACTACATCGATGTGGACCGTGCGCAGAATATGCGCGATGGGGAATTTGCACAGAGGGGGAGGATGCCGGCGCCAATCCCGAATACGTTCGTGCGGACGAATCTCCTCGGCGATCTGTCGCAGCGCTTTGACCGTACCAAGGTTGTGCTCGGCGCGGAAAACAAGGTCGGAAGGCATGGGACATGGACGAATACGCTCTCCTTCCTGCGCAACGAGATGCACTTCGATGCGAATCTGGCAGGTACGGCAAATCCCTCCCTGATCCCGCATATCTTTATTCCGATCAAATCGACGATCCGCAACCGTGTCAAAAATGATTTCGTTACCTACGATACGAAGTACGTCGCGGATCTCAGCGATGCGCATACACTGACCGTTGGCGGACGCTGGCAGCGGGAGAGCGTGGACTATCATCTGATGCGCCGGCTGCAGCCGACCAATCTCTCGATGCTGCCGCCTCCGATGCAGATGATGTTCCGCAATCTGATGCAGCGGCGCAGCTCCAACGACAACGGCAGTGTCTCGCGCACGCACTGGGCACTCTACGGTGAGGATACGTGGGCGGTCACGAAGAAGCTCGTCTTTACCTACGGTCTGCGCTACGATCATCCCGAGGACTACGACGACAATCTCAGTCCGCGCGCCTACCTCATCTATATGCCGAACCACAACTTTACGGTGAAGGGCGGTATCGCGACGGGCTACAAGGCACCGACGATGCTCCAGTCCTCGCCCGTGGACGTTCATCTCAATATCACGGGGGAGGTCTACCGCGGCAATACGGGGCTGAAGCCCGAGCGATCGACGACCGAGGAGATCGGCTTCTACTACCACAACGATCATGCGACGGACGCACATCTGACGTTCTTCCACACGAACTTTAGGGACAAGATCGATCTCAGCGATCCGACGGTCATCGGCGGCGAGAGTGTGCGTGTCTATGAGAATGTCGGCAAGGCACGCATCCACGGCGTAGAGCTGGGAACGGATTTCGCGCTCGCGCCGAAGCTGCGGGCGGGGCTGAACTGGACGTTCCTCACGAGCAGTATCAAGAGCGGCGCGAACAAGGGGCAGCCGCTGCGCTCCACGCCGAAGCAGGCGGTCAATCTGAAGCTCGACTGGATGCCGACGGATGCGACGGATGTATGGATGAGCGCTCAGTACCGCAGCGGGATGTATCGGTCAAAACAGGCGGCGGGGCTTTCCTCGACCTATCACCCGTTCACTGTCCTCAATATGGGCGTGACGCACAAGCTGAGGGACGGGCTCTCCGTCCAGTTCGCTGTGAACAATCTGCTGAACCGCGACTTTGACCGTGCGGCGACGGCAGCGGATGGCATGAAGTACAGTGTCTACTATGATGATCTCGATGCCGACGGCATCGCGGGCGGTTCCTATATGTCGCGCCGCAGCTATTGGCTCGGGATGACGTATGAATTCTGATATGCGCGGCCTTCCCCGTGCGGCACGGGGGGCGCAAGTGACGGAAGGTACACTTGCAGCACTGTCGCTGACATAAGATAAGGGCTGTTGGACGAAGTTTTCTCGCTTCGTCCAACAGCCCTTTTGCATGGAAACAATCAATAATAATAAATATATATAAATACCTATAAAATGGAAATAATTAAGAAAAATAATCCAATCCGTGTACCCCGTTTTGTGCATGGCGCTCTGCGATCCATGCCTTGAGACGCGCGGGATCGCTGTTCAGCACGAGTTCCTCGGGGAAATCGATGTCCGCCAGGATGGCGTGCGTATGGCTGTGCTCGCCCACGTCGATGTCGATGTGCGCGTCGCTGCCGATGATGATATGCGTGCCGTGACGGCGGCAGGCGGCGAGGAGGTCCCGCGCGAGGAGCTCCGAGCCCTTGCGCGGGCCGCTTGGGTTGTGCGAGGCGTTGTTCGCCTCAATGAGGACGTGGTGTTCGGCGGCGGCGCGTGCGAGTGTGTCGAAGTCGACGGGATAGGCGGGGTTGTCGGGGTGACCGATGATGGCGACGTAGGGGTTGGCCATTGCGCCCACGAGGGCACGCGTATTTTCCTCCTGCGTTCCGGGCCTGATGACGAGGTCGTGCAGGCTCGCGATGGCGTAGTGCATCTTTTGCAGGATGCGTGCGGGGAGATCGACGCTGCCCTCGTAGTCCATGATGTTCAGCTCTGCGCCCATGATGATGTCGATGCCGTAGGCGGCGGGGCGGATGACGCGGAAGTTGCAGAAGTACAGCTCGTGGAATGTGCCGGGCAGTGCGGGTGCGTGGTCGGAGATGCCGAGGAGGGCGAGCCCCTTCGCCTTTGCCGCGGCGGCCATCTCACGGATGGTGCTGTAGGCGTGCACGCTCGCCAGTGTATGCGTGTGGATGTCGATGATGTCAGTCATGGGAGGCTCCGATCTTTTATCTTGCAGATTTGATGATGCTTTGCTATAATAAGAACAGAAGGAACGCCTCGGGCGGTGCCTTTCCAGGATCGCGTTTTTTTCTATGAACCGCTCAACTGGTCAGAGCTGGGCGGTTATTTCTTTTTGGTTATCGCAAGCACGTAGCCTGTTGCCACGATGAGTAGTACGATCGCGCCAATTTCGCTCATAGCTGCTCACCCCCTTTCGGGGGAAAGACACCGCCGTTGTCCGAGGACATTCCGTTTCTATTATAGACATAACCGACGAAAAAAAGCAATATGTTCTCATAAAAATGCCCCGCAGTACATCTGCGGGGCATTTTGTATTGGTTTTCCTAGAGCTTGAACTTGTTCGTGGTGTTCTGCAGGTCGGTCGCAAGCATGGCGAGCGACTGGGATGCCGAGGCGATCTCCTCGCTCGATGCGGACTGCGACTGGGACGAGGAGGAGATGTTCTGCATGTGGTCTGCGGTCTTCTCCGTGATCTCGTTGACCATGGTCGCGGACTGGACGATCTTCTCTGTGCCGCTGGTGACGGTCTGCATGGAGCTGTTGATGTCTGCCATCTGCTCTTTGATCTCCTCGACCATGCGCATGATGCTCTCGAACTGGGTGCCGACCTCGTGAATGGCGGATGCTCCTGCCTGTACCTCGGCCGTGCCGCTCTGCATGGCGGCAACTGCCCGTGAGGTGTCATTCTGCACGCCCGCGATCCGATCCTTGATCTGGTCCGCTGCCTCGCGGCTCTGCTCGGCGAGCTTTCGGACTTCCTCGGCGACGACCGCGAAGCCGCGCCCCGTCTCGCCCGCGCGTGCCGCCTCGATGGCGGCGTTGAGGGCGAGGAGGTTGGTCTGGTCGGCGATGGCGGAGATGGTCTCGACGATCTCGCCGATCTGCTTGGAGCTCTCGCCGAGCTTCTCGACGACCTCGGCGGAGCGCAGGACGCTCTGCTCGATGCCCGTCATCTTCGTCATCGCTTCGTTCATGAGGGACTCGCCCTTCGCCGCAGCCTCTGCCGTACGGACGGAGTTGCCCGCGACACGTTCCGCCTTTTCCGTGACAGTATCGATGTCACCGGAGACGATGCCGATGTTCTTCTTCGCTCCCGCGAGGCTTTCCAGCTGCGCGTCCGTGCCCTCGGCGACATTGGCAACGGTGCCCGCGATCTCCGTGGCGGACTCTGCCATCTGGTGCGCCCCCGCCGTCAGCTGCTCGGAGGCGGCGGCAAGCTGCTCCGCCGTTCCCGCGACCTGCCGTATGACATCGCGGATGTTCTTCATCATCGCGTTGAAGTTCGCCGCAAGCTGTCCAAGCTCGTCCTGTGAGGTGACCGGCAGATCAGAAAGGTGCAGATCGCCCTGCGCAAGCGCATCAACATGGTGCTTGAGGCGCGCGGTCGCACCCGTGATCGTTGTGGCGAAGCGCAGGAGCGCAAGGATGATGCCTGCGATGAGCAGGATGCCGAGGATGCTCAGGATGGCGTAGGTTGTCTTGAGGCTCGCGAGCTGCGCAAAGGCGACGCGCTCGGGCACGGCAATGGCGACGATCCAGCCCGTCGAAGGGACGGTTGCGTAGGCGATGATCTGCTCCTCGCCATCCTTCTCCGTGGCGAAGTAGCCGTTTTTCCGCTGCTGCATCGTGGGCAGATTTTCCTTGAGGACGGGATTCTCCTCCGCCTTGTGCATCGCCAGCCCCTCGCTGGACGCGATGATGAGCCCCGACGGATCGACAATGATCCCCTCGCCCTCGCCGTGATACTTCAGCTCCTTGACACGCTTGTCGAGTGTGGCAAGCGATATGTCGACACAGACCGCACCTCGCACTTCTCCTGCACGGTTCTTGTATGATTTTGTGGCGGACACCACCATTTGTTTCTGCGTGATGTCTTCGTATGGTGCGGTGAAGGTCAGTCCGTTCTTTTTGATGGCATCGTTGTACCACGGACGGTCATGCGGGTTGACATGGTCGCTCACGTCTCCCCGGACCCATCCGATAAAGAAGTTATCCTCGGTACCGACGTTCACATCGAATACCTCCGGATCGTCCGCCGCGAGACAGAGCAGACTCCGGTCGTGATTGTCGGGGCGATCTGCAAACTCGGACAGCAGATTCGCCGTCGCCTCGGCGATCTGTCCGCGCTTGGTGAGCCAGCTGTCGAGCTGCGCCCCCTGCACGTCCAGTGCCGCAGCAATCTCTCCTGCTGTGCTCTCCGTGAGGGCATCCTGCGCCTTGTAGTAGCCGATCCCGCAGATCGCCACAACGAGGAGCGCCATCAGCGTTCCCATGAGAAGCAGCTTTTGTTTGATTCCCAATGTACTCCTTCCTTTCTAAAAGATATATTGATAGATATTAAAATTTTATACCACGGCGCGGTGAAAAGCAAGGAGTTTATCATATTTTTCTAGTAAGCCGGAAAATAATGACAAATAATAGGAATAGATAGAGGATTTGCCCATGATTCTCCCCGTTGCATTGCGGCGCGGGATATGGTAGGATAGGCGGTGTTTTGGCCGCAAAGAGCCCTGTGCCTTTGACGGCAGGAAGTTCATAGGAGGTTCATCATGCAGGATGAAAAAAAAGCGGCGGACGCCATCACCCGTGAGGCGAGGCGTACCGCTGCGGCAGGGATTCTCTTTGCCGTACTCTGGACGGTGCTGGGATTTGGACTCGCGGAAGTCGATGTGCAGGTTGCGGGCTTCCCTCTCTGGGCAGTCACCTCGTCCATCGGCGTGCTGCTTGTGGGGACGGCGCTCGCCGTGTACCTCGCGCGCACGGCGGAGGATATGCCCCTCGATGAGCGTACAGAGGAGGTGGGACGATGAGCAGCAGTCTCCTCGTACTTCTCCCGCTCCTCGGCTTTATGGCGGCGATGCTCGCACTCGGCTTTTACGTGCGGCGGCAGAGCACGGCGGGCGGTTTTCTTTCCGGGTACTTCGTCGGGGGACAGACGCTCGGCGCGTTCGTCCTCGCCATGACGATGGTCGCGACATACAGCTCGGTCAGCTCGTTTGTCGGCGGCCCCGGCATGGCGTACGAGATCGGCTTCGGCTGGATCTACATGGCGGTCATTCAGACGATGACCATCTTCCTCGTGCTCGGCATCTTCGGCAAGAAGGTCGCGCGGCTGGCGCGGCGCATCCACGCCGTCACGATTGTCGATATCATCCGTCACCGCTATCGGTCGGACGCGCTTGCGGCGCTCGCGGCATTTGTGATCGTCATCTTCTTCGCCGCCTCGATGGTCGCACAGTTCGTCGGCGGGGCGCAGCTCTTTGCCGCCGTCACGGGGTATAGCTACGAACTTGGACTCGTGCTGTTCGGTATCGTCGTCGTTGTCTATACATCAATCGGCGGATTTCGTGCCGTTGCCCTCACAGATACGTGCTGTGCGATTGTGATGATGCTCGGCATCGTCCTTCTCTTTTACTACGTACTGGAAGCGGGCGGAGGTCTTACGGCGATCCTTGCAGAGCTGCGCAGCGCGCATCCGGAGATGCTGACGCCGACGGCGGCGGGGCGCATGCCCGTTTCCCTCTACATCTCGCAGTGGCTGCTCGTCGGCGCGCTCACGATTGCGCTGCCGCAGTCGGTTGTGCGCGGCATCAGCTATCGGAGCAGCCGCGATATGCACCGCGCCATGATAATCGGCACGGTCGTTATCGCCTTTATGAACATCGCCGTGAACCTCGTCGGCGTGCTCGGGCGCGGGGTGCTCGGCGTCGATGCAAAGGCGCTCGGCGGCGTGGACAGCGTGATCCCGCAGCTGATGGCACGCGTCATGCCGCCGGAGCTGCTGGGGCTTGCGATCATCGGCCCCTTGGCGGCGTCGATCTCCACCATCTCGGGCGTGCTCATCGTCGCCTCGTCCGCCGTCGTGAAGGATGTCTACCTCCATCACCAGCAGCAGCGCGGCAGATTCGTCCCCGAGCGGACGCTGCGCCGCCTCTCGATGGGCGTCACCGCCGTGCTCGGCATCATCGTCTTTGTCCTTGCCGTCGCACCGCCGTCGCTCATCTGGCTCATCAATATGTTTGCGTTCGGCGGCCTTGAGACGGCGTTCTTCTGGGTGCTCGTCTTCGGACTCTTTACAACATGGGCAAACCGCACGGGCGCACTCGCGGCAATGGGCGGCGGTACGCTCCTCTACTGCGCGGCAATGGCGGCGGGCTTCAAACCGCTGGGGCTGCATCCGATTGCCATCGGCATCACCGTTTCTCTGCTGCTCTTCCTCGCGGGAAGCTGGTGGGAGCGGCGCAGAGAGCGCGCTTGACAATCTTTTGTTGTAACGATATAATAAAGAGACAAAAAGAGTGACTGATGAGTGGTTCCGTCGGTCTCTCCCTCAATATTCTTTGTGTTTGAAGAAAGAGCCTTCGTTACCTTGCGATAGGTTCTTTTTTCTTGTCTATGGTCTCACAACAAGCGGCAGAAAGTACGCCTCCGTGCCTGCGATCTCGGCGGGGGAGAACCGCGCGCCGACGGCGGAGGGCGTGTCAAAGAGCATGAAGCACGAAAGTGTAAGATACCCCTCGATCGTGCCGGAGTCGACCGTGTGGACGAAGCGCGGCTGACGGATGAAGTCCTGATACATCGCCGCGTGGCTCGGGCGACATATAATCTCGTCCGCGTTGTCGGGCTGCTTCTCGTGGATTGTTTCTGCGTGTCCGTCCCGTTTTTCGACCAGGCGGACGTGCTTGCCCTCGCGCCCCCAGATCTCCTTGCGAATGTACGTGCCGTCCTTGAGCGCGGCGAAGTCCTCCTCAAAATAAGAGGGCACGAGATAGCGTTCCACGAGCGCACATTCTGCGGGCGTGAGAAACTGCTCCGTCCGCGCGAGTGCGTAGACGAGCGCCATAAAGGACTTGTTCTGCAGGAGGATCGCCTCAGGCGGATTCATCAGAGCAAATGCGCCTTCCTTATATAAGTCCAGAAACATCGCACCGAGCGGCTCTCCATCCGGCGTGCGCTCGTCAATCAAGATCTCCATTGGATGCAGACGATAGAGTGCTGCTGCATATCTGCTGTCCGCGAGGGGAATCCCCTGCTCGTCAATCTCCATCTCGTAGAATGAGAGAAAGCGGATATCCCCGTCCGGCACGCCCTCCTGCATCGTACGCATGAGAAACAGCGTCGTTGCGAGATCCTCGGGATAGTCGTCAAAGCAGGAAAAGACGAACGGGCGGTGCATGAGCGTTTGTCGTCTCAGATCGGCGATGGGAGCGGCGAGCTGATTGTGGATGCGCGTGAGGAAGTCGCGCAGCTGCGTCCGCGTGCCCTCGTTTGGGTCACGTCGCCCATCATACGTCGCCGCAACGCCATTGGCATAGAAGGACTCCACAAGAAAACAGGGCGTATCCGCATTGATCTCAACCATGCGGATACGCCCTTTCGCATCGAGGACGAAGTCGAAGCGCGCGAGCCATGTCGGCAGCCCAAACGCATTCGGGATGCGCAGATAGGGGAGCAGTTCGCGCGGCAGATCCATCGCACGTGCGAAGTCGTCGGGGGCGTTCTGCAGCACCTGCGCCGCCTTGCAGAAGATGTGAAACAGCCCTGCCGAGGCACGGCGCATCTCGTCATAGAACATCTGCGGAAACTCCTGCACCGTATGGGTAGGATAGCGGTCAGTATAGTCGCCGTATTGAACATAGGTGAAGATATCCGGATCAAGTACGTCGATGTAGGTCTCTTTTTGCGTGCTGTTCACGTTATGACCCTCCCGAGGAGCGGAGCCCTGCCTGCCCGAAGCCGGATCGCCGGCTGACCTCGCCCGCCTTTTCGCTTTTCTTTTCGTTGTAGCTGCGCCCCGCATAGCTGTGATTGACCACATGTCCATGCGCGCCTGTGCCGGACACGGTGTATTTCTCGGGCAGCGGCGCGAGAGGCGCGTTTGCGCGGTAGGTCATCTGCGCGAGATCCATCGTGCCGCCCGCGTAGGAAAACCCGTGGAACGCAAAGTAGTTCGGTGCAAGGGGGGCGAGGAGGCTCGCCGTACCGAACAGCCAGACGAGGTCGCCCGCGCCGTCATGGCGAAAGGTGACGGCGGTCGCATCGTCATAGAGCGCGGTCTCCGTGCCGTCGCCGTTGTTGAGCAGGGTGTAGCGGCGGTCGTATGTATCGGCGAGCCGTGCCTCGCCCGCATTCCACTCGGGATGCACGGCATCAGCGATTGCAAAGGCAATATCATGACGATAGAAATACGCTGCACCGAGCGCCCCGACGGAGGCAAATGCGGCAGCGAGAATGGCGGCCTTGCGCCCCATGTTTTCCATGCAGAACCTCCTCTATGCAGCTTCTCCTGTAATCGCTCAAAGCGCCCCTACCACCGCTTGCTGACCTGTCCAAGAAGCAAGCCCCATAGGGCGCAGCTGATTGGAAAACAGGTCGTATGCGAAAACGTCCCAAGAACACGAGCGTTAGCACGTGTGATTGGTTGACGTTGACCGCTCGCGGTCCCCCTCCCCCGTAGTGACGGGGGAGGCTTTTTTCGTGAGCACGCTCCTCAATGCACCGCGCCGCTAATGACGAGCGACAGCCCCACGAAGATGCCGAAGACGAGGATGCCCGCCGCCGTATTGCCGCGCTGGATCTCGGCGGCAAGCGCATACTTGCGGTGCCACGCATTGATGACAAAGAAGCCGATGATAAAGAAGAGTATGCCGACGGCGGCGTAGACAGCGCTCGCCACAACGCCCTGCACAAAGTCCGCCGTCAGCGTCTCGTAGGCAGGGGATATGATGACGGCACGCAGGATCTCGCCGATCCCGATGAAGGAGCCTGCCGACAGCCACGCGACCGCGCGGTTGCCGCGCCGAATCTCCTCGGCAAAGTCGC
>ERZ773022.2558-NODE-2558-length-10808-cov-8.855017_pt1 | contig 10808 bp, 7 predicted proteins | sample MGYA00580839_ERZ773022 | MGnify/ENA primary metagenome ERZ773022 (study PRJEB29015, sample SAMEA2738020) | human oral metagenome | biome: human oral; feature: human-associated habitat; material: dental | place: China | collected 2044 ... | reverse complement strand
CATCCCCGCAAGGGGACGGAAACTATTGGCGGAGGCTACGAAGCGACGTTTCCATAGTAATTTCAAAACCACATCCCCGCAAGGGGACGGAAACCCGTCTAATCTAAAAGCCAACCTTGATAGAAAACGCCCAATTTCAAAACCACATCCCCGCAAGGGGACGGAAACAGAGCTAAAGCTTTTCTAACGACATCTCCGAACTCGATTTCAAAACCACATCCCCGCAAGGGGACGGAAACCTGAATTCTGAAATCATACAGTTTTCTCCTTTCAAATTTCAAAACCACATCCCCGCAAGGGGACGGAAACAATTCATGAATTCCAGCAAACCCCGGCGCTTCGTAGCGAATTTCAAAACCACATCCCCGCAAGGGGACGGAAACGATTACACTTTAGCAGACTTCTCTTCAAGCTCAAGGATATTTCAAAACCACATCCCCGCAAGGGGACGGCACACACAAGGGGCATTTGCCCCTTATTTTTTTATGCTTTTTTAACGGAAATGTGACTTTTGCAACGGAATCGCGAAACGTTCTCATCTATACTAATCTCATTGATGATAGATGTTTTCAATCATATAGATGGGAGCGATGACAATGACAGATGAGATGAAGCACGAACCGGGACACGAATTTCTTGCGCGTCTGGGCAAGACGCGGCTGCGTCCGGGTGGGCGCGAGGCGACGGAGTGGCTGCTCGGGCACGTCGACTTTACGGCGGATACGCGCGTCCTTGAGGTCGCGTGCAACATGGGCACGACGATGGTCGCGCTCGCGGAGGCGCACGGCTGCCGCGTCACGGGGCTGGACATGAATCCGAAGGCGCTCGAAAAGGCACGCGCCAACATCGAAAAGCACGGACTCAATGACGTGATTGACGTGGTGGAGGGAAATGCACTCGCGCTGCCGTTCCCCGACGAGACGTTCGATGTCGTCATCAATGAGGCAATGCTCACAATGCTGCCGCGCGAGAACAAGGCAAAGGCGGTCGCCGAATACTACCGCGTGCTGAAGAAGGGCGGCATCCTCCTCACACACGATGTTGCGCTGTGTGCGCCGGATGAGGCGGCGGCGACGGAGCTGCGTGCGGGCATCTCGCGCGCGATCAATGTGAGCGTCGACCCTCTGTCGGAGGAGATGTGGCGCAGTATCTTCGAGAAGGCGGGCTTCTCCATCGAAGTCCAGACGGGGGATATGACCCTGCTCGATCCCGCAGGTCTGGTGCGCGATGAGGGCTTTGATGGAGCGATGAAGATCATCCGCAACGGGCTTCGGACGGAGAACCTCGAACGCTTCCGCAAGATGTTCAACTTCTTCTATGACCACAACAAGGAGTTTGCATATATCGCCGTTGTGAGCCGGAAGTAACAGCAAATTTCGCCTCTTTGGGAGAGCGGGCGAAGGCGCTTCTTTCGATTCAGGAACGAGGAGGAATATCATGCCTATGAAGAAAAAACGGATGCTTGCGGCGGCGGTAGCACTTGCTCTCTCCGGAGCAGGGGTGAACGCACATGCAAATGATATACAGAATAGCGTCCATACAAAAACGGCAGCGGCAGAGCAAGATGCACAGACGTATGAAAGCGACGCGATTGTCGTCACCGCCTCCGGCTTTGAGGAGGATGTGCGCTATGCGCCGGCAAGCATCTCCGTGATCACGGCGGACGAGATCGCCAAGCGCGGCTACACCGATCTGCGTCAGGTACTGGACACGGTGGAGGGCGTTGATACCTTCGGTGCGACGGGACGGTTTGATACGCCTGCGATCTCGATTCGCGGCATGGGCGACGGCTACACGCTGATCCTTGTTGACGGTGTGGCGCAGTCAGGCCCCGGCATCGCGGGCGGCATGATGCGCAGCTTCAACCAGCTCGCGAACACAAGCCTGCCCTCGCCCGCCCAGATCGAGCGCATTGAGGTGGTACGCGGCCCCATGTCAACCCTCTACGGCTCAGATGCGATGGGCGGCGTCATCAACATCATCACCAAGAAGGTAACCAACGAATTCCACGGCTCCGTCTCCGTCGGCAGCATCCTTGAGACGACGGACGGCAAGGCAAACACGATGAAGTACAACTTCAACCTCGCAGGCCCCATCACGCGGGACAAGGTGGGGCTGCAGATGCGCGGCAGCTACCTAAAGCGCGGAGCGTCGGCGTTCGGCGTGGACAAGGAGAAGCGCGACTACGACAACTGGAACCTCGGAACGCGTATGACCTACACCCCCGCCGAGGGGCAGAGTTACTACATCGACGTGGATCGCGCGCAGAATATGCGCGACGGGGAATTTGCCCAAAAGGGGAGAGTGCCCGCACCGATGCCGAACGCGTTCGTACGGACAAATCTCAGCGGTGATCTAGCACAGCGGTTTGACCGAACAAAGGTCGTACTCGGTGCGGAAAACAAGGTGGGATCGCATGGGACATGGACGAACACGCTCTCCTTCCTGCGCAACGAGATGCACTTCGATGCGAATCTGACAGGCACGGCAAATCCCTCCCCGCACCCGCATCTCTTCATCCCGCTCAGATCGACGATCCGCAACCGTATCAAAAATGACTTCTTCACCTACGATACAAAGTATGTCGCAGATCTCAGTGATGCACATACACTGACCATAGGCGGACGCTGGCAGCGCGAGAGCGTGGACTATCATCTGATGCGCCGCATGCAGCCGACCTCCCTTGCGATGCTGCCGCCCCCGATGCAGACGATGTTCCGCAGCCTGATGCAAAAGCGCAGCTCCAACGACAACGGCAGCGTCTCACGCACGAACTGGGCACTCTACGGTGAGGATACATGGGCGATGGCAAAGAAGCTCGTCTTTACCTACGGCCTGCGCTACGACCACCCAGAGGACTACGACGACAATCTCAGCCCGCGCGGCTACCTCATCTATATGCCGAACCGCAACTTTACGATAAAGGGCGGCGTCGCGACGGGCTACAAGGCACCGACGATGCTCCAGTCCTCCCCCGTGGACGTGCACCTCAACATCACGGGCGAAGTCTACCGCGGCAATACGGCACTGAAACCCGAGAAGTCCACGACGGAGGAGATCGGCTTCTACTACCACAATGACCATGCAACGGACGCACATCTGACCTTCTTCCACACGGATTTCAAGGAGAAGATCGACCTCAGCGACCCGACGATCATCGGCGGGGAGAAGGTGCGCGTCTATGAGAATGTCGGCAAGGCGCGGATTCACGGCGTGGAGCTGGGAACGGATTTCGCCCTCGCACCGAGGGTGCGGGCAGGGCTGAACTGGACGTTCCTCACGAGCAGCATCAAGAGCGGAGTGAACAAGGGGCAGCCGCTGCGCTCCACACCGAAGCAGGCAGTCAATCTGAAGCTCGACTGGACACCGACGGATGCGACGGATATCTGGCTGAACGCCCAGTACCGCAGCGGTATGTACCGCTCCCATCAGGAAGCAGGACTCGCCTCCACCTATCATCCGTTCACCGTGCTCAACATGGGTATCACGCACAAATGGAAGGACGGGCTCTCCGTACAATTTGCCGTGAATAATCTGCTGAACCGTAATTTTGACCGCACATCGACAGCGGCGAACGGTACAGCGTATAGTTCCTATTATGATGATCTCGATGCAGACGGGATTGCGGGCGGCTCCTATATGTCCCGCCGCAGCTATTGGCTCGGACTGACTTACGATTTTTAAGGAATTGCTGAGCAAAAAAACGTGCAAAAAAAAAGCTGACGCAGAAAGAATTTATAATCTCTGCGTCAGCTTTTTGAATGAACTAAGAATACTACCGATAAATAAAAATAAATAACGAAAAAGAAAAAGAAATTAAGAAAAATAATCCAATCCAGACACTGCATTTCGATTGTGTCGCTCGCGTATCCACATCTTCAGGCGTGCAGGGTCACTGTTCAGCACGAGTTCTGCGGGAAATCCGATCTCCGCGAGGATGGCGTGCGTGTGGCTGTGCTCCCCGACATCCATGTCGATGTGTGCGTCGCTGCCGATGAGGATATGTGCCCCGTGGCGGCGGCAAGCAGCGAGCAGGTCGCGTGCGAGCAGCTCAGATCCCTTGCGGGGACCCTCGGGATTGTGCGAGGCGTTGTTTGCCTCGATGAGAACATGATGCGCGGCAGCCGCGCGCGCGAGTGCATCGAAGTCCACGGGATAGGCAGGGTTGTCGGGGTGTCCGATGAGGACGACGTAGGGATTTTCCATTGCACCGATGAGAGCGGCGGTATTCTCCTCCTGCGTGCCGGGGCGGATGACGAGATCGTGCAGGCTGGCGATGGCGTAGTGCATCTTCTGCAGGGTGCGCACGGGCAGATCGACCGCCCCCGTGTAGTCCGTGATGTTCAGCTCCGCGCCCATAAGGATGTCAATGCCGTAGGCGGCGGGGCGAATGACCTTGAAGTTGCGGAAGTACATCTCCGGGAATGTGCCGGGCAGACCGGGTGCATGGTCGGAGATACCGAGGAGGGCAAGCCCCTTTTCCTTTGCCATGGTCGCCATCTCACGGATGGTGCTGTAGGCGTGCATGCTGGCAATGCTGTGCGTGTGAAGGTCGAGGACATCGGTCATGTTTTCCTCTCCTCAGTGGTTCGCGCGCTCGTAGATGGCGAGGACATCGGCGCGCGTGAGCGGATGGAAGTCGCCGATCTGCACCGTACCGTTTGCGGTCGCAGCGTCTGCAATCTCCTCGATGGTGCCCTTGGACAGCTCCCCGATCCCGAGCCCCCCAAGGCTCGTCGGCAGATCAATGGAGGCAAAGAACTCCTCCATCCGGCGGATGCCGGCGCGTGCGCGCTCCTCGTCCGTCCCCGCATCGACGCCGAAGATCGCCGCCGCAAACTGGGCGAAGCGTGCAGGATCGTACTTGTATACGTGGCGCGCCCACGATCCCCAGAGTGCGGTCAGCGTCATCGCGTGCGTCGCATCGTAGCGTGCAGAGAATTCGTGTCCGAGCTTGTGTACGGAGAAGTCCTTTCTGCGCCCCAGCTCCGTAAAGCCGCTGTGTGAAACGCTGCCGCACCACATGAGTTCGCTCATCGCGTCGTAGTCCTTGCGGCTGACGAGAAGGCGGCGGATCGACTCCATCACGGTGAGGATCAGCTGCTCAGAGACGCGGTCGGTAAAGAGATTCGTCTGCTTTACACTGGTAAAGTAGCGTTCCATCGTGTGCATCATGATGTCCGCGCCGCCCGCTGCGATCTGCGTGCGCGGCAGGGTAAAGGCAAGCTCCGGATTCATGAAGGCGAAGACGGCGCGGTTGAGCGGGCTGTTCAGTCCGACCTTGCGCCCCGTGTCCTCGTTCGTGAGCACCGCCGAGTCGCTCGTCTCGCTGCCCGCCGCAGGGATGGTGACAACGGAGCCAAACGGCATCGTCTTTGTGATCTCCACCTTGCGCGTCCAGATATCCCAGATATCCGTGGTCGGATTTGCCATCCCGTGCGCGACCGCCTTTGCCGAGTCGATGACGCTGCCGCCGCCGACCCCGAGGATAAAGTTCACATCCGCCGCAAGTCCCTCGCGAATCGCCTCGCGGACAAAGGAAACGCGCGGATTTGGACGCACGCCGCCCATGACGAGAAAGGCTAGCCCTGCCGACGTGAGATTTTTCTCAATGCGCGACAGCAAGCCGGAGCACTCCACACTGCCGCCTCCATAGAGGATGAGTACGCGGCTCGTACCGAACGCGCGCAGTTTTTCGGCGGCCGCATTCTCTGCCCCCCTCCCGAAGATGATCTCCGTGGGGCTGTGATAGGTAAAGCTTTGCATAAAAATCCTCCTCTGTATGTTGCGTCAACGTATGGTCTGCGTCAACTGTTACGGACAAAAGCATGGTCATTCGACATAGTCCCATTATAGCAGAAAATGCAGAAAAAAAAAGTCGCGCTTCCTCTAAGAAAGTAGTTGCCAAAAGGGTTGAAAATTTCGTATAATAATAACCGGGCAAAGAAATTATTACAGTTACGTATAAGGAGGCTGAAAAAATGAGTGCTGATCAAAGCAAAGAAGCCCAAAGAATTCATGAGGCGGAACAAAAGTTTGATCGAACGCGGCGTCTCGTTGGCCTGTTCGGCGCACCAATCCTTGCCCTGTTGGTGTTCCTGACACCCATCGACGGACTGACGGTCGCGTCACACAAACTGCTCGCCATCATGGTACTCGTTGCTCTCTGGTGGATTACCGAGCCCGTTCCCATCCCGGTCACGTCCCTGATCGGACCGACGCTCGCGGTCGTCACCGGTGTCGTTTCCGCAAAGGACGCGTATGCGGCATTTGCAAACCCGATGATCTTCCTCTTCATGGGTGGATTCATCCTCGCAAAGGCGATGATGGATCACGGTCTGGACAAGCGGTTCGCCTACTGGCTGCTCGCGCGCTCGTGGGTTGGCTCAAATCCGCGCCGGATCTTCCTCGCAATCGGACTTGCCGCCGCACTCTGCTCCGGCTGGGTCAGCAACACGGCAACTGCCGCGATGATGTTCCCCATCGCGCTCGGTCTCCTCGGCGCCATCAAGGAGATGATGGCAGCCAACGGCAAGGAGATCGACCTCCACGACTATAAATACGCAACGGGACTTATGCTTATGACGGCATACTCCTGCTCCATCGGCGGTGTTCTCACACCGATCGGCACCCCGCCGAACATCATCATGCTCGGCTTCCTCGATCAGATGGCGAACATCCACATCTCGTTCTTTGAATGGATGACGTGGGGCGTGATCGCGATGGTCGTCTACTTCATCATCACGTACGTTATCCTCATCCGTATGTTCCCGCCCGATGTGGACCGCATCGACGGTGCGGAGGAGTTCATCCGCGCCCGCGTCGCGGAGCTCGGCGGCTGGACGCGCGCACAGAAGAACACGCTCGTCTGCTTCCTCGTCGCGGTCTTCCTCTGGGTCTTCCCGGGTGTCCTCTCCATGACGCTCGGCAGCACCTCACCGGTCCTCAAGATGTATAACCTCCTCTTCCCAGAGGCGGTCGCGGCGATGTTCGGCGCGCTGCTCCTCTTCCTCATGCCGATCAACTTCAAGGAGCGTCAGTTCACGCTTGAGTGGAAGTCGGCGGTGCAGGGCGTGGAGTGGGGCACGCTCATCCTCTTCGGCGGCGGTCTTGCGATGGGCGGTATGATGTATAAGACCGGACTCTCGCAGTGGGTCGGCGACAAGATTGTCGGTATGCTCGGCGGTGAGCCGTCAGAGTTTGCCCTCGTCGCGATCTTCTGCGTGATGGCGCTGCTGCTCTCCGAGCTGACCAGCCACACGGCGGCGACCAACATGATCGGCCCCCTCGGCATCACGGCGGCAGTTGCTGCGGGCTTCAGCCCCGTGCACGTCGCGGTCGGCATCGCGCTGTCGTCCTCACTCGGCTTTATGCTGCCCGTGTCGACGCCGCCGAACGCCATTGTCTATGCATCTGGGTACATCCCGATCACAAAGATGATAAAGACCGGTGTCTACATCGACTTCATCGGCATCTTCTGCGTCACCATCCCGCTCGTCCTCTACTTCGTCACGTGGATCGTGGGATAAGCGCACGGGGTCTATGGCAACGGTTACGGATTCGCTTGCGTACTCCACGCAGAACCCTCGTTACGCAAGCGGACGTGTGCTCATCCGCCTAAATACCTGCGGATTCCAAACGCGCTGCGCTTGAACGATTAAAATCCGCAGGGGGCGGGTCGCACACTCTACGCCGCTTGCTCCACTAGGGTTTGCTTAGGAGTACTGCATTTTTTTCCGTAACTTTTATCATAGCGCCAGCGCACGGCGGTTCTTGACGATCTCGCACGTGCATGGTAGAATGAAGATATAAAAAGGGCACTGCCTAGCGGTCGCCCCCATTACAAGCGAGATTTCCCCGCCATGGTTTGGTGGACGCAAGGCGGGGGCATCTCTTTTATCGTCTTACAGATATAATCAGCACGGTGAACACTACAAGAAATGTTAAAAACTCGTAGGTTTCCATACCAACCTCCCCCTTCCCGGGGGCAAGATTCGACCGCCCTTTCGACAGTGCTTGTGTAAATTATAGCACAGGAACATACGTATGACAAGAAAATCCCCTTGACACGCCCATGTCAAGGGGATTTTCCTATGCAGAATGCAATTACAGCGTCGCAATCGAAGCGATGCGCAGATCATCACCCGCGCGTTCAAACTCGATGCGTAAGTCCTGCGCAAAATGTGCAATCAGCGCATCGCCGTCTGCCTCATACGGCGTTCGATTCCAAAGGAGGAATGCCTCCGCGAAGATACGGTGATCCAGCGCAAATTGCTCAATACACTGCGTGACCACAGATACAAAGCGCGGCAGATCGACGGGTGCAAAGACCTCGTCCGGCACGTCCGAAATCCCGACAAAGAACGCCCCGACTTCATGCGGACAGCGATAATAGCAGTACCCGTCTGCCAGCCCGCAGGCAACAATGGAGAGATTATGCCCGTTGAATATATCATTCAGTTCGAACTCATCCACCGTCAGCGCCTCTAGCTGCCACGCCTCTCCGCACTTCCTTGTATCGCCCGCGAGACGAATGAGCGAATCTGGAAATTGATTGATATTCTCCCATCCCCAGAGCCATGTACCACTCGATTTGGACTCGCTACCGATGAATTGGATGGGGTACTCCCGCGTATCAAATAGAATCACGCCCCGCTCGAGGTCGACATTCCAGTCCTCATTTCGCACAACGAGCTCCGCGCAGGCATTCTGCACACATATCATCTTGCCCAGACAGGCAGAGAATACATCCCGCCAACGCGCGTGATCCATCGAGAGACGATCAAAAAATTTTTTCATGCTTTCCTCCAAAAAATAATGGAACCTGTCAATATAAAACAGATTCCCTTATGATCAAATATCCAGATTCCGCACGAGCCGCGCGTTCTCCTCGATGAATTGGCGGCGCGGCTCGACCTTGTCGCCCATAAGGATGGTGAAGAGCTCGTCCGCCGCCTCGGCGTCCTCTGCGCCGACCTGCAGCATGGTGCGCCCCTCGGGGTTCATGGTCGTCTCCCAAAGCTGCTCTGGGTTCATCTCGCCGAGACCCTTGTAGCGCTGGATGGTCACGCCGTCGCGCCCGATCTCGTCCAGCTTCTTCGCCTGCTCCTCGTCGGAGTAGGTGTAGAAATGCTTCTTGTCCTTGCGGATCTGGTAGAGCGGCGGCTGCGCGATGTAGACGTGTCCGTGGTCGACAAGCGGCTTCATGTAGCGGTAGAAGAAGGTGAGGAGCAGGGTGCGAATGTGTGCGCCGTCCACGTCCGCATCGGTCATGATGATGATCTTGCTGTAGCGGCGTTTCGAGAGGTCAAACTCCTCGCCGATGCCTGTGCCGAATGCGGTAATCATGGTGCGAATCTCGGCGTTGGCGAAGATCTTGTCCAGACGTGCCTTCTCGACGTTGAGGATCTTGCCGCGCAGGGGCAGGATCGCTTGGAAACGGCGGTCGCGTCCCTGTTTTGCCGAGCCGCCCGCAGAGTCGCCCTCGACGATGTAGATCTCGCACTGGTCGGGATCCTTGACGGAGCAGTCCGCGAGCTTGCCGGGGAGGCTGGAGACCTCAAGCGCGTTCTTGCGGCGCGTCAGCTCACGTGCCTTGCGTGCCGCCTCGCGGGCGCGCGACGCCATCAGCGCCTTATCCAGCACCTTTTTCGTGACGGCGGGGTTCTCCTCGAAGTACTCCGTGAGCCCCTCGGTGACGATGGAGTCGACGATGCCGCGCACCTCGGAGTTGCCGAGCTTCGTCTTGGTCTGGCCCTCGAACTGCGGCTCGCGCACCTTCAGGCTGATGACGCAGGTGAGCCCCTCGCGCACGTCCTCGCCCGAGAGGTTGCCGTCCTTGTCCTTGAGGACGTTCAGCCGCCGCGCGAAGTCGTTCGCCGCACGCGTGAGGGCGATCTTGAACCCCGCGAGGTGCGTGCCGCCCTCCTCGGTGTTGATGTTATTGACGAAGCTGTAGATGTTCTCCTGATAGCTGTCGTTGTACTGCATGGCAATCTCGACAACGGTGTCGTCCTTCACGCCGTTGAAGTAGATCGGCTCCTCGCTCAAGGTCTCTTTCTTACGGTTGAGGTGGGAGACGAAGGAGCGAATACCGCCGTCGAAATGGAAGGTCTCGCGCCGCTCCGCCTCGCCGCGCTCATCGACAAGGGTGATTGTAATGCCGTGGTTGAGAAAGGCAAGCTCGCGCAGACGGTGTTTCAGCGTCTCGAAGCTGTACGTGGTGACGGTAAAAATCTCGGGATCCGGGACAAAATGCACGCGCGTTCCCGTCGTGGACGGACACACCGCCTGCGTAAACCTTGACTTCGATGTACCGCAAGATAAAAAACCTTCGATCGAAGAGATCGCGCGCGTGTGGAAGAGCTATCGATCAGTTCCGCAGGAATTGCAGCTGCCGTCCGCGCCCGTTCATCCGATCGTGCTTCGCTCCGAAGAAAATCGTCCGCAGCCGAGGCGCGACCGCGAAACCGAAGGAGGCATGGCCTGCGTTATCGGACGGCTCCGACCGTGTAACGTGTTCGACGTAAAATTCGTTTCGCTGAGTCACAATACGAAACGCGGTGCCGCGCTCGGCGGTATTTTGAACGCGGAACTCTTGAAAGCGAAAGGCTTTTTCGACGCGCTGTAAGGGCGCTTTTTAATCGTGCGTACTGCAAAAAGATGCGGGACGCCGAAAGTTTCGCTTTTCGTGCGGCTTCTGTGATAGTGGATGCGAATATCTATATGATTTGTGAAACCGCCCGTCAGATTTCTTCGTGTTTGGGATATATGACATAACCGGTCGCGTCGCCGGTCATATCGACGAT
>ERZ773022.2553-NODE-2553-length-10840-cov-23.184145_pt1 | contig 10840 bp, 7 predicted proteins | sample MGYA00580839_ERZ773022 | MGnify/ENA primary metagenome ERZ773022 (study PRJEB29015, sample SAMEA2738020) | human oral metagenome | biome: human oral; feature: human-associated habitat; material: dental | place: China | collected 2044 ... | reverse complement strand
CTTGATTGTTAGAAACCCGACGTGTTGGACTTTGGACGCGTCTGAGATCAAGCCCAAGCCAGTCATCGCCATGCTCGCCAAAGGGAAGGACACGAAATCCGTCGCGATAGATGCTGACACCGGCAACCTCACTAAGGATATCTCGGAATCCTTTTAGATCTCGGGCACTAGGCGCGGTGTCTTCAGGACGCACTTCCCGAATCACCTGCCTTATGGCCGCGTTGTCGCGATCCCAGACGCTGATCTCAAAATCGAAGGGGCCTGCCTGAGGCAGGCCTTCCTCACCGACCCCTAGGGTCACGTCGTCTTTTGCGTCATTTAGCGGAGGAAACAGTTGCTTATATCGTAACGTAGCCAGTCCACGGGCATCTACAGAGCCAGAGAGACTGTAGTGAGGGGTCCGAAGTTCAGACGCAGGTTCAATTAGCCCGCCAAGATTGTTAAGTCTATCATCAACATCTACGAAATCAATAAAAATCTGAAAGTCATTCCCGACATTTTCTACGCTTGTCGACACGACGTCCGAACTAGGTCGAGGTCGAATTAATCTGGTGAGAGCAGTCCTTAAGTCAAGGATTTCACGCTCACCCCATGCTCGGGACAGTTTATCTATCTGTATTACTGTTCCGTTCATACCACCCAAGTTACCATTCCCGACTGCCGAGAACAGTTCGGTCGCGGAACCATTTTTAGAGAAGATATCCGGAGAACCAACGTCCCAAGCGACCTCAATCTCATCCAAGTAAGCATCATCTCGATCAAAGTCGGTCCAATCTATCAATAACTTTACTTCCTGTGATTCTTCCATTCTGGTACTAAGCATCATCTCTTGACCGAGCCTTGCAGCAGCAAGGCGACCAATACCCTTCTCACCAAGGACCCGCCGCCCCCTCGCGCTACGAGGATGCTTTTCCTTAAAGTTAGTGGCGATGTTGAGCCACGATTCTTGAAGCATCGAGGAAGTCATTCCATGACCATTATCCCAAATTTCTATACGCCCCTCCCCCTTTTCTAGAGGACCATGAAAACGGACGACGACAATGCTTGCATCCGCGTCGTATGAGTTTTTAACCAACTCGATCAAGGCAACTTTGTCGCTACTGATCAGATCACTTCCGAGCGTTCGAAGCAAACGTGCTTTAGGTCGAAGAGATCCGGCGCCCGAAAGTTCATAATTTGAGGATGCCTGAGCATCAGCGCCCATGAGAATCACTCTCCTGTGTGTTCGGTCGTGTACAACGTAGGTTCGACGATCTTGGCTTGCAATTCAGAAATAGAAATATTTCTGATCGCGCACATACGTAATGCGGCCTCGTCCCCGGTAGACACCAATTGGGCGAGAGCAACCTTTATGTCCGTACCTAAACCCGTATTACTTTCCGGCAACTCCATCAGCATCGATACGATTTTACCGACATGCTTGTTCACGAAGAGATCCTCGCCTCCGCACAGCGAAGAGTATATGCGGCGCTGTGAGTCTCCAAGCATGAACGAAGCCTGCATAATACGAGCCGACGAAGGATTACTACGAATAGTCTCCCTGAGATACCTTATTCTCTTCTTTCGAGTGCTGCTAAGCGTGTGTACGTTAATGTGTTGAAGTACTTCGATGGAGAGCTCGCAGGCGCCACGGAGTGGCTCCATGAGAAATTCTGCAGTTGAAATAGGAAGTCGATGCACGTCAAGTAGTGCGGCTACAATAGCCGCGGTGTCGGTCATATCTGGGCCAGGATAACACCACCATTCTTGTTTTCGCTGAATTCGAGCCCACATAGAAATTTTTTGTCGTATGATGGAGAGCCTTGCGATCACTTCGCTCGGCTTATCGGAGGGGAATATTGTTTTAGCCACGGCCTTCCCCAGCGCCGGAGGTACTGCATTACCAATCTGTCGAAATGCGTCACTGCGGGTGCCCGCAAAACGAAAATTGTCAGGGAATGTCTGGATGCGTGCTGCTTCACGAACAGTCAACGTGCGGTGTTCTGCAGGGTGAATATACCAGTATCCATCTTTGGCGATATGGGCAGTAATCGTTCGGCTAAGATCGTCCCAGGCTAACCTTTTATACTTGTCGTTAAATGTGTCCGAACGATAGCGTCGCAGATGATCAGGAAGATCAGAGTATAGCGTTGCCGATGTCATAAGTTTAAACGCTTCTCTATCATCGTCTCGTACCGGGCGAGTCATGTGGTCGTAGATGATGTCTGAGCCTTCATCACGCAGCCCCTTAGCTAATACGCTAACAGGATGACCTACGTATTTTAGTTCGCGGGCGCCGGTCGTGTTGTTAAGCGGGGGGAGATCTTCAATAGCATCGCGTACGGTTGGTCGTGTTTTCGCGGGAGTAGGCCAAGTTGGGAGAAGGCCATCATTACGAGCCTGCAGGATAAACCGCTTACGATGCTGTGGTACTCCGTAACGCCATGCATCGAGCAGTCTATAATCAACTAGATAGCCAGCTCCCTCAAGAAGACTTCCGATTTTTCGGATGATAAGAAGATCATCGCCAATAGCCATGTCAGGCACGTTTTCCATGAGAACCGCGCGAGGTTTTACGGCTAATACAACATTAATAAAAGACCTCCACAGTTCTTTGCGCGAATCAATCTCGCTCCGTAGCCCGTAATTGACCAGATTCTGGATTTTCGCTCGTCCTGCACGACTAAACGGCTGGCACGGAGGGCCTCCTACAACAAGATCAACTTCGAGAGGGCGAATTCGCTCGATCAGTGCATCGACCTGTGCAGCATCAGCCATATCTACTTCTAGAGCCTGCCCCCTAAAATTAGCTCGGTGCGTTTCCAGGGCTGGCTTATCTCGATCAACCGCTACAGCGACCGTCCATCCTGCAGCCTCAACACCTGCGCCAAGACCTCCTGCGCCTGAAAACAGATCAACAGCGAGAGGGTGCTCGGCTGATTTTTCCGCTCTACACCACTCTTCAAATTCGTCATCATCTGGGGCATGCGGATGCCGCGGAATAACAAGCGGGGCTGAACGCTCCAACTTTACTGCATATGTTGCCAAGTTCAGCGCTCCTTTTGGTTTGATTGTCCATTTCGTATCGAAGCAAGTTATTTCATCGACGAGCACCGACTCGCCGACTCCTGACGCCAAGTTCCCCAGCACCGTACGGGAGCATGATAACAATTGGTAGGTTCATTCAGTATCGTTACATGCGGCTGCTAGGTCCTCCTAACACTTCAGTAGTGTAGCGTACCCTCTTGGCCAGATGTGGCTTGGCTCATGTCCCACAGAGCGCTTGGGCACAGTCGGGTTGACGTCGTGCACAGGTCTACTTGAAGCGAGATGACGTCGTGCACAGGTCTACTTGAAGCGAGATGGGGATACGATCGGTTCATGGAGACATTGTCGTTCCTTTCTGCCAAGTCCAAACTTGAGGCAGTTGCACGACTCTACGCCGCTGCGCAGGCCCCGGCTGAGCCATTAGGACCTGGCAGCAAGGAGAAGAAGTCGGTCCTGACAAAGACGGCCGAGCGCCTCTCACTCGATGTCGACGAGAGCGCTCCGAAGGACGTGCTTGCACGTCAGATCCTCGAAGCACTCGATCAGACGTGGGACCGTTCCTTCTCCTCAACAGGGCAGACCATCACCTTGCGAGGGCTCAACGCCGTCCTGGCTGCGACCGAGGCTGAACTCCAGCGTCGGACGGTACGGGAGATGCGTGGAGTCATCCCGACATTGCCCGACTGGTTCGCTCCTGCACGCGACAAACTCGAGGCGGTTCGGCGTATCTCCTCGATCACAGGCGGACGTCCGCAGGAACTGGGACCGGGAAGTAAGGAGAGGAAGTCGGTGCTGACGGACCTCGTTGACAACCTCGGCCTACCTCTCGACTCCCGACTGACGAAGACCAAACTCGCCGAAGCCATCGCTGCAGCACTTGACATGCCCTGGAACGACTCGTGCTGGTCCTCTGGTCAGACCGTCACACTCAATGGGCTCAACGCTGTTCTTGCAGGGGCTGAACAGCGGGTGCTCCACGGCCACGGCACTAAGTTGATCCGTCTGCAGCAGGAGGCTCGGTTACTCGTTGCAGCGCTGGCAGCGTCCTGCCCACCTCACTGGGACGGGAGGGCATGCGTCCAAGAGATGCTGAAGAGCGAGTACAGCAAGGCACGGGGCACAGAATGGGTAGGCTGGTACTTCGAGTTCGTGGGCCTTCCTGCTCTCATCAACGCCTACGGTGGCGGTCCTGTCCGCATTGCGGCCACCGAGTTCGATTACGCCCGAGACTTCGTATGGGACCTGAAGACCCATGCTCAAGAGAAACTTGCCTCCCCAGACGGCATCTTTGGGAGAGCACCGCTCAATGACCGAGAGTCGATCCTCCAGTGCGTCGACGAGCGGGGCTCGATCGGCTTCCTGATCCTGTCCGGAGCCTCATCCTTCGACGGTTTCATCGAGTTCGACGCCTGGCACCGGACAATGCGAGGCGCCTCCGAATCGAGGTCCCCGCGTCCTCGACGGCTCAAGGTCTCTCTGCACCCTGTCACGCTACAGGCGTACGTCTTCCAGGGAACCGCCGAGGTCGAACAGGCACTCGCCGATGGTGTGCTGAAGGTGTTCAGACAAGGGCACCAGCCAAGCGGCAAGCCGAGGAGGCCGAAGCTGGATCTGGTGCTCCGCAAGGCTCAGGAGGCAGGGAAAGTGATGGCACAGCATGACTTCGCAGCGTGAGCCCAAGCTCACGGTGAACAGAGCTTCCCTTCAGCTCGAACATGTGTTTAGCTTGGCTCATGACCGAGAAGTTCACCTACACCGACCTCTTTGCAGGGATCGGCGGCTTCCACGCTGCTCTGTCCGGGATGGGTGGCCGGTGCACCTACGCGGTCGAGATCGACAAGGACGCAGCCCGCATCTACGAGCAGAACTGGGGCATCGACGCCCTCGGTGACATCACGGTCGACGCCAACGACGACGGCGTGTCCGACAGGATCCAGCCCCATGACATCCTTGCCGCGGGGTTCCCATGCCAGCCCTTCTCCAAGTCCGGCGCCCAAGCTGGGATGCTGGACGAGGTGCGGGGCACGCTCTACTTCAACATCCTCAAGATCGTCCAGGAACGTCACCCCACGGTGCTTCTTCTCGAGAACGTTCGGAACCTTGCCGGCCCACGCCACACTCACGAGTGGGAGGTCATCGTCAAGTCCCTTCGGGACGAGGGGTATCGCGTGGCGGATACCCCCGCCATCCTCTCACCGCACCAGCTCGGTCCAGAGCGGGGAGGGCGTCCGCAGGTCAGGGAGCGGGTCTTCATCACTGCCACGCATGACCCTGACGGCATCGGGTCAACGGCCCCCCAGCCGGTGGCGAGACCCAAAGAGTTGTACGCGAACGGGCCAGTTGACTGGAAGATAGACGACTACCTGCTCGCCGACGTCGAAGGCTACGACCTGTCGAAGACCGAGGAGGACTGGATCTACGCCTGGGACGACTGGGTACATCGGTTCCGCGACCACAATCCTGGGAAGAAGCTACCGGGGTTCCCCATCTGGGTCGATGCCTGGCAGACGATCGAGGACCTGGAGATCCAGATCGAGTCGGGCGAACTCGATGATGTTCCTGCCTGGAAGATGAACTTCCTGCGCAAGAACGCGCAACTCTTCACCGAGAACGCGGCCTGGTGCCGGGCTTGGATGACCACCTCTGGCGTGAAAGACTTCCCGCCGTCGCGCCGTAAGCTCGAGTGGCAGGCCCAGGACATCGGTTCTCTCTGGGACTGCCTTATGCACTTCCGTCCATCAGGCCTGCGCGCGAAGCCCTCCACCTACGTTCCCGCGCTTGTCGCCATCACGCAAACCAGTATCGTCGGGAAAAGACATCGCCGGCTGGCACCTCGGGAGGCCGCCCGTCTTCAGGGGTTCCCGGATGAGTTCTCCTTTGCCGGTCAACCCGACGCCAAGACCTACAAGCAACTGGGGAACGGCGTCAACGTAGGCGCGGTCTGGAACGTGCTCAAGATGCACTGCGATCGAGACCGCCGCATCCTTGAGTCGACGGCGTCCGGGCGCCATATCCTCAACGCAGTGGATGCCGCTCCAGCAAACCCTGACGATGCGGTCCGCAAGCTACTGGCGAGGTGATGTATGCATGGCTGCACCATCAGAAGATGGCGCGTCCAACCCACTACACGCTCCCGAACCAGCGCGAGACAAGCCCACAGATCCAAAGGTGAGCGCTCGCTACTCCAGCCTGTCTCGGCGCGACACCTCACCCGAGATGGAACTGCGGCGGGCTCTGTGGCGGATGGGACTGCGGTATCGGGTGCAGTACAAGATTCAGGGACTTCCTCGCCGCAAGATCGACATTGCCTTCCCAGGCAAGAAGGTAGCTGTCCAGGTGGATGGATGCTTCTGGCACGGTTGCCCTGAACACGGAACGATGCCTGGCCGGAACTCCGAGTGGTGGCAGTGGAAGATCGCGAAGAACCAGGCCCGCGACCGCGACACCGACGAAAAGCTCGGCGCCCTTGGGTGGACGGTCATCCACATCTGGGAGCACGAGAATGTCAACAGTTCGACGAAGACTGTTATCCAGGCGTTACAAAAGAACGGATTCTCCGCCTGAATCATTATCAGACACTATTGTCACCCTAAAGCCCATAACTCAGTTCACCTTTCATTCTACGACCGCCTCACTATTGCGTAAAGCCACTCAGCTAGCGCTATGATTCTTCCCGTCAAGACAACCGCGTCTGACAGTCAACTCCCGAAGCAGATACTTGAAATCTGTCGGACTATGGGAGTCCAATCTCACCTAGGAGAACTGATGCCTGAAATCCAGTTCGAACCGTCAAAGACGACACTCCGCGACATGCTTCGAAACGACAACTACTACGTCATTCCTCGCTTTCAAAGACCGTTCAGTTGGGATGGAGACAATTTTGCCGACTTCTGGCGAGATCTAACAAAAGATGAATCGACTGGATATTTTATCGGCCCGATGGTGATATGGCAGGAACGAGACTCCCATATCGCACGCGTTGTCGACGGACAGCAACGCCTCACCACTATCATGATGATGTTGTGCGCTATCAGAGACAAGTTTGCCGAATTCGACGAGAATGACCTTGCGAGCGCATTACATCAACTCATTCAAAAGCAAAATGACGACGGGGAAGTGACATTCTCATTAATTGTCGAAAATGGGTCTAAATACTTCCCTCACGCAATATTGCAACAGTCCCCGAACCGGGCGATGAAGCCAACAACCGAAGAGGAAAGAAATCTTAACACAATCAACAAGAACATCCAACAGAACATCGAAGATCTTCTGAGCAAAGAAGAAAGTCGCGAAGCTCAGATCAATCAGCTCAAGCACCTGAGAAAACAGTTGCTGGATCTAAGGATTATTCTCATCCTTAATGACAATGAAGACGATGCGTACACAATCTTCGAAACAATTAATAGTCGCGGCAAGAATCTCGAGGTTGTCGACCTTCTTAAGAATCACCTTCTCAGCCTATTGCGAGGTTCCGGAAATATACTCGCCGACGACCCCAAAGTTCAGTGGACATCAATGCGGGCACAACTTGAAGCCACAGAAAACCATCGGCGCCTGAATCCAAACAGATACCTGCAGCACTGGTGGCTATCCAGAAACGACTACACGTCTGAACAGCACCTATTTAGTGAATTCAAGGGCAAAATTACTAACAGAGAATCCGCCAAAAAGCACCTTTTATGGCTGGAAAAAGACTCTAAGTATTACCGACAAGCAATGACTCCTGAAATACTTTCAGACTGGGGAGGAAACCTAGTCGAAGGAGAACAAGCGCTCCGCGGCCTCGAACTCTTCGGAGTGGTCCAGCCTGCCCCCTTGCTGCTAGCCCTCGTCCGAGCAGTGCGAGAAGAACGCTTGAAACCTGGGAAATTTAATACAATGCTAAATGTGATTGAGTCTTTTCATTACCAATATACGATAGTCTCAAAGTTGACAAGCAGCGGCGGGGTTTCACAAATGTACGCCAAGGCGGCAAGGGATCTTCATGCAGCAGCCAATTCCCCCAGAGAACAGGCAAGCGTATTGAGGGCAATAACAAACAAATTGATCGAACGGGCCCCTACTCGAGACCAGTTCATGCTGGCATTCGAAAATCGCTTTGTATACACTAAGCGAAATAGTTCAGACAAGAGAATAATCCAGTACACGCTGGAAAGACTCACAAAGGAGCAGCATGGCAGCTTTAAGATCGATGGTCCGTCGATCGAACACCTTCTACCTCAATCTGTCGTGAAAGAGGATCCAGATCTTGAGATGACAGTCGGGTCAATCGGAAATCTTCTTCTCGTCAACAACCGGATTAATGGTCGAGATCTTGCGAACAAGTCCTACTCGGAAAAACGACAGATTATCAACGACAAGAGCCCTATGTCCGATACCGCCGGGGCTCTTTCGAATGACACCTGGGACGAGTCCGACATAAAAAGGCGAACCCAAACCATCGGGGCGCTAGCATTCGATAAAATTTGGGAGATGCCGAACATGCATTAATACAGTGAAAGTCAACTTTCACACCTGACTCAGGCTGCTTTGGTGGGTTTAGGATTTCGGAACTGACACTTCATTGATATTCCGGGGCTGCTGGGGGCGCCACACTAGGAGGCTGAACTAGCAGTTCTGATGGTGATCGAACAGCGCCGCATCACCCCAAACCAACTGTCCCCCCCCCTGAACCTACCCCTACCACTGACACCGCGTCGGCCGGATCGGCCGACGCGGTGTTGATTGGTGGAGTCAAATGCTCAAGGCTGCTGCAGTAGGCCGTACATGGTGTCTACATCCGCCTGGGCCTGGGCGACGCTACCGGCGGTGATCGGGCCCTTGAGCAGATGGTAGCCACCCTTCTAATCGAGCCAGTCTCCAAAGCCCAGGTCCTTTACGTCCTGAGCAATCTGGACGGACGTAACTCAGCGTACGGCCCCTGTCCCGTTCCCCGTCCCGGCACCAGGAGAGCGATTACCGTGAGAACCTCTCACAGGCCTTGTACGAGCACGTCACCGCCCCTGATCTTTTCAAGTGACATGTCCTTTGCAAAACCGTCTCAGTCACTTTTACCCACCGACTTTTCCGCCCCCTGAGACTAATTTATAAGGTGTATTATATATGATTCTGAGGACTGTTGTGATAGTTGCCGGGAAGGCTTCTAGTGGTCTTTTGTAGCTGGGTTACAGGACACGCTAGGTTCTGGGTGTTGGCGATGAATCGTTCGATCTTGTAGCGGACATGGTTTGATGGTCTTGTCGTAGACCTTGTCGTCGGGACGGAGGGGTTCGCAGGTTCTTCGGTTTGACCATTCCCAGCCCGATGTAGCCCTTGTCAACAATGTGCTGCGGCAATGATGCCTCGTCCGGGAGGTCGATGGTGGGCACGTCGAACAGTCCGGAGCGGCGCAGGGCCTCGGCGGTGGATTGTCCGTCCTGGGTATGGCCCCTGCCAGGCACGCAGCGTTTGCTGATCCGCAGGATCTGTCTGTACATGGTCCATCTCCGCTTAATCCGTGCCATCTCAGCTCACGTGATGTGAGCGAACGTCGTGCTCCTTATACAAGATCCCACAGACCGTCCAACCGGATGTGCTTCGTTCGCAGCGCTTAGACGCTGCGAACGAAGCACATGGAACTGGTGGACGACTCTGCAGCGTCTCCGTTCTAGACGGCAGGCGTCAACGGAGCCTTACTTGATCTCGCAGGCGACGCCATCCTTGTCTCGATCCAGCTCAGGCCGATAACCGGGTTCACCTTGGTACAACGGAGCAGCGCCTGCTGCCTTCGCAGCCTTGCAGTTGGGGTAGTACGTGCTCTCCTGCTTCGGCTCCGGAGCGGGTGCGGGAGCCGCCCCACCACCGCCACCCTGCGTATCCGCCTCCGGCGTCGGCTCGGGCTCCTGCGTCTCAGGCGGCGTCGAGGGCTCGGGGGGCGGGGCCTGCGTCGTCGGGCTCGGTGACGGTGTGGGCGTCGGCATAGGCGTCGGGGTGGGACTCGGCGTCGGGGTCGGAGTGGGGGATGGAGTCGGAGTAGGTGACGGCGACGCCGAAACAGTCGCCGTCGGCGAGGGTGCCGGTACCGGCGAGTCCACATCGTCAGCCGACGACGGAACCCCGCACCCGGCCAGTCCGGCGCAGACCGCGATGGCCAGCACCGCAGACGCTGGCCTCACCATCGTCTTCTGGCGACGGGACATCGGGGTTGCCGGCCGACCAGCACCGGCGTGGAACGATCGCAAAGAGACGGAGTAGGCAGGGAAATTCTTCATGAGAGCCTCGAGAAGGAAAAGTGAAAGACAATGTGTTGCGCCACGTCAAGCCGCATAGCACTCGACGCGGCATGACGGGACACGTGAAGATGAAATCTGGAGTAGCGAGAGCCGATGTTGGCTCGCCGCAGCAATAGTCAGGCCTTACTTCTCGCAGGCGATACCGTCTCCGTCTCTATCCAGGTCGGAGCGATAGCCAGGGTCGCCCTTGTACAGAGGCGCTGCCCCGGCAGCCTTAGCCTCCTTGCAGTTGGCGTAGAACTCCTTCTGAGGCTCAGGCTCGGGGGTCGCCTCCTCGGAGCCCTCCCCAGAGCCCGAGTCACCGCCACCGAACCAGCCGCTCCAGCCAGACGAGTCGTCCGTCGGCTCCGCAGCGGGCTCCTCAGCAGGCGCCTCCTCGGAGTCAGCGGAGCCGTCACTGCCGGAGTCCTGCTGCGACTCGGCCGGCGCAGTCGAAGACGGAGCATCACTGCTGGTGCTGGCAGTGTCGTCACAGCCGGCGAGCCCGACGCCAAGAACCAGGGCGAGGAGCACGGGAGCCGAGGTCCTCAGCAGCCCCCGCC
>ERZ773022.2552-NODE-2552-length-10847-cov-46.474333_pt1 | contig 10847 bp, 10 predicted proteins | sample MGYA00580839_ERZ773022 | MGnify/ENA primary metagenome ERZ773022 (study PRJEB29015, sample SAMEA2738020) | human oral metagenome | biome: human oral; feature: human-associated habitat; material: dental | place: China | collected 2044 ... | reverse complement strand
CAATCGACTTCTCCCGTAAACTTGATTGCTGCGGTTTCCATGCTGTATACCCTGCACATGACTCCGTAATGCAAATGACTGGCTCCATCAACAAAGATGCAGCTACAGAAGGTGCAGATTGCGTAGTAACTCCTTGCCCACTTTGCCAAATGCAACTTGATATGTTCCAAAAAGAAGCAAAAGAAGTTGTTGGCGGTGGCAAAGATATGCCAATCTTGCATATGTCCCAATTAGTAGGTCTTGCTCTTGGCATTACTCCTGAAGAAATGGGCATGCCTAAACGTCACTTAACTGATACTGCAGCAGTGACAAAATTTGTAGGTTAATTTGTTTTAATTTAGAGTGCCTCAGTTGGCTTATAAAATCTAAATTAAACCTATTATCATAATTACCGTAAAGACCCCCTGGCCTTGGCTAGGGGGTCTTTATTTGATACATATATAGTGTTTATTATATAATAAATAGGTAAGAGCATTGATGACATAAGGAGGTCTCATGAACGAAGCCTTATTAGAATATATAGACCATAAATTGAATGACGAAGAATTGGGACGCGTATTCCCAGTCACTTTTCAAGGCAATGAGTATTTTGTAAAACGTGCTGTAGGTAATAACCGGTCATCATGGATTAAACCATCCCCTCGTGCATCCTTTGATCATGAGTTTTATATGATGAACTTTGTGCGTACACAATTACCATTAGCTCCGGAAATTGTAGGCTTTCGAGAAAATTATTTCGTGACACCGAATTATGGTAAGAACTTGACCTACTATGGCCATTTACCGCAGGAGCATCCAGAAGATAGTTCCCTAGAAGATATGGCTGTTCATATTTTTTATGCTTTTGGTAAAGCTCTCGGCATGCTCCACGATTACGGTATCGCTCATGGCCGTCCTGCGTTGCGTGATATTGTATATGATCCAGATGCGGATAGCGTGATGCTCCTCGATTGGGAAAACGCACGCCGCTGGCCAGAATTCACGCCTGCTGGATGGGACTTACTTATTTTCATCCACAGCTATATCCGTGAAGGTGATTTGCCTAATACCTATCTATATGCGGCTATGAATGGCTATAGCTCTGCCCGTTGTGCACGAGAAACCGTTCTTCATGTGAAAGAAGTTTTACGCAAACGAGACTATCTATTTAAATTCTGCCGTTTATTGGAACCGTTCCATTTTGTAGATACAGAAGCAGCCGTAAAATCCTTTGATTTTATACAAGGACTAAAAATAGAATAACTGTGTATGACTAGTTAATTCTTGCAAAAACAGAATACTAAGAATACCGCAAATGACCCTCCAGTATGGTGAGGGTCATTTTATTATGGTAAAATAGATTGTATACACGGTGATATTTTCACCAGCATCAGTTAGCATTAGAAAATCATAAGTCCAGTATAGGGGAGTTATGACGAGGTATAATAAGTGGAATATATTATTTCATTCATGGAAACATATGGCTATGTAGCTATGTTTATTGCGATGGTTCTAGAGAATGCAAATGTGCCAATTCCTAGTGAAATTGTGCTTGGATTTGCAGGTTATTTGATTGCTCAAGGGATATTTGATTTGCATACGACAATGGTCGTTGGTACATTAGCTGGTATCGTTGGATCTATTTTATCGTATTGGATGGGGGAATATGGCGGTCGTCCATTATTATTGAAATACGGTAAATATGTATTCTTTAATGAGCATAAATTTGAACTCGCTGAAAAGATGTTTAATAAATACGGTGGTGCAGCTATATTCTTTGGTCGCTTATTACCTGGTGTTCGTACATTTATTTCCTTTCCGGCTGGTATGGCGCGCTATCCATTGTGGCACTTTATCGTTTGGACTGTGCTCGGTACTATTCCTTGGACGATTTTACTCGTATATTTAGGAAAAGTGCTTGGGGAAAACTGGAAAGATCTTATTCAGTATAATCATGAGTTTTTGCTAGTTGTGATTGTTGTCTTTGCCGTTGTGGCTGCCGTGCTTGGATTTAAATACTATAAGAATCACCGTAAATCATAAGGAGGTCACAATGAAATTATCTCGTTTGACGCCTGTGTTGTTTGTTGTTTGGTTGGTATTCTTTATGGTAGCTAATAATATACTACCTGTAACCGATCCAGTAGAATCGAATTATGCGTTAACTGCTAAGGAAATGGTGCTGTCTGGCAATTGGTTATCGCCACAGATTTATGGGACATATTGGTATGACAAGCCGATTATGATATATTGGCTGATTGCATTAGCTTTTAAAATCTTTGGCATTGCCGACTGGGTTGTTCGTTTACCAAGCGCTATATTTGGTGCCTTGTCAGTAGCTGCCATGTTCCAATCTTTACGGACTTTCAGTCGACGGTGGCTCGCTGGTTTGGTAGGCTCCTCTATTCTTGGTACATCTCTTATGTTCTGGGCTGTCGCTCATGGTGTTATCACCGATATGGTATTGTTATATACGACATTGATGGTTATGATGTATGCATACAAAGGGTTGAATGAAAATTCCAGTACGGCTATGATCGTAGCTTACGTATTTTCCGGATTAGGCGTTTTGACAAAGGGGCCTGTGGCGCTCGTTTTGCCGGGCTTGATTTTGCTTGTTTACGTTGCGCTTTGCCGCTCAAAACAAATGCTGTTCCGTCTCTTTGATTGGAAGGGGATTCTGGCCTTTCTTATCGTTGCCATGCCTTGGTATGTCTATATGTATAGTGCCCATGGACAAGCCTTTTTGGATGGATTCTTAGGCCTTAATAATGTGACACGTGCGACTCAGTCTGAACATCCGGAAGATAATGTGTGGTGGTATTATATCGCTATCTTCTTAGGGGCCTCTTTACCGTGGACTGGCGCTGTCATTTATGGAATGATAACGGGCTTTAAACAACGCCATAAGTGGTATATATATTGTATGTGTTGGGGCGTGGGTACTGTTCTATTCTATTCCTTGATGGCCACTAAGTATCCTCTATATACATTTATTAGCCTTGTGCCTTTCAGTATTCTTGGTACATTAGGAGCTATGAAAGCACTGCGTCCTGGGCGCCCTCGTTATGTCCCGTGGATTGTAGTAGGTCCAACCCTCCTATTATGGGGTGCTTATGTTGTGGCTTCCTTCTTTGCTCCTTGGGGCTATTATGGGTTGCTCTATGTTTTTGCAGGCGTATCCTTGTTGGGGTTGTTCTGGTTCTGGTGGACTCGCCAACGTTATCGTTTGTTGAGCATTGTCGTAATCGGTACGATGCTCATTTCCTCGATTGTGGTACTCGAAGGCTTGGTGCCTCTTGTTAAGCAACGTAGTTCTATCAATCTTATCCCTGTTGTAGATAAGTATAATGGTGATGTGTATTATTACAATGGGTATAGTACATCTGTCGTATACTATACAGGACATGAGGTCATTCGTATCAAGGGTGACAGCAGTCGTTGGGATGACAAGGATAAATTAAAACATCGTAGTGCTGAATGGGATAAGAAATACCTTATGGAACAAGTGACGGAGGACGAGTTTATCAAGCGTTTGGCTGAAGGTAAGCAAATCATGGTCATCGTTCCAAAGGGCGAAATTAACCACTTTAAACAGTCTAGTATTGCACCGTATGTTGGTGAGTACAGTGAGACTGGTAGCTCTGAGATCTATATTTTGAATAAACGACAAGCTTATATTGAAGAATAATATATTGTAAATTTTGTTTGTGAAAGTAGCATCAACCGCTCAATGCGGTTGGTGCTTTTTTGTGTATATAATCAAGACAATTAATGTATATATTATGTCCTAATTACTATGTATACATTTTTGAGATTAAAACCTATTGTAGTCATATGTATTATTGACATATTAAAAACATATTGATATAGTAGGTTATATAATTTTTTTAGAACGAGGTGTTCTGAAACCTTATTTCATCTAGGTTTTAGAAAAGTGCGGAAATGACATGTGTCAAAAACGTCCCTTGTTGTGAGGCAGAAAGAGGGGAAGATATGAAGAAAACTTGGTATCTAATCATTGCGGTGGTCCTCTTGGTTATCGGTGGTATAGCCTATGGCTATCATGAACACCATAAACCAAAGACGGCTCAAGAATTAAAGATTGTACGCGTAGCCTATTTACCAATTACGCATGCATTACCGGTATTTGCTACGAAAGAACTGGAAACTCCAGATGGTCCGGTTCATGTAGAACTTGTTAAGTATGGATCTTGGCCAGAGCTTATGGATGCCTTGAATACAGGTAAGGTAGATGCAGCAGCAGTTCTTGTTGAGCTTGGTGTAAAGGCCCGTGAACAAGGCATTGATGTGCGTGCTGCCGCACTTGGTCATACAGAAGGTAATATCATCATCGTCAACAATGATATTAATTCTGTGCAAGACTTAAAAGGTAAATCCTTTGCTATCCCTCATAAACAATCCACACAAAAAATCCTCGTAGATCTTATGCTTGAACGGGCTGGTCTTAGTGAAAAAGATGTACAAATCGTAGAGATGAGCCCTCCTGAAATGCCATCTGCTTTGGCGGTAGGTCAAATTGCAGGCTATAGTGTAGCAGAACCTTTTGGTTCTCTCGCATTGGAAATGGGGATAGGTAAGGTCTTTGAAGACCCTGACCACCTCTGGCACGACAATATTTGCTGTGCCCTCGTGTTTAATGGAAAATTTGTGGATGAACACCACGATATAGCGAAAGCTTTCACCAAGGCCTATCTTGATGCAGGTAAATACCTAGATGAGCATCCAGAGGCACAAAAAGAGATTTCCTTAAAATATATGAAGTTTAAGGATCCTGTTATCGAACGTTCTTTACAAGTGATTGGGTTTGGAGATTTAGCCCTTACAGAGGACCGTTATAATGCGCTCGTGCATCATATGACGCATATTGATTTGATTAAAAAAGTGCCGACCTATTCAGAGTTTGTAGATACATCATTGTTACCATAGGAGGGGACCATGAAGAAATATACATATGTGCCGGGCGCATTTATTGCAGTCTGGCTGATTTGGGAGTTAATCGTTCGCCTCGGCGGATTTAACGAAGCTTTATTGCCGACGCCATATAAGGTATTACTTGGCTTTGGAGAACTTATTGGAGATGGGGTTCTCTTTAAAGATATTGCAGACAGTTTAGTACGCTTCTTTATCGGCTATATCATTTCTGTCGTAGCAGGTGTATTCCTCGGCCTAATCTTGGGTTGGTATAAAGGAATTTGGAACTACATCAATCCAATTGTTCAAGTCATTCGACCAATTTCTCCAGTGGCTTTGTTTCCATTTATCGTTCCCATGTTGGTTTTTATGACTTTACCTGGCATAATAATCGTAATTGTAAGCTTTATGTAGTCACCTTCTGCGACTTCTAGCGTTGATGGGGGGAAAATAAGCGAGTACGTATTCCGCCCGGTTTCGACTCTAACATCGTCATATAACGGTTTGTTTAATTCAGCTTTACACGTCAGATGTCCTCCGGGCGGAGTGATATCCTCCATCGTCGCCTCTGCGAATCTGCCTACCAGGGCTGCGCGATTCTTGAGATTATCACATTTCCTATTCAGGCTTGTCAATGTATCGTCAGTGTCTTCAAAAACCATAGCGGTCTTCACGCTCCCGTCGGTGTGAACTTCAACAGTTGCGTCTATACGGCATGCAGTGAGGGCAAACGCGACTGCGGCTACCACCAGCGCAAGAAACCGTGATTGCCTTCTTTTATAAGTGACCATGACAAATCTCACCATACTTCTCGGAAAGTTGCGAATGCCTAAAAGCCCGACAAACTAAGGGTAATCGCTACATTGCTTTTTGTCGGAGTTGATCGTTGCGTGGAATCGGCGCGCTCGCTTCAGCTTTACAGGGTTCCGGAAACATCGTGTGCATACGATGATCAACTCCTAGGTTGATTCGTTCCCGCCATTAGAATTGCGCAGAAAGCGCTGAGGCAGACACTGAGACTCGCTTCGGATTCGAAGCTAGTTGCTCGGCAGCGGAGGAAGGCAATTGCGTCCAGACACGCAACATCTGGGTGCGCCTACTGATTGCCGTTGCGGGTGAAAGAGGGCTCTTTCACATTCTGGTTTATGGGTTCTTGAAGATTAGCCCCCTTCTTCCCGCGTCCAATCGTCACAGCGAGAACAGCACTCATAGCCTCCCTCGCGGGGAGCCACCACGGACTAGTGGGTTTAACTCGAAACGGCATCTGTTGAAGCTCTTAAGTTGCTGGCTTTGAAGACCAATGTGTAAGTTATTCGGTACTTTGATCTTCGGGTTGCTAATTACTATGTGGGTGACGTTTCTTGCGCCTCGCAAGTAAAGCGATAACAGCGCTCGCTGCAGCGACGGCTGCTCCAATGGTGCCCCATCCCCACATAGGGAATCCGTCATTGTCGTCTTTCGAAGTCGCAGTATCCGACTTTTTGCCAGAGGCGGCAGTAGGCGCAGGAAAGGGCGATGTGCTTCCCTCTTTCTCGGAAGTGATAGAAATGCCTGTAGAGAGATAGTCAAAGTTATTGATAATTACTTTATTGCCCTCAATTCTTCCTATGTTTGTTTTAGTTACTTTAGAGGGCATTTGAATCGTTAACTTTATCCTTATTCCTTCGTATGTTTCTGTAGCTTCCATCGGCGATTTAGGTACGGCAAAGGTGTAATGGTCACCGTTGTCAACTAGTTTATCTCGCATTTCCAAAGGCTTGTCTGATGTGAGCTTACATGTGAGGGGGCCTCCGGAAGTGGTGATGTCTTCTATTTTAGCGTCTTGCGCAAACCTCATGACTCCGGGGAGGATTTTTTTTAGATTCTCGCACGTTCTGCCAACTGAGGCCATCTGTCCGTTGTCGTCTTCGAAAATGAGGACTTCTTTGGTCTTGCCGTTAGCATGCACCTCTATGGTCGCCTCCGTGCGGCATCCCATGAGAATGAAAGCTGATAGAGCCAAGAAAGCATAGAGAATGTTTGACTTTTTCTTTGAACGGGTGGTCATGTTGAGTCTCCCTGTGTCCTCGAGAAACGGCAATCGCCTAGAACGGCCGGACAAGATCAGGATAGTCTTTCAAGCTCCCACTCTGCTCGATCCGACCGCCAAGCGGTATCCGCTTAACGGCTGCGGTTTCGAGCACGAAGAGTGGGCGCTTCTTGCTGTTTCCCAAGTGCGCCAACTGTATTGGTGCTGCTTTATGTTACTTCATTTTGTTTGTCCTGACCGCGAGGCGAGCGTAAGCAGGGGGCGGAGCAAATCGGAATGCTGCTGCAGCGCTGCTCAGAGTGTGCGGCATGCCTGTTTCCACCGCGGCTTCTGTCGAAGTGGCTAGACCGCTTGATTTGGATGAGTCAACGAGACTCCGGCCCGCGCGTCAGTTCAGGAAGCTGTTAGTGGCTCTGAAAGTGGCGTTTCTTCCGCCGTACCAGTAAAACGATAGCAACACTCATGGCAGCGCTGGCTGCGTCAATGACACCCTATCCCCACCTTCGGTATCCATCAATGTCGTTCTTGGAAGTTTCGGCCCTTGTTTTTCTTCCTGAAACACTGGAAGATGAAGAGTTTTGGAGTGGTTTTTCATCGATACGACGGAAACGCCGTCTCTCCAGTATTCAAAACCATTTTATTACCATCGATTTCCCTATTCGTTGTCTTCAAAGACGAATACTATTTTGACGCTGCCATCCGCGCGCAGATCGATGGTCCCGTCGATGCGGCATGCAGTAAGAATCATTGTCAGCGCCGCAACGGTTCAAGGTGCGGAAGGCGATTGGCGCCTCCGTCTGACTGCTGCAGCAGTGACGCCAGCTATCGCGGCTAGTGAGCCGACTCCAATAAGCGCCCAAGCCCAAGGGGGAACTCCGTCGCTTTTCGCAGCTGACGCCGAGCTCGTTGCCTTTTCTGAGGAGGCAGCCTTTGCAGTGGGCGATAAGGTGCTGCCCGTAACGCCGCTCTTCTTTTCTGACGTAACGGAAAGACCTGTGCCAAGAAAGTCGAGCCCTGCAAGTACGACTTTATTGCCTTCTACCCTTCCCGCACTCGACTTTAGAATCTTTCCTGGCATTGAAATCACTGTTGTGGTTTCAAGCAGATCCGTCGGTTGTTTTCCAGCTTTCGAAGGCGACAGATTGAATATATAAACATCTTTCTTTTCTATAAATTCACTCTCTTTGTCCAAGCGAGCATACGAGGTTGATCGACATTTTAGATGACCTCCTGGTTGCGTAATGTCTTCTATCTTCGCATTCTTCACGAATTTTCCGCCTCCCGGGAGATAGTTTTCAAGATTAGTGCAATCTCTATGAATTCGTCTCATCATGTCGTCATTGTCTTCGAAGACGATGACTACCTTCGTTTCACCTGTAGATCGTATTTCCGCAGTCGCTTCGATCTGACATGCAGCGAGGGCAAGCACGATTGTAGTTCTCACCAACGCAAGAATATGGGACTTCTTCCTTAGGGTGCTGGTCATGTTGAGTCTCCCTGTGTCCTCGAGAAACGGCAATCGCCTAGAACGGCCGGACAAGATCAGGATAGTCTTTCAAGCTCCCACTCTGCTCGATCCGACCGTCAACCGGAATTCACTTAGACAGCTACAGTTTTTCAGCAGGGTGCGTACAGTTTTCCAGCAGGGGTGCCGGCGCGGCTGCGCATCGAGCGTGTTCACGCCAAGTCGCTTACGAGGTGTGAAACCCGTGACGTTCGAGACGGTTTACCGGCGATCAGCCGCGGCTGGGGCGCTTCCTTGGGGAGAATTGCTCTCTTGTCCCTCCATTGCCGGGTGTTAAGGTTGTCCAACGTATTGCGGCGATTTTACCGGCGGAAAGGACAACGTGGATCTGTTTCACTCCATTGAGAGCTGGGTCTTGGAATTTGGGCCCTCGCTGTGGACTCTGTTCTTTCTGTTCGTCTTCTGCGTGATCGACGGCTTCCTTCCGATTCTCCCGTCGGAGACCCTGATCATTGCCCTGGGCGCCCTCATCGTTCAGGGAAACGGCCCCAACGTTTACCTGCTCATCCTCACCGGAGCGTTGGGAGCGATTCTCGGCGATCAACTCGCGTTCGGCATCGGGCACAGATACAACGTCGAGCGCATTCGCTTTCTGCGCGAAGGAAAGGGGCAGGTCGCCGTTCGCTTCGCCCGGAAGGGCCTTGCGAGGCGAGGCCCTCTCTACATCATCGCGGCCCGCTTCATCCCGATCGGCAGGGTCGCCGTCAATCTCATCGCCGGAGCGACCGGGTACCCCCGCCACAAGTTCATCCCCCTGACGCTGCTCTCCGGGCCGATTTGGTCTACCTACTCTGCGATCATCGGCATCGTCTCCGGACACGTGTTCAACGGCCATCCCATTCTGTCCATGCTTGTGGGCGTGAGCGGCGGAATCGCCTTGGGCGCCGTCATCAACATCATCATCGAGAGGACGACGTCGGGGCCTTCGACCCCCGAAGAGATCTTCGGCGATGCGGTCCCGGCGCCGGACGACGTGCAGGAAGGCGACCGCGATGACGAGTCAAAAGGCGACGACGCGAAAGTCCGTGACGTCCGAGACAGCGCCGCGCGAGACCAAGCCAGCGACGCTCGAGACGAAAAGGACGAAGCGGAAAGCGCTGAAATGAAGTAGGCCGTGCCGGTCGAAGCGGGCCGCGCCGGTCACAGTTTTCTGATGATGACGTTCTCAATCATGTGGTTCGCTCCCTTGCGCAATACGATGTGGGCTCGCGAGCGCGTCGGCGCGATGTTCTCCAGGAGGTTGGGCAGGTTGATTGTGCGCCAAATGTATTCGCCGCGTTCGCGCAGCTCTTCCTCGCTCATCGTCGCGAACCGCTGAAAGTAAGACTCGGGCTGGTTGAAGGCCACCTCGCGGAGCTTGAAAAGCCTCTCGATGTACCACTGCTCGATGTGCGTGGCTTCGGCGTCGACGTAGATCGAGACGTCGAAAAAATCCGAAACGGCTTGCAGGTCGCGCCCGCTTCCGTCGGTTTTGGCCGGTTGGAGCACGTTGAGGCCCTCGAGGATGAGGATGTCCGGCCGGTTGACCTCGATCGAGGCGCCGGGGACGATGTCGTAGATGATGTGGTCGTACACGGGCGCGCGCACGGCGCTCCGGCCCGCTTTCACGGCTTTGAGGAAATCGATGAGCGCCTGGCGGTTGTATGATTCTGGGAATCCCTTGCGCTCCATGAGGTCCCGTTCTTCCAATACCGCGTTCGGGTAGAGGAATCCGTCGGTCGTCACCAATTCGACGCGCGGGGTAGCCGGCCAGCGCCGCAGCAGTTCGCGCAGCAGGCGCGCCGTCGTCGATTTCCCGACCGCCACCGATCCCGCGATTCCGATGACGAAAGGCGTGCGCTCCTCGCGCAGACCGAGGAACTGCGACGTTTTTCTGTGGAGCGCGCCGACCTCGGCCGTGTACATCTGCAGCAGGGCCGACAGCGGACGGTAGATGGCGTCTGCCTGTTCGAGGTCGATGGGATCGCCCAAGGCGGAAAGGCGGCGGATGTCCGACTGCGTCAGCGGAAGGGGAGTCGATTGCGCCAGCCTGGCCCACTCTTCATAGGAGAAGTCGATCACGTGGGAGGCGGGCGGTGTGGCGCTCGGCCCGATGTGCACAGGGGCGATCATGGATTCAATTGTAACGGCGTTTTCGCTGCCTCTGCGCACACGTCGTACGTTCCGAGGCCCGAAGCGAAACATACCGAATGGGAGCCTTGCGCGGAGGTGCTTGGTTGGGCCGAGCCGGTTTGGAAATGCCGTCGGCGATGTCCCGGCGGGCTGCAAGCGAACGGGGCGGCGGGCACGTGGGGATCAGGCGGCACGAGGAGGCAGGGCGGCACGAGGGGGCCGAGCGGCACGAGGAGGCAGGGCGGCACGAGGGGGCCAGGCGGCACG
>ERZ773022.2551-NODE-2551-length-10850-cov-5.019731_pt1 | contig 10850 bp, 5 predicted proteins | sample MGYA00580839_ERZ773022 | MGnify/ENA primary metagenome ERZ773022 (study PRJEB29015, sample SAMEA2738020) | human oral metagenome | biome: human oral; feature: human-associated habitat; material: dental | place: China | collected 2044 ... | reverse complement strand
AAGCGCTTCGCCTGATCGGGACGGAAGCCGAAGATCACGCGCAGGATCTTCTGCGGCTGCTCCAATACGCCCGGCGCCTTGAGACTGCCGAAGATGTAGATGCAGCCGTCGAGCACGGTCAACCCCGGCAAATCCTTCTGCATGACCTCGCCCGTGCCGAAGACGTTCAAGATCGGGATGATGAGCGTATCGGGGCCTGCCGCACGCTTCGCAAACGCGATGGCGTCGGGAAGCGCGTAGTACTTGCAGCAGACGAAAAGCACGTCGGGCGTCTCGTCGTAAGCCTCCGCCGTCTGCGCCTTCACGTTCTTGATATGGAGCGTGCCTCGGTGCGCCGACTCGATCGTCAGACCGTCCTTCTGAAGAGCCTCCAAGTGCCTGCCGCGTGCAATCAACGTCACATCGTGCCCCGCGAGCGCAAGATAGCCACCGAGCACCCCGCCCGTGCCGCCCGCGCCGAACATCGCAAATTTCATTGTAAATGCCTCCCTCCGTATAGTAGGAACCTGCCTGCAAACTCCTTTGATTATATCATAAATCGTCCAAGAGAAAATCAAGAATATTCACATTGCGGATTCCGTTGAAATCCTTGATGTACGACTTGTCCATCGTCAGAAGCGTCTTCTCGTACTGATCGGGAATCGCGGCAAGGGCACGCAGTTCGCGCTCTCGCGTCGCTTCTTCCAACGCCGTGGCAGCCACTTGGAAATATTGCTTGCGATCGGTGCGCTGCGCCACGAAATCCACCTCCATCCGCCCGATCCTGCCGACGCCGACCGTATAACCGCGCCGCAGAAGTTCCAAATAGACGATGTTCTCCAAAATATGCCCGTAATCGCCGTCGCGAAAGCCCAGCAAAGCGTTGCGGATGCCGTTGTCGACGATATAATATTTCTCCTGCGTCTTCAAATACAGCTTTCCCTTGATGTCATAACGTGGCGCACGATAAAAGATGAACGCACTCTCCAATGTGTGCAGATAATTGTCGATGGTATATGTGCTGGCCTTCCTTCCATGGCTCGTCAGATAACTGCTGATGCGACTGCTCGAAACGGGACTGCCGATATTGTCTGCGAGAAAACGAAGCATGTGCGAAAGAAGCGCCGGATCGCGCACAGCACTCCTTTCCACGACGTCTTTCAGCAAGACCGTATGATAAATCCCCGACAAAAAGAGTTCGATCGTCTCATCCTGCTGCGGCAGCCCGGGAATCGCGGGCAAGCCGCCGTAGCGCAGGTACTGCGCGAAAGCAGCGTCCCGATCCTTTTCACCCTCGGGCAGAAAATCCATATACTCGCGAAAGGACAGCGGCAGCATCTGAATCTCCACATATCGTCCCGCGAGAAGCGTAGATATTTCCGAAGAGAGCAGCTTCGCGTTCGACCCCGTGATGTAAATGTCGGCGACGCCCTCGACAAAAAGCGAATTGATCGCCTTTTCCCAGTGCTCTACCTGCTGCACTTCATCGAGCAGCAAATACACCTGCTTCTGTGTACCGATTTCTTCCTGCACCCGCCGATAAAGCTGCCGATAATCGTGAACGTCATCAAACATCATGGACTCGAAATTCATGCGGATCACTTGCTCTTGACGCACGCCATCCTGCAGCAGCTGCTCCGCCAGCATGGTGAGCAACGTGGATTTTCCCGCGCGCCTCATGCCTGTGATCACCTTGATGATGGGTTGGCGCACAAACGCGAGCAGTCGATCTAAGTATAGTTTACGAACAATCATACTTTATCACCTTTTTCCATTATACTGATAAAACTTTTATTGTTCAATAGTTTTTTCAATATACTTTAGAAATATATGGCGACTTTTCTCCTTGCTCATATTTTCCCTCTTCCTGCTCTTGGGAAAATCCAATTCTTATGGTATAATGAAAGACGATTAGGGAAACGCTGATAAAAATGAAGTCGCCCAGATTTGCACAGGTGCGCTGTATCTATCGAGGAGACAAACCGCAGGCGTAGCAGCGCTACGTCGAGGATTTATCGACGACGAGAGGACAGTGCAGATGTGCGAAGATGGGTGGCTGAATTTATCAGTGCTTCCTTAGATAATGCAGGGAGGCTTTTGTCATGGGAGAGATACCACAGGCTGCTTGGATCGTCATATCGATCATCGGTTTCTTCGTCGGTCAGTACGTCGTCATGGCGGTGCTGCACCATTTCGGCTATTCCATCCGCGTGCTTTCCTCGGGGAAGATGAAAAACACGTTCGTTCTGGGCTTCGCTTTCACGATGCTCGCCGCGTGGCTGCCCGTCGCCGTTCTCTGGATCTTGGGGCCGCGCTTCGTCGAAGCGACGGGATATCCGCATTCCTTCATCGCGATCACGGCAACGGCGCTGACGATCACACTCCTCTACATCGCGTGCCGCCGCACGGAAGGCGCTGTAGAGATGGTGGATGAAGAGGAGCTTGCCGCCTTCAAGGCGCGGGCGGTCGCGCGCGCGCGCGAAGAGAAAATGAAGCGCGACGCCATGATCGCCAAGGTCAGGGCGCTGCAGCGCTGAAAGCGCACTGCAAAAAAATACGGCAGAGGCTTCGCAAAAGCCCCTGCCGTATTTTTTTCATCAGAGCGCCTTGAATGCCTGCTCCAAATCGTAGAGAATGTCATCAATATGTTCCGTGCCGATAGAAAGGCGGATCGCGCCGGGCGCGATGCCGCTCTCTTTCAGTTCCTCCTCGTTCATCTGGGAGTGCGTCGTGCTTGCCGGATGGATGACAAGCGACTTCACGTCGGCAACATTGGCGAGCAGGCTGAACACCTTGAGGTGGTCGATGAACTTCTGCGCCGCCTTGCCGCCGCCCTTGACCTCGAAGGTGAAGATGGAGATGCCGCCCTGCGGGAAGTAGCGCTCGTAGAGCGCATGATCGGGATGCGAGGCGAGCGAGGGATGGTTGACCTTCTCGACCTGAGGATGTTTCGCGAGATAGTCGACGACCTTCAAGGCGTTCTCCACATGGCGCTCGACGCGCAAGGAAAGCGTCTCAACGCCCTGCAGCAGGAGGAACGCATTGAACGGCGAGATCGTCGCGCCCGTGTCACGCAGAAGGAGCGCACGCAAATAAACGGCGAAAGCGGCGGCGCCGACGTCCTTCGCGAAGGAAAGGCCATGGTAGCTCGCGTTCGGCTCGACGAGCCACGGGAAGCGCCCCGATGCCGTCCAGTCGAACTTGCCGCTGTCGACGACGATGCCGCCGAGCGTCGTGCCGTGTCCGCCGATGAACTTCGTCGCCGAGTGAACGACGATGTCCGCGCCGTGCTCGATGGGACGCAGCTGATACGGCGTCGCAAACGTCGAATCGACGACGAGCGGAATGCCGTGCTTGTGCGCGACAGCGGCGACCGCCTCGATGTCGACGAGGTTCGCGTTCGGATTGCCGATAGACTCGATGTAGATGACCTGTGTGTTTTCCCGAATTGCCGCCTCGAAGGCCGCCGCACCGCCCGCCGGATCGACAAACGTCGTCTCGATGCCGAAATCAGGGAAGGTGTGCGCAAGAAGATTGTAGGTGCCGCCATAGATCGTCGTCTCAGCGACGATGTGCTGCCCCGCATGAACGAGTCCCTGCAGCGCTGTCGTCACGGCCGCTGCACCCGAGGCAAAGGCGAGCGCCGCGACGCCGCCCTCAAGCGCCGCCACGCGCTTTTCGAGCACATCCTGCGTCGGGTTCATGAGCCTGCCGTAGATGTTGCCCGCATCCTTCAAGCTGAAACGATCCGCCGCATGCTGCGAATTGCGGAACACGTACGACGTCGTCTGGTAGATCGGCACAGCGCGCGAATCCGTAGCCGGATCGGCTTCCTCCTGTCCGACATGGAGCTGCAGGGTTTCAAACTTATACTTTCTCTCGTCGCTCATCAAAATCTCCTCTTTCCTCGGGCTTGCCCGCAATACAAGAAAACATACCTGATTCATAGGTTAGGCCTATTATAGCACAATATCATACTTTGTCAATAGGTTTTATAAACCTATGTGCAGCTAGGAGTATTCACTCATTAGAAAAGAATTATCTTTCGTGTTATGGGAAGGATTTCACATTTCCATGCCGAACACATAAAAAACAAAGGGACGTAGGTCTGTTTTTTGAGAAGGTTTATTGGTAAAATCGCGTTCTACATTCATTCGCGGAAGAATCATCGCCGCAGTAGCAACATCCATGGATGGATCGTGGTTATGGGAGGGGTATGCTTGTTTCATTTTGCTTCGTCGTCGCTGCGCATGAAGTTCATCATCCTTATGGTCGGAACTTCACTTGTCACCGTCATCTGTATCACCGCGCTTTGGCTTCAGACGCTGCGCATGGAAGCGCGGACGCAGCTGGAAAACTATCGCACACAGCTTCTGCAGGATGTCGACACATCCTTGAAGAATGAGACTCAGATCGTCGTCAGCCTTCTCGAAAAGGTCTACCAACAGCAGCAAGCCGGCCTCTTGAGCGAGCCGGAAGCGAAGAAGCTCGCCGCCGATCTCGTGCGCGACCTGCGCTATGACGACGGCAAGGGATACTTCTGGATCGATACGGCGGACGGCGTAAACGTCGTCCTCTTAGGACGCGACGTCGAGGGCAAATCACGCATCGACCTCGTCGATCCCAACGGCGTCCACTTCATCCAGGAGATGCTGAAAAACGGCCGGCAGTCGGGCGGCGGCTACACTGACCTGAGCTTCGCCAAGCCCGGTGAGACGACGCCTCTGCCCAAGCGCAATTATACCACGACCTTCGCGCCTTACCAATGGGTCTTGGGCACAGGCGTCTGGATCGACCAGATCGACGCGCTCATCGCCGCACAGAAGGAAGCCATCGATGCGGATTTTTACAGCAGCCTGCGCATGACAGTGCTCATTTCCGTCTTGATCGAAGCCCTGTGCATCGCCTTGGCGATCTTCTTCAGCAACAAGCTGGCAACCCCCATCGTGCATGTGACGAACCGCCTTGCCACGCTTGCACAGGGCGACTTCCGCCACAACGCCGCGCTTGAGGCCAAGATTTCGAGCACGGACGAGATCGGCAGGATGAGCCAGGCGCTCGACACTTTGCAGCACAACGTGCGGCAGATGATGAAGCAGGCCATCGAAGCGGCAGAAAAGATCACGACTGCTGTCGCCCAACTCAACGAGAGTGCTGATCAATCCGCCACGGTCAGCTCCCAGGTCGCTTTCTCCATGTCAAAGGTGGCAGACTCGTGCAACGAGCAATTCGCGGAAATGGATCGCACGAAGGCTCAGATCGGCACACTTGAGCAGCACATGAGCGCTTTCGCCGGAAACCTCTCGCAGACCGTCGACGCCGTCGCGGGGACGAACCGCGCGGCGGCAGAGGGCGCGACCCGAGTCAACGAAGCCGTGCTGCAGATGCAGCGTATCGCCGAGTCCGTATCGCGCTCCGCCGAAGTCATCACCGTGCTCGGCAAAGAATCCGACAAGATCGGCACGATCGTCGACGCCATCGCCGCCATCGCCGAGCAGACGAACCTCCTCGCGCTGAACGCCGCCATAGAGGCAGCGCGCGCAGGCGAGAACGGACGAGGCTTTGCCGTCGTCGCCGAGGAAGTCCGAAAGCTCGCCGAGCAGTCGAGCACGTCGGCGGACGAGATCACCGCGCTCATCACCTCGATTCAGGAAAAGGCGCAGAATGCCGTCGAGGTCATGCAGGAAGGCGCCTCCCAGGCGCAGGGCGGCACAGAAGCCGTCGACGCAGCCGGCCGCACCTTCAAGGAGATCGCCTCCATGGTCGAGCACGTCGCCAGCGAATCGAGCGCCATGGGCAGCCGCGTCCACGAATTGGAGCAGAGCACGCACAGCATACGCGACTCCGCCGAGTCGATGAACAAGATGAGCCGCAGCGTTGCCGCCGAATCGCAGACCGTATCCGCCGCGACCCAGGAGCAGACCGCCGCCGTTCAGCAGATTGCCGCCGCAAGCCGCTCGCTCAACGAGATGTCGCAGGCGATGCACGCTGCCATCAGCAAGTTCAAGGTATAGACTACACGCACAAACGTCCACTTTGTGGACAAATATGCAAAAAAGCTGCCGCACCGATTTCGATGCGGCAGCTTTTCTTAGTGTTATGCTTCTTCAGTGTTTCCTTAAAAACGGAAATTCAGCTGCGCCATGATATTGTGGCTATTGGAATCGCTGCTGTGGCGGTACTGGTAGCCAAGATCCCAGGACATTGTCTTGCTTTCCGCATTCATGCCGAGGCTACCGACGATGGTCGAGCGGTCGTAGATATCGTAGTGGACGGTGCCCGCTGCGCCATCGATGCCGGGGACAGATACGCGCAGATTGCTGTCTTTCCCGCCGAGAGTCGCGATGTAAGAAAGGTCGGCGTAGAATTTCTGCGTCCAATCCTTTGTCTTGGAAACGCTCTGGAAACCGACGCCGACGGGCAGCGTCACGAGACTCTTGCGAGACGGATCGTAGTGGAAAGCTTTCTGCTCTCCCCAGACGCCGTCATAAGCTTCCATGTCGACATTCGTCCAACGCAGACCGATGTGCGGGACGACGGCCTGATTGCCGCTCTCAATGCGCATTTCATCCGTGATGCCGAAGGTAACGATATTGATGTCGGCATCGGCGGAAACAAAGCTGTCCGCATCGTTCGCCGCCTTGTAAACGCCCGCATCCATGATGAGGTTGTTGTTGCCGTTTCGGATTCCTGCGTAGGCGCTAATGCCGCCCATACGGAGGTCGTTGAGACCATAGCTTCCCGAGCTCGATCCCTTCACATAGCTGAAGGCAATCCCGCCGCGAGTCTTTTTCGCAGGCGCAAAATCGTAGCCGACGGTGATGCTGTTGTACTTGCCGTCGTAGTTCGCGCGGCCGCCTTCAAGTGCCAGTCCGTCAACATCGAGACGGCTATGGCCGTACTTGAGCCAGAAACTCTGCGGATCTGCCTTCTCGTCGGTATTGAGGAGCGACAGGCGCTGCTGCGCTGCAGACGCGAGGTCAATGACGGCACGCGTCGCCATGTAGGAGGCACCTACCGCCTCCAGCGGCTGCATAGCTGCATTGGCAGCGGCAGCCCTCAACTCGTCGCTGTACCGGGCATTCGTAACATCGGCGACAAATGCCCTGGCACCTGCATAATAGGGGCTCGTGCTCGATGTCGCAGCAGATACGGCATCGATGATATTGGAGGCTGCCCGATTGATCTGCGGCATCGCCTCAGCTGCCGGCACGCGCTTAAAGATGAGCTTACCTGCGTCAGCAGCTTCTGCGCTGAACTGATAATTCTTTGGCAGGATGACATTGTCCTTACTCGGCTTAGTCAGCCAGTTATTTACCGCTGCATCGGTCGTCGCCGTCGTGCCGTCGATGATATGGTACTCGCTTCCCTCCGCGAGTATGCCCGTCAGCTGCAGATACGATTTCGGATTGACAGAAATCACGGTCGTGCCCGTGCCTGTAATCAAAGAAGATGAAGTGCCCGTAAAGGCAGCGGCATCAGCGGCCAAAAGCGAGTTTTCTCCGAAAGTGATATTTCCTGCGGTCGCAAGCTCGCCGGCAGACGCACCTGTCGCAAGGGAACCGTCGACCTTGATGCCGCCGTTCGCATCGACCGTTAGGTGCTTGCCGAGGTAGAGCGCCGCTGTAATGCCGGCTGTTCCCCACGACTTCCCCGCTTGACGTAAAGCCGCATCGGCTGTTTCTTCATTTCCGACGCCGATCGAAGCGACCGAATTGCGCCCGACGGTAAGACGATAGTCGATCGTATCGCTCGGATTGACGAATTTCGAGGCACCTTCTATGCCCACGCCATCCTTCCAGACGGGATCGAGAAATACTTCCGCCTTCGTGAGAACAGAGCCTTCCGGAAGAATCAACGTGCCGGCTTTATCGTTATTGCCGACGGTGATCTTGACGTCTGAAGCATCTGCCGCCACCGTGATCTTCGTACCCGTCATCCTGCCATTGACGGCAAGTCTTGCGCCGGTCTTCATCTCTACGGCAGAAGTATCGAATACACTGCCTTCGATATCAAGCACAGCATTTTTTTCGAGCGTGATACCTTTTTTCGCCTGCAGGAGCGCATCCGCGTCAACTGTGACGCTTGTATTGTCCCCTGCCTTGATCGAGCGCACCGTCTGCTGTCCGCTCGCAATCTCCAGCTTTGCCTTCGCATCGGCTGCTTCTGCACCGCTCGCGGCAAGTGCAATATCGGCATTTGTATTGCCGATGAGCGATTTATCGCCGCGTCCGAGCGTCAGCGTGCCGCCGCTCTCTACATCGACAGATACGCTCGTCGTGACATCATCGGACGGCGTGTCGCCGCTGACCGTGATGAAGTCACCGCTCGCATCCTTATAGCCGAGGTTTAGCGTCGAACTGTTAGCGACGGTGATTTTATGCGGCTTCGTCGCATCCGTGAAATCGACGGTCTGGATGTGGTGCGTCTTGCCTGCCGCCGTCTGGATATTCTGCTCCGCTGTCTGTGCGCTGGGCGGCGCAGCGGCAGCAGCAGCGTCCGTGCCCAGTGCATCGGACCACTGCGCATACTGCAAAGACTTCCTTGCACCGTTCCACATTTCGACCGTCGCATTCGGACTTTGCGCCTGAATGAGTCCCTTTGCCTTTTCGAGATACACATCATTGTAGAAGCTGTCATCGAGTACGAGCCTGCCGCCGTTGATCGTGACATTATCGGTAAAGTTTTTGCGCAGACTCTCGGGATTTTCATTCGTTCCCGCAGCAGTAAGCCCCTTTGCAAAAAAGAGCTTGGATTTCCCCATGAGCGTGCCGTTGGGATTCAGCTGAATGGGAGCCTTATTTCCCGCGGCTTTCTCCTGGAAGTCGGAATCTCCCACCATGTGCAAAGTGGCATGGATATCTCTCGTCATATCAGTACCAATATTGAGATACCCGTTCCCACCCTTGAAGTTTTTCGGTAGAGCTTTGATCGTGCCATTAAAGAAATCCATATCCCCACGTTCAAGGTTGAATGTTACATCGGTAAGATCAGCGACAGCCTCCGTATTCTTTACCGTTTCTTGAATAGCATCCGGTCCCTTATTCCAATTGGGAGAGCCGAAATGCAGCGCGAATATGCCACCCTCCTTTCCAGCTGGACCATCACCTTCGCCAACCGCAAGTTCCACTCGGCTCAACTTATCACCGTTTTGGAGATCGAGCGTCGTCCATCCTTGACCAATATCGCGAATCCGCAGAATGCCATTTTCCCTGATAGCAGAAGCAGTGAAATGTTCATGCCGCTGAGGCTTCCCTTCCGAAGCAGAGCCCACATGAATGATGCTTCTTTTATCGCCATTGACGGTACGAATCGTGAGGTTTTGATCCTTGAGCAAATCACTCGCCTTGAGGAGATACTCATCATTGTGACGCAAGTCATCAAGAGCAAGTGTACCGCCGTTGAAATCGAGGGCATTCTGGGCATCGTCGCGCATCGCATCAGGATTTTCTTCAAGACCGTCCTCGCCAAGACCCTTTCGAAAAATCAGAGCAGACGGAACCTCAAGCGTGCCATTCTTGTTTAAATGGATGAAATTGCTTCCGTGATATGTATTGCCGACTTCATCCTGCCACTCGGTATTAAACTTCGAATCAGGATTTGTAATAAGTTTCAAGGTGGCATGGGCACTTAAAGAATTTGTAGCTCCGATATTAAAGCTACTGTCTTCATCTGTGCCATATATATTTTCTGGACGAGCGAGAATCGTACCGTTAAATTGATAGATGCTCCCTTTTCCATCTGACTTGAAAACCACATTCCTCATATCAGCGATAGCATTCGTGTCTCTGCAGAATGTTGTATCTAAAGCAGTGATTTTATTATAATCTAAATCAAAGCCAAGCGACACATCGCCTCCATGTTGAGACACAGATACATTGCCATCTGCATCAATACGTTTAGCAGTGGAATGAAATTCCATGGGTTCTGCTTTGTCTCCATCTTGCAGATCAACGGCAATCCATGCCTGATCGACAGCACGAACTTGTTTAATTTCCTTTTGATTGAGTGCATTTATAGTGATGCGTGTAGGTGTATCATTCTCATTCGTTTCCCGATAATCAACCAGGACCTTCCCCTCTGCCAACGCCTGCTTGTATTCATCGAGTGTCATCGCCGAAGCATCGCTTGTCCCCAGCACACCTGTCATAGAGCCTGCGGCGAGACCGGCCAAGACGGTGCGCGCAATCCTTTGTTCCTTTCGCTTCACTTTCTCCATCTCCTTTGAATGTCTTCCCTGTGAAACGCCGTTGCGAGCCATAAAGATTAAAATAACCTAGCTTATACTTCGACATCCTATTAGAAGTTCCCCTCTAAAAATTAAAATTTAATAAAAATTTTAATTTGCAGCAATTTTTCACAACAGCACCCCTGCCAATGTACACAAACGCCCGTACATGCAACATTTATGTCACATGTACGGGCGTTTGTGTTTTGGGAGCAAGGCCCCCTTCTCACTTCACAAGCAATTCATCAGAGATGATCAAACGGCTTGTCCGGCAGATTGTCCATCGGGAACGCGCCGCGCGTGGCGGCATTTGCCGCTTCGATCGCCTGATGTGCGAGGTCGATCGAGAGGCCGAGCGTCCTCATGCACTGGTCGGGATTGTGGAAGCCGACGCCGTTTTCAGCCTCGACGTAGTCCCAATACCACTGCGCTTCGCGAATCAGCTCACGCGCCGGAGCGAGCTGCTCGTCCGTCGCGCCGGCTTCCGCCGCCGCCTTGATGGCAAGATGCGCCTTGGCGCACGTGATGCCCGCCGTCCGCTGCAGCTTGAAGGTGTTGTCGTGAATCGTCTTGACGCGCGCGATGAGGACTTCCTTGCTTTCATCGTGGCACTTGAGGCATGCGTCCTCGACGTACTTCAACG
>ERZ773022.2548-NODE-2548-length-10857-cov-7.472320_pt1 | contig 10857 bp, 9 predicted proteins | sample MGYA00580839_ERZ773022 | MGnify/ENA primary metagenome ERZ773022 (study PRJEB29015, sample SAMEA2738020) | human oral metagenome | biome: human oral; feature: human-associated habitat; material: dental | place: China | collected 2044 ... | reverse complement strand
GTCACCATGAACCGGAATGTCAAACTCTAACAAACCTGGAATGGCATCAATCTTGTGCACTGTAAGTGTTTTGCCGAAAAAATTATCTGTCATCTAGATTTCTCCAATCAAACGGAGCAAGTATTGCCCGTATTCATTCTTTTTAAGTGGTTGCGCCAACTTCAGCACATCTTCACGGCTGATATAACCCATTCGGTAGGCAATTTCTTCCAGATTGGCAACCTGAACATTTTGCATCCGTTGAACCGTTTCGATATATTGTGAAGCCTCTAATAGACTCTCATGCGTCCCTGTATCCAACCAGGCAAAACCACGACCCATAACCTCAACAGACAAATCACCACGATCCAAGTAAGCCTTGTTGACATCTGTGATTTCTAATTCTCCGCGAGGACTTGGTTTGATACTCTTGGCAATTTCGACAACGTCGTTATCATAGAAATACAGTCCTGTCACTGCATAGTTAGAGCGCGGCTGTTCTGGTTTTTCTTCGATGGAGATAGCATTCATATTTTCATCAAATTCTACAACACCAAAGCGTTCTGGATCCTTGACATGGTAGCCAAAGACAGTCGCACCTTTCTCTTTCTTGGCTGCCTTTTGAAGCATTTTACTCAAACCAGGGCCGTGATAGATATTGTCCCCCAAGATCAAAGCAACACTATCATCACCGATAAATTTTTCACCGATAAGAAAGGCTTGAGCAAGTCCATCAGGACTAGGCTGTTCCGCATAGGAAAGCTTGATTCCAAATTCGGAGCCATCCAATAGCAAGTCCTTAAAACGGGGTAAATCCTGTGGTGTTGAGATAATCAAAATATCCTTAATCCCAGCCAACATCAAGGTTGACAAAGGATAGTAAATCATGGGTTTATCATAAACCGGCATCAACTGTTTTGACGCAGCCCGGGTAAGGGGGTACAGTCGAGTACCTGAACCACCCGCAAGAATAATACCTTTCATAATAGGAAACCTTTCTTTGTTGTTTGTGCTTTTATTTTACCATGTTTATAGACCAAAATCACGCCTCACATTTATATTCAATTTTATACATTTTTTATAAATGATCCATACGATTAAATAAAAATTAGGCTTATCAATAATTTTATGTAATCACAGTGTCAAGTTGCTATTTAATTACTCAAATAGGCTTTATAAAGCACCTGAACCAAATTCGAATTCTTTGTTATTGCAATTTCTATTTTTTACTTTGTATTCATCGGAACCAGACAATAATCTAAGGCTTCTCCATTCGGGAAGACAATCTTTTTTGCTTGTCTCTTAATCTTTTTATTAAGTAATTCAATTAAATCTGTGGAGTAAACATTAACCCTAATGTGTTAAAAAGTGAATAAAATTTTCAGTATTATCAAGTGTTGCCATGACTTTCCTATAACATTGTTTTCAATATTCTACTCATTTCTCTCTTACTGAACGTCTTCTTTTGAAGCAAGGGCTTTTAGTTCCACAGGATTAACTACTGTGCTTCCAGCTGGGACATCATGTAAAACCATCGTACCTGCTCCAATCTTAGAATTTGCACCAATTTTTACATTTCCTAAGATAAATGCATAGGCTCCTATAAAACAGTTCTCCCCGATGATAATTCTATCATCATCGTTTTTAATCCCTAATGTTACATGATGTTGTATAGTCACATTATCCCCAATGATAGCATTGCTACTTACAACTGTTCCCATCCCACGATGTTCAAAATTGACGTTTTTCCCAATTTTAGCTTTACGTGGGCACTCAAAACCATATAGAACTCTGAGCAGAAAAACTCCACCCTTAAACTTTCTACTCCAATTGTAAATAAAATAAAATAATTTCATGATTTTCCTTTTCTTTGCTTAGCAAATTATCATTTTTTATAAGCTTTAAAATAGTGATGCCCTACTCTATCCTTCTCTGGAGGCAAAATCATGTAATCTCCATATTCATGCCGTAGAACTTTATCAAATTCTTTAGGAATCCTAAATTCATATTTCTCAAAAGGAACCAAAATAGTCTCATCAAACCATTCACGCGGAAAAATATCTTTTTCTCCCCATGATAACCAAATAACGCAACCTACATATTCACTGTTATCGTAGTCTTTAACTCTGGCTAACTTAGCTAGTTGATTTTGGAAGTAATCTTTCCCAATCATTTTAGAGAATAGATAAACTGGATACTTAATCAACTTCCTAAAAGTTGATGTTGTCGTTTCAATCGCAAAATGTTCTCTAGTTGCCTGATAACAAAACGATGATAAACGATCCCCCTTCATACCAAAGGCAACCGCCTCTTCTTTCGTATCTCCCAAACCATCATAGGGATAGATATCAATGAAAACCCCCAAACCAAAAGGTTTCTCATTTCCCATCTCAATTCGGTATCTCTGATCACTAATTCGAGTAATCATATAAGGATATTCTGGACACTCTTCTCGATTGAATACTTTTAAATGTGGATAATCGGCGATATTTTCCTTCAAATACTCCAATAGGCGGTCATAATCTGGTCGAGGCATCATAATGTCAACATCATCATCCCAAGGAATATACCCTTTATGCCTAACCGCACCAATTAAAGTCCCGTAAATCAAAGCATAGCGAAAATGGTGTTTTTCACAAATACTAGCAATCGTGTGTAAAATCTCCAACGATACTTCTTGCATCTCTCGAGTAGTTAGTTCTTTCATATCATCCCTCCCGATAATATCTCAATAGCATTCTATACCTAACAACAGTCTCTCAATCAACTACTATCATTTTTATCAAAATAAGTGTTTATAGTAAGTATTCGGTATTCTCAACTTTTCTTCTTCAAATTTATATGTTAGCTTATGGAATGGTGTCTGTTCGAGAATATAATCATACATCTCTTCGTCAAACTCTTCAAATAAGCGTAACTGCAAAATATGAGGAGTTGAATTATTGAAAGGAACTACCTTACTCCAGTATTCAGGAAACTCTTCGATAGATAACTGGAAGAAATGGTGGATTAGAAAATAGTCAACCATTGCATTATTCTTTTCCCAGTATAGATAAAGCAAATCCTTTGTTAACTCTAACAGTGGATGATGAACTTTACCAGCTGTCATAAACCAAGTTGAAATAGCCAAAGCTTGCCCATCAAGACCAGGTTTTAAATTTTGAAATAGAAATAAATCAGAATCTAGCATATAGGCAGGAATATCTGAACTCGAACAAAATACCGTCCCATCAATCCACGTACCACCATACTTAGTCAGTAATTCCAAGCGCAATAAATCTGACAAGTGGGTCTTGGAAATAATTCCCTGAGCAATTTTTGTTTTAATGTGGTCTGGGAAAGTCACGTAGTGATGGTAATTAGCATCTGTTAAAACAACCACTTCTCTATCTGATAGGTGTTTTTTAACCGAAGCGATACACTCCTGAACCACATGAGGGGCAGCATCTAAGCCTTGAAACCAGCAAATCCATATCTTATTTGACGCTTCTTTATATCGCTGATCATACACAAGAGAATACTGGTTTTCTTCCCTGAACTTTTGAATAGCTGATTCATACTTCCTTCTCAATCTTGAAAGAACTACATTACTATTATTTAAACGGACTATCTCTAATGACTTTTTTGAAAAACCAACCAACGGTAAAATAGCTATCGTTCTAAAAAGAACTCTTGACTGAATCAAGTCGCTAAAAATCTCTGCGCCCTTTTTTTTAATCAATGCTGCAAAAATACTCACTAAAACATCCTTTCTAAACCATAAACATATATTCTGGTTTATTCGTGTTGAACCTTTGAGAAAAATATTAAGGATACCTCAACAATACCTAGTATTTTTTTAGATAGTGTAGTCCCTACGTTTCTTATAATTTTATATATCTCATTTTTGTCTGTAATAGCAAAATCAGTACCAAATATACTATAATCGTTCCTAGACCATATATAAGAATCGATAAAATATTATTATTAATAGCAAAGAACACTTTTAGCCAATGAATAAAGACGACTGTCCCTACCATTGCTAAAATATTTTTAGTAATTTCAATGAATATATAGCTAATCTTTATATTTATACCGAAATTCTTTTTAAAACGAATATAGATGAGAGCGAGCGAAATCACATTAGATAATACGGTTCCAAGAACAATACCATAAACTCCAAAAATGCTCACTAACGACAAACTAAGTATAATATTTATGATACTTACGGTAACACTATTCTTAAAGGTTTCTTTTGTGTTGGAATTTGCGTAGAAGTATCTGTAAATCAAGTCACGGATAACATTAAACTGTTGACCGCTAATATAAACACAGGCACACATATAAAGAACATTCACATTTTCAAGTGTAAATTTCCCACCCAAAAATAGCAAAGATAGCCCTTCAAAACCAACATTTATAAAACCTGCAATAATGATCGTTAGGATTGCGTGAAAAAGAATACAATAATCCCAAAAATATTTAGATATATTTTTACTCTTTAAATTTGCTATGATTTTAGGATAGACATAGACTGTTAAATTCCCAACTATGACAGTATTGACCATCGTGATAATTTGTGAAGCATAGGTTAGAATTGTAGCCTGTCCTTCTGCTAAATTCGTTGCAATAGTAGTACCTATCATCGTATGCAACCTATAAACTCCTGAACTTAATACGATTGGCCAAAATACAAACATCATACTTTTAAATTCTGGGTTCTTGAAATCAAAGCACAATTTGTATCTAAAACCTATTTTGATAGCAATAATAAGATCTAAAATTAAATTGAGGACCGATCCTGCAATCAGAAGTGAGAAGTATAAATAGATATTATCAATAACCCCGAGCAGTAAAACAGTTAACACGATCATATTGACAATCAGTACGATTATCTTTGGGATATTATATCTATCCTCAGACTGATAATAGGCCGTAGTTACGGCTAACAAAGAGAGAATTCCTTGAATCACAAATGAGATTATTAAAAAATCTGAAGCAATAGCTATAAAGTCAGTTCCTCGAGCAGTTAACGAAGATAGTAAAGGTGTTCGAAAAATAATAAGCCCCACACTTAACAATAAGATACAACCGTAGGTAAGGGTAATGAAAGTATTCACTGCTTTAGAAGAAATTTTTTTCACATAAGCTGGAATAATTACAGTGGTGACTCCGCCCGTCACAAATGAAAAAATAAATGTCGCAATTTCTAAAGAAAAATTGTAAGCATCCATGTAGTCGGTTGCACCAAAGTTAACAGCTGTAAACCGAGATTTGTATAAGGCCACAATTTGAGATAGGCACGTTAATATGATCATCAAGGTTAATTGAATAGCTGTTTTTTTGTTTTGATTACTTTTTGTTGTAGTACTCATTATTTCAAAGTATGCCTCTCATTAATCGTTCATCTAGTTTCATAAAGTGTTTATTGGCTTGTTCTGCTATATCAGTACTTCCATCAAATAATAAATAATTCAAATCCTCAGGCACTTGACAATCTATATCTGAAACCGAAACACAATAATGTGATAATTCAAAATTCGCTAAAAACTGTTCAAATTTTTTATTATAAGCGATAGGGAGAATTGATACACCAAAGACCATGCCGAGAATCATGCTATGAAATCTTGAGGCAATGATTTTTTCTGATTGTTGGATAGCAGCAACAACTTCTCTCCAATTCTCTCCATTATAATTCAAAATAGATATTTCAGATTGTTTATCTGATGGTAGTTTCTTTATAATTCTATCAACAACCTCCTCATCTCCTTCCATTTTACAAAAAGAAGAGAGGATAATTTCATACCCCTGTTCTTTATAATAATTTATGCAACGAAGGATAAATTCTTCATAATTAGTTCCATATTTTTTTATAGCTTCCCCTTTTTTGAAACAGTCTATAATCGAAATAAAAATCCTTTTCTTTTTCTCGTCCATTTCGGGAACAATACTCTGTATTCCCAAAACAATATCTGGTGCAAAACGAACCGTCGTTAATTCTGGAAACTTTTGCTTGGACCATTCATCGCGGAAGCAGATATCTTCAATCTTAGCTAGATAATCTTTAACAAGCAAGCGATATTCTTCCGTTACATAGGGACCAAAATTTGCTCCTAAAATATAGGTAGGATTCAACTGAGGCATTCTAGCTAGGCGTTCACGGGCAACCACATCATCTGCATCTTCCTGAAAAATAGAGCCCCCAATCACAACATTGAGTTGGCACTTTTTCTCTATTTCTACATAGTAATCTTTATTATAGTTAATTAGAAAGCGATCTAGACCTCTTCTTATTTTTTTATATGGATGGACAATGATATTTTTTTCGTCACGAAATACCTTTGTATATTCTTTATTAAGAATCACATGAAAATTATGATTTGGATATCGTTTGGCAAGGATGTATAAAAATAAATCATCACCTAAATTAGCATAGAAAAAACCTCTGACAAATACTTCCATTATGTATACCTCCTCCTTATATCATCACATATGGAATAGTCGCATCTATTCCTTGTACTCCATAGTAAAACCACCAATAAAAGAGAAGGTAGCCCAGTAAGGCACTTATCATGAAAAAGCGACGTCCTTTTTGTGGTCTGCAATAACACAAGGAAGGATAGGCTAAAACATTTACAGAAGAGAAAAAGTAGGCAATTCTTCCCGAGTATACATTTACACTAGTTAGTTGCAAGCACAGTATCTCTAGAATAAACATCGCTATGAAAAATCTAGCATTACTTTCCCCTTCATTCCACTTATACCAGCTGATAAGCATAAGGAGCATAATTGGAAACCGACTCAAGAATTGATTCTGTACAAAATGAAATGTTCCTCCAAAATAATTTACATAGCTTCCTAAACCTATAATTTTTAAAATGCTAGATACTACTCCTAATGAGAATAGAGAGGCTATACCTAAAACCAATATGAGAGCAACTTTTTGAAGCTCAACTCTCCTTGAAAATTGTGTGTCAAGTTGCTGGTTTGGTTTTATAAAGTAAAACATCGCTGTAATCAGTAGCAAAACAACACCAGAAGTATGGAAGGAACAACCCACCAATAAACAAGTAACAAAGCCCTTCTTATTCCTCTCAATAAAGTATAAAATACCCAATAAAGTGAATGCGACTGCTACTGATTGTCTCATCATATTCAAGGTTGAATTATAGATGGTGAGATAAAACACCATCATCCCTAGCCATGCTGGGTATTTCCCATATTTTTTTATAGCTAGAAAGGTTGGAGCTATAATCAACATCTCCAAAATAAACTTTGTCCAGAAAGCGCCTAATAATTTTGTAGTGATATAAACTACAAGTGTGAAGCCTCGTTCAAAATCTTTTACTGATAAAAAACGCCAGATTCTATACCAACTAGTATCCAAATATTCAGAAAAAGAATGAGAGGAGGTGGCCGCATTAATCGTCGGCATTAAGTAAACTTCTGTATCAGTTCCAATATGGTTTGCTCTTAATCCTGCAAGAATGCATGGGAGAGCTAAAGCTAATATAACAAAAAAAAGTCTTTGATTTTTCTTTATTTTCTCTGATAATGCTATCAAAGAACTAGAGGCAAAAAAGACACCAAGATAAGGTAACATCCTTACTCCTTATAAGCTATTTTTAATTTTCAAGTATAGAATCCTCATTCTACTAGCTACAGCTAACAACAGCCACCACTTGTTGAGTAATACTGTTAATTGCAAATTTGCTTTAGATAGTTTTCGTTCTTGAATCAAATCCACTGTCTGCTTATCCAACTCTGATAACAACTGTATTGTGTAGTCTTTTAAATCTTGCGACAATAAGCCCATTTCTAACAAATCTGTAGCGGAATTGAATAGTTGTTTTATATATCCCTCAGTTGCCATTTTTTCAAATATTCGCTTATTCTGATTACTAGCAAATTGATTAATCAGTCGTATTATGTTTTTATATGCGATAGCATTGTTTGCTATAAAAACCTTAGAACGATTTTTCAAACGTCCATTAGATGAATTTGTATCTATATTGTAGATGTATGAACACTGAGAAATATAATACATTTTAGGTTTTTGTAATAAGATATGGATTAAAAAAACCAAATCTTCTCCCGTTATCATCGTTTTGTCGAACTCAATATGGTGTTGGTCTAACAAATCTTTTCTTATAATCTTGCAAACAGGACCATTTAAGGTCCCATCGCGGACAATCCTGCTAATTACTGTCTCAAGATCGATCTCGCGTGAATCACCTTCAAACGCCTTCCACATATGCTTTTGTTGGATATCCGTCGCTAAATCGCTAAAAACAAGGTCATACTTGCCATCCAAAAGATACTGTTCCAGCTCATTAAAGGAAACAAGAATATCATCTGAATCAACGAAGATAACGTATTGTCCTTTAGAAAGGCTAATCCCCTTATTTCTAGCTACGCTAACACCTTCGTTAACTTTTTTATAAAATCTAAAACCAGCCTTTGTCTCTGAAAACTCTCGACACCAGTCAGATACCTTCCCCTTTGAACCGTCATCAATGATAACACATTCCATATTTAAGGAACTATTCTCATCCATAAAAGTTTTGATAGACTGAAAGCATTGTTCTAATTTATCTATATCTGTATTGTACACAGGAACAATGATGCTCAAATGTATCATACTCTCCTCTTTTCCTTCAAAAATATTAGCTTATCTCTCACAACATTCCAGAATAATCTCGTAAAACCATTATCCAATCGTATCATTTACTAAAAGTCTGAAACAATAACAAGATACAATAAATGAATTAGCGCAACAGTGAAAAATCAATAGGAGATAAGTCTACCATCTATTAATACGTTTTACGAATTGAAAATCGTCTCATAGCTAGTAACAATCTTATCCCAAGTGAATGCTTCCGCAATACGTTGGTTTGATTTCTCGTCTAATTCAGAAATGGCAACCTCATTAAATCCTTCCACCTCTTCAATCACACGCGCCAACTCATCTTTTTTCCAGTAAATGGCTCCATCCTCTCCGACTTCACGGTTAAAACCTACATCTAGTAATAGATTAAGCCTAGTGGATGCCAATGCTTCAAGCAAGGATGGATTGGTCCCTCCCACTTCATGACCGTGAAAATAGGCAAAAGCATTCTCTCGGATGTATTTGAGTAATTCTTGATCATAGACAGTCCCAACAAATTTGACTCTCGGGTCTTTGTCGAAGCCTGTATCCTTGAGCAACTGATCGTAAAACTTATTTTGTTCCACATTTGTAATGAGAACAAAGTCTTTTTTAGAATTAGACTTCATAAATTCACGAATCATGGTCTCATAGTTGTTTTCGGGAACAAATCGTCCCACAACTAGATAATATCCGTTTTCAGCAATAGCCTTTTCCTTGTACCAATTACGAACTTTTTCGTCATCAGGTTTTAAAATAGACTTGCTTGTATCTGTCCCATAGGCGATATAAGTCGTCTTGGGCTGATACTGTTTATAGTCCTCTTGGATATATTGTTCGATATTTTTACTATCGCAAACTAATAAGTCCGCATGCTTGACCATGAGTTGCTCTGAGTATTTCCAATACTTACGGACGGGGAAACTCCATTTTGCTCGGAGCCACTCATGCCCATCTGGATTGACAAACAAACTGCCTCCTATAGCTTGAATCTTTTTCTTAAGTCTAGCTATACAAGGACCAATGCGACAAGCTAGAATATAGAAAATAGGAGCTTCATCTTTATTTTTCTTGGCTATTTCAATCGCTTTATTCACAGCAGCAATATCATAAGCAATGGCTTTAGCAGGACCAATATTAGGCACATCAATATTGAAACAAATGGCTCCATTGTGCTCAAACTGGTCATCCGTGATACCAGATTTAGCTGAATTTTCACGCATACAAGCAACGTAGTATTGTATGTTGCTGTCTTTTTGATATTCTGTTAATTTCTCAACAAAGGTTTCAAATCCTCCATACTTGGCAGGAATACCCTTTGAACCTATGATATAAACTGACTTCTTCATTTTTCTCCTAGTAGTCTGAAACAAAAGTAAACTATTTCGCTCCATCTCTCATAAATACTACTTTAACTGTCTTCAATAAAATTTCAATGTCTTTCCAAATTGTCCAATCATCTATATAGGCCACATCTAATTTGACAACTTCATCGAAATTCTTGATCTCACTTCGTCCACTGACCTGCCATAACCCTGTTATCCCAGGTTTAAAACTTAGACGACGTTTTTGTTCTGGGATATAGTGCTCATACTCGTCCACTGTTGGTGGTCGTGTACCAACTAAACTCATATCTCCAATCAAAACATTATAAAATTGAGGGAGCTCGTCCAAACTCGTCTTTCTGATAAAACGTCCAATCGGTGTTACTCGAGGATCATTATCCATCTTGAACATACCGCCAGTCATGGTGTTATGTTCCATTAATTCTTTTTTTATTTCCTCGGCATCCACTCTCATAGAACGGAACTTATAGAATTTAAAGAAACGGCCATTTTTCCCAACTCGTTTTTGAACAAAGAAGGCTGGGCCTCCATCCTTACGAATGATTGGGACTAGAACGATACTAACCAAACCACAAACCAAAAGACCAAACAGGGCACCAACAATATCCAAGCACCGTTTAGCTATAACATGGGTTTGCTTATAAAAGTTTGTCGAAAATGTTACCACACTCATTCCAGCAACTTCTTGAATCCGCTTTTCACCTAGAGATAAAAAGTCGAATGCATTTAGATTGACCGAAACATCTATTCCCATACTTTCAAAACGAGAAACTAAATCTCCGATATCATAATCTTCACTCGGCAGATTAATGAAGACCTCATCGACAACCTCTTGTGTTACAAAGTCTACCATATCTTGAGGAGCAACGATGGCCACCTGGGCTTGGCTAAATGTCGTATCATCCA
>ERZ773022.2545-NODE-2545-length-10861-cov-8.721081_pt1 | contig 10861 bp, 6 predicted proteins | sample MGYA00580839_ERZ773022 | MGnify/ENA primary metagenome ERZ773022 (study PRJEB29015, sample SAMEA2738020) | human oral metagenome | biome: human oral; feature: human-associated habitat; material: dental | place: China | collected 2044 ... | reverse complement strand
AAGGACTTTATGAGGCACCTAAGGGGTATAGTCTAGAAGATCTCTTTGCGACTGTCAAGTACTATGTCGAACATCCAAACGAACGTCCGCATTCAGATAGTGGTTGGGGCAATGCAAGTGACCATGTTCAAAGAAACCAAAATGGTCAAGCTGATACCAATCAAACGGAAAAACCATCAGAGGAGAAACCTCGGACAGACAAACCTGAGGAAGAAAAGCCACGCGAAGAGAAGCCTCAAAGTGAGAAACCAGAATCTCCAAAACCAACTGAGGAGCCGGAAGAAGAATCACCAGAGGAACCAGAAGAACCTCAGGTCGAGACTGAAAAGGTTGAAGCGAAGTTGAGAGAGGCTGAAGAGCTACTTGCAAAGATCCAAGACCCCATTATCAAGTCCAATGCCAAAGAAACTCTCACTGTCTTAAAAAATAACCTGCTATTTGGTGCTCAGGATAACAATACCATTATGGCTGAAGCTGAAAAACTATTGGCTTTATTAAAGGAGAGTAAGTAAAGGTAGCAGCATTTTCTAACTCCTAAAAACAGGATAGGAGAACGGGAAAACGAAAAATGAGAACAGAATGTGAGTTCTAGTTCTCATTTTTTTCATGAAAATGTGCAAAATATCTTGACAGATAGTGTAAATAAAGATAAACTATTTACTAGTTAATTAAATGGTTAAATACTAGTTAAGGAGTAATGATGAAAAAAAGAACAATACTATTATTGATGGCCAGTGTGCTGGCTATTGTCTTAGGAGCATGTGATCAAAAAGAAAAACAAGAAGCAAAAGGGATGAAGATTGTAACAAGTTTTTACCCGATCTATGCCATGGTCAAAGAGGTATCGGGGGACTTGAATGATGTTCGGATGATTCAGTCAAGTAACGGGATTCACTCCTTTGAACCGTCAGCAAATGACATTGCTGCCATTTATGACGCGGATGTCTTTGTCTACCATTCTCATACGCTCGAATCTTGGGCGGGAAGTCTAGATCCTAACTTGAAAAAATCAAAGGTTAAGGTTTTAGAGGCTTCTGAAGGAATGACGTTGGACCGTGTCCCAGGGCTAGAAGATGTAGAAGCTGGTGACGGCATCGATGAAAAAACACTCTACGACCCTCACACTTGGTTAGATCCAGAAAAAGCAGGTGAAGAAGCTCAGATTATCGCTGACAAACTTTCGGAACTTGATAGTGCCAATAAGGAAACGTATCAAAAAAATGCCAAAAACTTTATTGCTAAAGCTCAAGAATTAAGCAAGAAATTCCAGCCTATTTTTGAAAAAGCGAGTCACAAGACCTTTGTTACCCAACACACAGCCTTTTCTTACCTCGCTAAACGTTTTGGATTGAAACAACTTGGTATTGCAGGGATTTCCCCTGAACAAGAGCCAAGTCCTAGACAGTTGACAGAAATCCAAGAATTTGTCAAAACTTATAATGTCAAAACGATCTTTACTGAGAGCAATGCTTCCTCTAAAGTTGCTGAAACCTTAGTCAAATCAACAGGAGTTAGCCTAAAGACACTCAATCCTTTAGAAGCAGACCCTGAAAACGACAAAACCTACTTAGAAAATCTAGAAGAAAATATGAATGTTCTTGCAGAAGAATTAAAATGAGGAGATGATGAAAATGAAGAAGAAATACCTTGCAGCAGGATCGGCTCTTGTCCTTTCCCTAAGTCTTTGCATCTATGCATTGAACCAACACCAGGTAGAAGGAAACAAAGATAATAACCGTGTGTCTTATGTCGATGGAAAGCAAGACTCTCAAAAAACAGAGACCCAGACGCCAGACCAAGTTAGCAAAAAAGAAGACATTCAGGCTGAACAAATTGTTGTGAAAATTACCGATCAAGGCTATGTGACTTCACATGGTGATCACTTCCATTATTACAATGGTAAAGTTCCTTTTGACGCGATTTTCAGCGAAGAACTGTTGATGAAAGATGCCAATTATCAACTGAAAGACGCTGATATTGTCAACGAAATCAAAGGTGGCTACATTATCAAGGTGGATGGTAAGTATTATGTCTACCTTAAAGATGCGACTCATGCTGATAATATTCGTACGAAGGACGAAATTGAGCGCCAAAAACAAGGTCATACTCACGATGCACCAACTTCTAACAGTGCAGTGGCGCTTGCTCAATCTCAAGGTCGTTATACTACAGATGATGGGTACATCTTTAATCCATCTGATATTATAGAGGATACTGGTGATGCTTATATCGTACCTCACGGTGGACATTATCACTACATTCCAAAGAGTTCCTTGTCTGCTAGTGAATTAGCTGCTGCCCAAGCCTACCTCTCAGGAACTAGAAATCAACCGAGTGTGACTAACTATCGTCCAAGCCAAAATGGAACCAGTCAAACCACTGAAACAAGTCAACAAACTGAAAGGCAAAGCAATTCAGAAGAGAGCTTACAGACTCTATTGCAACAGCTCTATGCTCTTCCAAGCACTCAACGTTATGCTGAATCAGATGGCTTGATTTTTGACCCTGCTAAGATTTCAAGTAGAACGCCGAGTGGTGTGGCGATTCCTCACGGAAATCACTATCATTTCATTCCATATACAAAGCTTTCTGCCTTGGAAGAAAAGATTGCGCGTATGATTCCTTTAAATAGCGACAGTGGGAAGCCAACACCTTTGGAAAACCCAAGTAAACCAGCAGAACATCCAGCTCAACAAGATCATCATCATGACCAAGACGGTAACCATGGAAGTCAGGATACCAACCATGAAGACCATGACCACCATCTCGGTGAAGAACATGATCATGGTTTTGCAGCTGACCGCGTCATTAGTGAGGATGAGCAAGGGTTTGTAGTTTCTCATGAAGATCACGCTCATTATTTCTTTAAGAAGGACTTGACTGCAGCCCAAATCAAAGCTGCCCAAGATCACTTGAAAGAAAATCATCAGCCGCAGCACGTTCAACCACTTGCAAAGACTGTGGAAAGTTTCTCGAGAGATGCGAGCGATGAAGAAAAAATTAAGTATATCTCACAGACCTACGGAGTACCGCTCGAAGCAATTCGCATTTCAAATGGATTCTTTGTCTTTGGAAATCCGGATCAAGCCTATGATCCAACCCATATCCATCCCTATGCTGTTCGAAAAGAACATGTTCGTATTCCTCTCCAAACTGGGAATCCAGAACTGGATTTCCTAAATGAACTTTATACGACTGCACTACGTGATGGGGTGTCTCCTTATAGTTTGCAAGTAGAAAATGATAGTTTTGTGATTCCTCACGGAGACCACAATCACTATATCAAGGTCCAAACTAAGGGCTATGAAGTGGCTTTGAAAAACAAGATTCCAGCCCTACAATCGACCTATCAACCTGGAGCATTTGATGAACAAACAGTTCTATCTAAGGTGGATCAACTGTTAGCAGATAGCAGAAATCTCTACAAAGACCAGCCAATCATGCAGAGACGTGTTGAACTTGCTTTGGGGCAATTCACCGAAAATATGAAAAAACTGGCAACAAACTCAACTGCTGGATATCTAGCAGCCTTGGATCTCTTTGATAAACAGTATATCCATGTGGATCAAAGTGTGGCACCGGTTGAAACTTCACCTTTAGATAAGAAGTACCAAGCCCTAGTAGATAAGATCAATACACTGGATACAGATACTTATGGCTTGCCTAAGAAAGATCTTTTGGTACATTTGCAGGAAGCAAAACTAGCACAGGATGAGACAGAGTTGGCTGCCATTGAAGCGAAACTTCAGGCCTTACAAGATTTCCGAGATCGGACAGGGGTTACAACAGTAGAGTACATCAAGTATTTCTATGAACATGTATCTGATGGTCGTTTGAGAGAAGAACTTCGGAACCGTGTTGCCAAGTTGACATGGGAACTTTACCAGTCACAATCTTTCCTCAAAGCAACCGACTTGAACAAGTTATTCCCAACTATTTACCAAACTAAGCTAGAAGTAGAAGAAGCTCTCAAAGAAGAACCCGTTTCTACAAAAGCTGGTAAGACTATTCTAGATACGGAAAAAGTAGATAGTCAAACTGCTAAGATCGCCATCTATGAATTCCTAAAAGAACTCTATGGTGATTTTATGCCAGAAGAGCGGGTTAGCCATGTTAAGAAGGAAGAAGTGGAAACTCTCCTAACAAAAGCTGACCAACTCCTAGCGCGTGTCAAAGAAGACGGGGTCAAACAATCCCTAGCTGAAGAAGCAGCTAATATCAAAGCAGCCGCAGAAAAGGAAAATGCAGATCTTGACGAAGCTAAAACACAACTTGAGGATCTCTTGAATCGTATTGCAGCGACTATCCAACGAGAGGAAAAAGAAGCAGAACAGGATCCACAAACGGTGATTATCTACCAAAAACTCTATAATGTCTTGCTCTCTCTTCACAAGTACTTAGAGGATAACAAAGGATCCGATGCTGACTTTGAACGTGTTGATGCCCTATTTGATCAACTTGCAGCCAAAAGCAGTGATAAAGAAGGTCTCCTCACTCTAGCTAAAGAAATCATTAGCTTGAACCAGGAACTCCGTTCAAAAGCAAGTGAAACTGATAGCCAATCTAAGTCTGAGAAAGACAGTGAAACAGCTGCTTCTAAACCAACAGAAAAGCAAGCACAAAGCAAAACAGAGACAAGTACTCAACCAAACGAATAAAAAGAAAGGCGAAGTAGCTGAGCTACCTCGTCTTTTTTAGTTATTCAGCAGGTTTGTCTTGATTTCCAGTACTTGTTGTAGATTCTGTTGTTTCCTTTTCTGAAGCTAATTCAGCAGGTTTAGAATCGATTGTGTTGCTTGCTTTGTTTTCGTTGCTTGCAGTTTCACTGTTAGATTTCTCAGCTGTTGATGTTTCTGTTTCGGGACTGGTCTTATCAGTATTTGCTTCAGCATTTGTTGCTGGACTTGCTTCTTCACTTGCGCTAGCTTTTGACTTGATTTCTTGATTCAAGACTAGGATAGTTTTTGTCAATTCAAGTAAAGCAGCTTTATCCTTACTCTTAGCAGAAAGTTGATCTAGTAATGCATCCACCTTATCAAAGTCGGCATCAGAACCCTTATTGTTTTCTAAGTATGCGTGAAGCGACATAAGAATATCGTAGAGTTTTTGATAAAGTACAAGTGTCTGAGGATCTTGCTCTGCATTTTCCTTCTCTTGTTGAAGGGCGCTAGCGATACGAGTCAAGACATCTTTTACCTGGCTGTTTACTTCATCCAAGTCTGCATCAACCTTGTTTGTAGCAGCTTTGAGATTTTCTACTTCTTCTGCCAAGGATTGTCTGATTCCTTCTTCTTGGATTTGTTCCAAGAGTTGAGTTGCCTTGCTCAAGAGACTTTCTACTTCTTCCTTGCTAACATGATTGACATGTTCTTCGGGCATGAAGTCTCCGTACAATTCTTTCAAGAAGCCATAAATAGCTGTCTTAGCACTTTGGTTATCAACTTTTTCAGTATCTAGAACTGTCTTAGTCGATTTAGCAATGGTTGGTTGAGCTTTTAAAGCTTCTTCTACTTCTTGTTTTGCTTGATAGATACTTGGGAACAATTTGTTCAATTCCGCTGCCTTAAGGAAGGATTGAGATTGATACAAGGTCCAAGTCAACTGAGCCACTTTGTTTCGAAGTTCATCATTTAAACGACCGTCATTTACGTGTTCGTAGAAATACTTGATGTATTCTACAGTTGTAACACCTGTTCGATCATTAAAGTCTTGAAGAGCTTGAAGTTGTGATTCAACCGCTGCTAAAGCAGCCTCATCTTTAGCCAACTTAGCTTCTTGGAGTCGAACGAGAAGGTCTTTCTTAGGAAGTCCGTAAGAGTCTGTATCCAGTGTATTGATTTTATCAATCAAGGCTTGATATTTCTTGTCTAATGGACTTGTTTCAACTGGTTTGACACTTTCATCAATATGGATATATTGCTTATCAAAGAGGTCAAGTGTTGCAAGATAACCTGCAGTCGAGTTGGTTGAAAGTTTCTTCATGTTTTCAGTAAATTGACCCAAAGCCAACTCAATCTGTCTTTGTTCGATAGGCTTGTCTTTGTAGATGCTTCTGCTATCAGCTAAAAGTTGATCTACTTTTGCCAAAACTGCCTTCTCATCAAAAGCTCCAGGTTGATAATTGGATTGTAGGGCTGGAATCTTGTTTTTCAAAGCCACTTCATATCCCTTAGTTTGAACCTTGATGTAATGATTGTGGTCGCCATGAGGAATCACAAAACTACCATTTTCTACCTGCAAGCTATATGGAGACACACCATCTCGCAAAGCAGTGGTATAGAGTTCATTTAAGAAATCAAGTTCTGGATTTCCAGTTTGGAGTGGGAGTCGAACATGTTCCTTACGAACAGCGTATGGATGGATATGAGTTGGATCGTAGGCTTGGTCTGGATTTCCAAAGACAAAGAATCCGTTTGAAATTCTAATCGCTTCAAGTGGAACTCCGTATGTTTTAGAAATATAAGCAATCTTTTCTTCATCGCTAGCATCTCTTGAGAAAGACTCTACCGTTTTAGCAAGAGGTTTTACAGGCTCCGCATCATGATGTGTTTTCAAATGATCCTGAGCTGCCTTAATTTGCTCTGCTGTCAAATCTTTCTTGAAGAAGTAATGATTGTGGTCACCATGACTCATGACAAAGCCTTGTTCATCCTCACTGATGACACGATTAGCATCAAAACCGTGATCATGGTCTTCATCATGTTTGTGGCCATGATTATCGTTATCGTGTTCATCATCATGGGCTGGGCTTGGTGTTACTGTCGTTTTACCTCTCAAATGATCCTGCGCGGCCTTGATTTGTTCTGGTGTTAGATCCTTCTTAAAGAAGTAATGATTATGGTCTCCGTGAGTCATGACAAATCCTGCCGCATCTTCACTGATGACTCTATCTGCATCAAAACCATGATTATGCTCCTCATCACGATGGTTCCCATGATTATCTTTATCGTGTTCATCATCATGTGCTGGACTTGGTACTGATGGCGTTTTACTTTTCAGATGATTTTGGGCGGCCTTAATTTGCTCTGCTGTCAAATCTTTCTTAAAGAAGTAATGATTATGATCACCGTGTGACATGACAAAGCCTTGATCATCCTCACTGATGACACGATTGGCATCAAAACCATGATCATGGTCTTCATCATGATGAGCGTCATGTTTATGTTCGTCATGCTTAGGTGCCTGACTTCCATGGTCACCGTCTTGCTCATGATGATGGTTTTGCTGAGTAGGTTTTTCTGCTGGTTTTCTTGGATTCTCCAATGGTGTTGGTTTCTCACTGTCACTAGTTAGAGGAATCATTCTCGCAATCTTTTCTTCTAATGCAGAAAGCTTTGTATATGGAATGAAATGATAGTGATTTCCATGAGGAATCGCTACACCACTTGGTGTTCTGCTTGAAATCTTAGCAGGGTCAAAAGTCAAACCATCCGATTCAGTATATCGTTGAGTACTTGGAAGAGCATAAAGCTGCTGTAATAGACTTTGAAGACTCTCGGATTTATTACTTGGTATTTCAGCCTGTTGAATAGGCTTGGTAGCTTGACCAGTCCCATTTGTACTTGGACGATAGTCAGTCACACTAGGCTGATTTCTAGTTCCAGAGAGGTAAGCTTGTGCTGCAGCCAATTCACTAGCAGACAAGGAACTCTTTGGAATGTAGTGGTAATGTCCTCCGTGAGGGACGATATAAGCATCACCAGTATCCTCTATAATATCAGATGCATTAAAGATGTAGCCATCATCAGTAGTATAGCGACCTTGAGATTGAGCAAGCGCCACTGCACTATTAGATGTTGGTGCATCGTGAGTATGACCTTGTTTTTGGCGTTCAATTTCGTCCTTCGAACGAACGTTATCCGCATGTGCCACATCCTTAAGGTAAACATAATACTTACCATCCACCTTGATAATGTAACCACCTTTGATTTCGTTAACAACATCAGCGTCTTTAAGTTGATAATTGGCATCTTTCATCAAAAGTTCTTCACTGAAAATCGCATCAAAAGGAACTTTCCCATTATAATAATGGAAATGATCACCGTGTGAAGTCACATAACCTTGATCAGTGATTTTCACAACAATCTGTTCAGCCTGGATATCTTCTTTTTTGCTGACTTGATCTGGTGTTTGTGTCTCTGTTTTTTGAGTGTCTTGTTTCCCATCGACATAAGATACACGATTCGTATCTTTATTCTCTCCTGTCTGATGTTGATTCAATGCATAAATACACAGACTTAAAGAAAGGACGACAGCTGCACCAGCAGCAAGTTTCTTCTTATTTATTTTCATAATCTCCTCATTTCAATTCTTCTGCTAAAATACTCATATTTTCTTCAAGATTTTCTAAATAAGTCTTGTCATTTTGTGGGTCTGCCTCTAAAGGATTCAGAGTTTTTAGACCCACACCTGTTGATTTGACAAGAGTTTCAGCTACTTTTGAAGAAGCATTACTTTCTGTAAAAATCGTTTTAACCTTATAGGTTTTTACAAATTCCTGAATTTCTGTTAGTTGTCTTGGACTTGGTTCTTGTTCTGGAGAGATACCTGCAATACCAAGTTGATTGAGTCCAAATCGCTTAGCTAGATAAGAAAAGGCTGTATGTTGTGTTACAAAGGTTTTCTGAGTCGCTTTTTCAAATTTAGGTTGGAATTTCTTAGTCAATTCTTGAGCTTTTTTGATAAAGGCTTGCGCATTTTTTTGATAAGTTTCTTTGTGTTCACTATCAACCTCTGACAGTTTATCAGCGATAATTTGAGCTTCTTCGCCAGCTTTTTCAGGATCTAGCCAAGTATGAGGGTCATAGAGCGTTTTTTCATCAACTCCATCCCCTGCTTCCACATCTTCTAGCCCTGGGACGCGGTCTAAAGTCATTCCCTCTGAAGCCTCTAAAACCTTAACTTTAGATTTTTTTAGATTGGGATCTAAACTTCCTGCCCAAGATTCAAGTGTATGAGAATGGTAAACAAAGACATCTGCATCATAGATAGCTGCCACATCATTCGCCGACGGCTCAAATGAATGAATCCCCGTGCTTGACTGAATCATCCGAACATCATTTAAATCGCCTGATACTTCTTTGACCATAGCATAAATCGGATAAAAACTTGTTACAATTTTCAGACCTTTACTCTGTTTTTTTGGACTTGTTCCACACGCTGTCAACAACAAAGTCAATCCTACCACAAAAATAGAAAATAGATATTTCTTTAATTTCATATATCACTCCTTAACTAGTGTTTAACCAGTTTATTAACTGGTTAATATGATACCATGATAGAAATTAGCTGTCAAGAATTTTTTATCTGTTTTTTTAACAATAATAAAAAAGCTTTCTAAATAACATTAGAAAACTTTTGCTCTTACCAATCGCTTTTTTCTTTACGAATCTCTTCCAGCATTTCAGCTTCTTCTGCTGTGAACTCATATTTTTCTAATAAATCTGGACGACGTTCATAAGTCTTTTTCAAACTCTCATACAGACGCCATTTTCGAATATTTTCATGATGACCGCTCATCAAAATATCTGGCACAACCATTCCACGAAAATCATAAGGACGAGTATATTGAGGATATTCTAAAAGACCTGATGAAAAACTGTCATCAGTATGACTAACTTCCTTACCAAGAACTTCAGGAATCAGTCGTACCGTTGCATCGATCATCGTCATAGCAGCCAACTCTCCACCGGTCAAAACATAATCTCCAAGAGAGACCTCGTCTGTCACCAAACTTTTAATCCGCTCATCATAACCTTCATAATGCCCGCAGATAAAGATTAATTCTTCTTCTTGAGAAAGTTCTTCCGCATAGGCTTGATTAAATGTTCGACCAGCAGGATCCAACAAAACGACTCGTGGCTGCTTTTTTTCAATCGCATCATAAGCATCAAAAATTGGTTGCGCTCTGAGCAGCATTCCCTGACCGCCCCCATAAGGCTCGTCATCAACGTGTCTCGATTTCTCTGCATTTTCTCGAAAATTATGATAGTGAATCTCTAGTAATCCTTTTTCGCGCGCCTTGCCAACTATTGAATGCTCTAAAGGGGCAAACATCTCCGGAAATAGGGTCAAAATATCAATCTTCATCGTCCAGTCCTTCCGGAATTTCCACATCTACTCGACTATTTTCAAGATCAATATTCAATACAACAGGTGGAATATAAGGCAACAGTAAATCACGCTTGCCTTTGCGCTTTACCACCCAGACATCATTAGCACCGGGCTGCAAAATTTCTTTAATTGTTCCAATCAAAATATCCTGTTCATAAACATTCAAGCCAATAATTTCATGATAGTAAAATTCGCCCTCATCTAAATCCAATAAATCTTCTTCAGCCACTTTCAAAGTAAAATCACGATATTTCTCAATGTCATTGATATGGTACATTCCTTTGAATTTGATAATATCAAAATTTTTCATCTTACGATGACTAGCAATTTCCACATTCATGACAAAATTATCTTTCTTATCAAAAAGGGCCAACATACTTCCCTTTTTAAAACGTTCCTCTGCAAAATCCGTCACCGATAGTACACGCATTTCACCTTGCAAACCTTGCGTATTCACAATCTTTCCAACATTATAATAGTTCATTTTCTCTCCAAGTACTAGTATTCTCCTATTTATTTTATCATGAATAAAGGGAATTCTCAAGAAAACAAATAACCCCACCCACGCCGTGATGTGATATACTCCCCTTATAGCGGACAACGAAAAAACAAAAATTCACTAAAACTATAAGGGGAGTTTTCCCATACTTTCTATAAACTAGCTCAAGCATATCAAATATAGCTTGGAGCTTGTATCACAAGAAAAAGAGCTATCAAAAATAGCTCAATATTTTCCTAAGTCTAAAAT
>ERZ773022.2543-NODE-2543-length-10867-cov-9.914632_pt1 | contig 10867 bp, 7 predicted proteins | sample MGYA00580839_ERZ773022 | MGnify/ENA primary metagenome ERZ773022 (study PRJEB29015, sample SAMEA2738020) | human oral metagenome | biome: human oral; feature: human-associated habitat; material: dental | place: China | collected 2044 ... | reverse complement strand
AACTCCAGCTCGTGCCGGCTCGCCAGCAGGTAGGCCCGCGCCGCCCGGGCGCGCTCGGCGGGCGTGGCCGCCTCCATCGCGGCCTCCACCGCCGCAACGGCCTGTGCCGCGGCCGCGGCGAAGGCGGGGTCGTGGTAGGTCGACAGCCAGGCTGCGAACCGGTGACCGGGGTCGACCTGCGGCACCGCGGCGCCGATCTCGGCGTACAGCCAGTGGCAGGGGAGTACCGCGCCGGCGCCCACCACGTAGGGGGACACGGCGGCGCGGGCGACGAGGAAGTCGGTGTAGGCGCGGGTGACCGGGCCGGCCTCGGCGCGGGGGCGCCCGGCCAGCCAGGTGCGGTGCAGCTCGCTCTCCGCGCTGAGGACCGTGTCGGCGGCGCGGGCCCAGAAGATCGCGTCCTGCGTGCGCTGGGCGCGCGCGGCCAGCAGGGCCAGGGCCCGGGAGTACTCCTCCAGGTAGAGGGCGTCCTGGGCCAGGTAGTGGTCGAACGCGGCGACCGGCAGGGTGGCGTCCACCAGGCCCGCCACGAAGTCACCGGCGCTGATGTCCCGGGCGATGTCGCTGGAGGCCCGCCACAGCGCCTCGGTCCACGGCCCGGCGGCGGCGATGTGCAGCGGCGCCGGGACGATCTCGGGCGCGAGGTCCCCGGGGCTGTGCAGCTCGGCCGGCACCTCGTCGACCTCCGCCCAGGGGTCGGCCAGGCCCGCGTCCGCCAGGCGGCGGGCGCGGTGGAAGTGGTCGACCGGGCCGTGCCCGGCGCCGACCCGCAGGGCGGCCCCGTGGGCGACGGCCTCGTGGAGCCACTGCGTGGTCCAGGTCAGCGCGTCCTCGGGGCTATCCCCGGCGCCCAGGCGGGTGGCCAGCGCCGAGGCCAGGGAGCAGCCGGTCCCGTGGGTGGAGGCGGTCCGGACCCGGGGCGCGCTCGCGGTCGCGCGCACGCCGTCGTCGTCGACCCACAGGTTGAGGACCTCCTCGCCGCCCAGGTGGCCGGTCTTGACCACGACCGGCACACCCGTGCGCCGCGCCCACCCCAGGGCCTGGTCGACCGCCTCCTGCGGGGTGCGGGCCTGCTCGACGCCCAGCAGCACGGCCAGCTCGGGGACGTTGGGGGTGATGACGGTGGCGCGCTCGCAGAAGCGGCGCATCGCCTCCTCGGCCTCGGGCTTCAGGAGGCGGTCGCCGGAGGTGGCCACCATGACGGGGTCGACGACGAGCACGGCCGGCGGGTGCTCGTCGAGCCAGGCGCAGACCGCCGCGATGATCTCGGCGGTGCCCAGCATGCCGGTCTTGACGGCGTCGAGCTCGACGTCGTCGGACACCGAGCGCAGCTGGCGGCTCAGGAAGCCGGCCGGCGGGGTGTGGATGGCCTGGACCCCGGTGGTGTTCTGGGCGACCAGGCAGGTCACGGCGGTCATGGCGAATCCGCCGGCGGCGCTGATCGACTTGGTGTCGGCGGCGGTTCCGGCGCCCCCGGAGGGGTCGGTGCCGGCGATGGACAGGACTCTGGGCAGGGCCGGGCGCAGCGGCGTCATGCGGACATCCCTTCGCTAGTACGAGCTAGATCAGGTTCCACGGGTGTGATCTCAGCGCCGGGCGGCGCACCCCGTGTCCACCGCCGATTGTGGCACACCGGGGCGGGCTCGCGCGGGACGGACGGGCTCATTGAGCCCGAGTGCCACACTGGGGCCATGCCGACCACCCCGCCCCGTGCCGCCGCCCCGGACGACGCCCTGAGCGACGCCGCCTACACCGCCGGCCTGATCGACTTCGTCGTCGCCTCCCCGACCAGCTACCACGCTGCCGCCTCGGCGGCCGTGCGCCTGGGCGCCGCCGGCCTGTCCGCCGTCGACGAGACCCGGCCCTGGGACGCCGGGCTGCCGCGCCGCGGCTACACCGTGCGCGACGGCGCCATCATCGCCTGGATCCTGCCCGAGCGGTGCGGGGAGCGTGCGGGCTTCCGGATCATCGGCGCCCACACCGACTCCCCGGCCCTGAAGCTCAAGCCAGGGGCCGCCATGGTGCGCGACGGCCTCCAGGTCCTCAACGTCGAGGTCTACGGCGGCCCGCTGCTCAACTCCTTCCTGGACCGCGAGCTCGGCCTGGCCGGGCGGCTGGTCACCCGCGACGGCGCCGTCCACCTGGTGCGCACCGGCCCGGTCGCGCGCGTGGCCCAGGTCGCCCCGCACCTGGACCGCAGCGTCAACGACTCCCTCCACCTCGACCGGCAGGCCCACCTGCTGCCGCTGTGGAGCTTCGACGACGACGGCGCCCGCCCCGACGACCCGGAGCGCTACCTGTGCGGGCTCGCCGGCATCGACGCCGACCGGCTCGCCTTCCACGACATCCTCACCTTCCCCACCGAGCCGCCCGCGCGCTTCGGGCGCCACGGCGAGTTCCTCGCCTCCTCGCGGCTGGACAACCTCTCCTCCGTCCACGCCGCCCTGGCGGCGCTGGAGGCCGTCGCCCGCGACACGGCCCGCGACGGCGAGGTCGGCGAGCCGATCGTCATGGTCGCCAACGACCACGAGGAGGTCGGCTCCCAGACCCGCTCGGGGGCGGGCGGTCCCCTCCTCGAGACGGTCCTGGGGCGCCTGGCCGGGGCGCTCGGCGTCGACGGCGACGCCCGGGCGGCCATGCTCGCCCGCTCCGTCTGCGTGTCCGCCGACGCCGGGCACGCCGTCCACCCCGGCTACCCCCACCTGCACGACCCGGCGGTCAGGCCCGCCCTCAACCGGGGGCCGCTGATCAAGATCAACGCCCAGCAGCGCTACGCCACCGACGCCGTCGGCACCGCCGTGTGGCTGCGCGCCTGCGCCGCCGCGGGCGTGCCCGTGCAGAGCTTCGTGTCCAACAACGCCGTCCCCTGCGGGACGACCATCGGCCCGATCACCGCCACGAGGCTGGGGATCACGACCGTCGACGTCGGTCAGGCCCTGCTGTCCATGCACTCCCAGCGGGAGATGTGCGGCGTCGCCGACGGCCCCTGGATGGCCCGGGCCATGCGGGCCTTCTGGCTGGGGGCGTGAGCCCGCCCTCCCGACCTGTTCCCGCCTCGGCCCCCCTCGTCGAGATCGGTCGTATTCCGGCTCGAGATCGGTCCGTGAACCGATCTCGGTGCGGAACTGAACCGATCTCGACGAAAGGAGCCGGCGCTGTCGCGAGAGCGGTTCCTCTGCAGGGGTGGCCGACGAGGCCATCGGGTAGGGTCAGGACGTGGCACGAAGCACAAAGACGGCGCCGTCCCCGAAGTCCCGCTGCACTCCCGACAACAACGGCTCATCCGGAACCCCCTCGGCCCGCCAGTCCAGCCTGCGCACCTCGAACCTGGCTCTGCTCGCCAGCCGGGTCTTCGCCTCCCCCGGCCCCGTCTCGCGCGCCGCTGTCGCCACCGCAACCGGAATGACCCGCTCGACGGCCTCACGGCTGGCCGACGAGCTCGTCGCCACGGGCATCCTGGCCGAGCTGGCCCCGACGCCCACGGCCGGCCCGGGCCGTCCGGCAGTGCCGCTGACCCCGGCGTCGGGGACGTTCATTGCCATCGGCCTGGAGGTCAATGTCTCGCGCATGGCCGTGCGCGCCATCGACCTGTCGGGGGATGTGCTCGCCGAGCGCCTCGTCGTCGACGACTTCTCCTCGTCCGACGCCCACGAGGTCCTGGGGCGCCTGGCCTCCCTGCTCGAGCCACTGACCGCTCTCGGCCCCGTCAGATCGGCGCGCATGGTTGGCGCCGCGCTGGCGCTGCCGGGGCTGGTGAGCGACGGCGTCCTCCTGCGCGCCCCCAACCTCGGCTGGGCCGGCATCCGTCCCGCAGAGATCCTGGCCCCCACCCTGGAGCGCCTCGGCACGAGCCTCGTCGTCGGCAATGAGGCCGATCTGGCCGCGCTCACCGCCGCCAGGCTGCGCCCCGGCGCCCCCGGGGAGCACCGCGACTTCATCTACCTGTCCGGGGAGGATGGCATCGGCGCCGGGATCGTGCGCGACGGCGAGGCCTGGCTGGGCGCCAACGGCTTCGCCGGGGAGATCGGCCACATCCAGGTGGATCCGCAGGGACCCGAGTGCGGCTGCGGGAACCACGGCTGCCTGGAGCGCTTCGCGGGGCGGCGCTCGATCCTCGCCGCCGCCGGCCTGCCCCCCGGCACCGGCCCCGGGGACCTGCGTAGGGCCTGCGACGACGACGGCTCGCCCCACCACCAGCAGGCCCTGGAAGCTGTCGAGGCCGCGGCCCACGCGCTGGGCATCGCCCTGGGCGCCGCCATCAACATCCTCGACATCCCGGCCGTCGTCCTCGGCGGCCACCTCGCCCCGCTGACCGGGCTCCTCGCCCCGTCCCTGCAGGAGAGCCTCGACCGCCGCGTCCTGGCCTCGCACTGGTCCGCCCCGCAGATCCTGCCGGCCCCCGAGGACGAGACCCCGGGAGCGACAGGAGGAGCCTGGTCCCTGCTCGAGAAAGTGATCGCCGACCCCGCCGCCTTCATCAAATGACTGACTCCAGCAGGGTGCGGGCCGGGCCAGACGAGCACCCCTCAACGTCAACGGAGCTTCGTCACGTGAACGTACCTTTCTCCCATCCTTCTGGAGGTAGACCTCAGAAGGATGGGAGAAAGGTACGTTGACGTTGGGAAGGTACGTTCATGTTCCGGTGCGCTCCACGCGGGCGCCCGCACACCCGGCCGACCCGTCGGCCCTGCGCCGAGACCGGTCCAGCGGAGCCCGGTGCGCGCCGGCTGGGTTCCGCTGGACCGGAAGCTGGACGCTCCCGCGCGTCCTCGCCCCCCGCGAGCCCGCGCTCATCGCCGCCTCCGTGTGCACCGGTGCTCCCGCGCACCCTCGGCCCCCGCGCCGCCCGACCCGTGTCATGAAGCCACGGGATCATGCCGGCGCCGTCGTGTCTGAGGCCGCCGATCGTCGTAGGGCTGCGTGGGATGGGCGCTCCCCCGACCAGCGGAGCACCCAGTCCCGGAGTCAATCATCCGGGTTAGGTCCGCGGGTCAGTACTGGCCATTGGGGTAGTACGGTTGCTGACCCTGGCCGGGCTGGCTGTAACCCGGCTGACCGGGCTGGGCGTAGCCGGGCTGACCGGGTTGGGCGTAGCCGGGCTGACCGGGTTGACCGGGCTGGCCCTGGCCGGGCTGGGCATAACCCGGCTGACCCGGCTGGGCGTAGCCGGGGGCCATGCCCGGGTTCGCCATGGGGGCGCCGGGGTAGACCGCCTGCTTCTTCTTCTGTACGACGAGGACGTAGTAAGTCACTCCGCCGGCGGCGGCGAGGACCACCAGGATTACGAGGATAATGGCGACATAGGGCGTGCCGTGGCCTGCCCCTGTGGCCTTTAGATCCCTGGTCTCTCGCTCGGCGTGCTTCCATGTGACGGTGTTCCCGGACTTCTCGCCGTCACCGGAGACAGATGAGGCCATGCCCGGGAAGGTCACCGAGATCTCTGCGCCGGAGTAGAATGAGTAAGTTGAGTAGTAGCTGTTCGTGTAGGTAAAGTTGTTGCCGTCGCGCTCGATCTTCCCGTAGAAGAGGAAGTCCCGGTTGTACTGCTTCATGGACAGGTTGCTGAACGTAGACTCACATGTATCGTTCTTGGAGTCGTAGTCCTTCTTCACCTTGGCTGTGATCTCTGGGTCGTAATTGTCGAAGAAGCTGTCGCACGTTGATCGGTCGAAGGAACTGCTCGTGTATTTGATATCCACTTTGATGTCGTCCTCCTTGATGATCTCGATCGAGGCGGTGAAAGAGATCGAGTCGGCGGCAGCGGTAGGCGAGATGCCGATGACGCCGATGAGGACGAGGGCTGGGACGGTCGCGGCCGCGGCGAGCCTGCGGAGGGCGTGGGGAAGGTGCATGGCCTCATATTCTACGAAACCGGCGGCCGGGCGTACCGCATGTGGCGCTGGTGACTCGTGACGTCTTCGCGGCATCGCTCGCCTCCAGCCACGAGTTGTCGGTGCTGGGGGAGGGCGTGGTGCGGTCCTGCGGATCAGCGCTGCTGATCCGCAGGACCATACGGCCGCAGGCCCGGCTGGGTGTAGCCCGGCTGGCCGGGTACCTGAGGCTGGTTGTGGGCGCTCACCGGTGCAGTGGCGCTGGAAGGTGTCTTTCGACGATTAAGGACGATGAGTGCAATGACGCCGCAGGCGACGACAACGGCGACGCCGCCCGCGATGACCCACGTCCAGAACAGGCTCCGCGAGTTTCTGTCCTCGATAGAGCCTCTGCTGTTCTTCTTGTCCCTGTCTGCAGCCGTCCCCTGGGTCGGAGCACTGGCCGAGTCTTCGCCTTCGGCCCTGAGCGAGTCGAGGGAGTCGATGTCGGACCAGGTGACCGTGTTTCCGTCTGTCTGAGCGTGCTCGTCGCTGCTTATGACCTTGCCGGGGAAAGTGACCTTGACGGTCGCGCCGATACCCTTCATGTCGGAGAGATCGGAGGACTCGAAGACGTACGTGCTGCCCCTGTGATTGATGTTCAGGCCTTTGCCGTCTTTCGAGTTGTCAATGCTTGTGCCGGCCATAGACAGGATGCACTGATCGCCCTGGACTCTTGTGCTGACGTCGGCACTCGAGTCGTCGACGGTTATCAGGTCCTTGGTGCAGTAGAGGCTGGGGGGAGTACCGTCGCTCTTCATGGTGAGAGTCATGTCGAAAGTGTCATGCTCGTGGATGTCGAACTCGAAGGAGCTTGTGGTACTTCCTGAGCCGGGGGCGGCGGTGGCCGTGGGCGGGGCGCTGGTGACGCCGATGATGCCGAGGGCCAGCGCGGTTGCTGCCACGATGAGTCGGTGCAGCCTGGTGCGGGGGAGGGCGCGCATGCAGGCGAGTCTACGGGCACAGGCCCGAGGTGCGCCATTGTGCAAGGCCACGGAACCATTTGTTCCCGGGCATCCTGCTGTCCGGGGAAATCGTGGTTCTGGTCCTGCGCCGAATGAAGCTGAGCGAAATAGGAGGCGGTGCGGGCTCAGTACTGCTGATTGGGGTTGTACGGCTGCTGACCGGGCTGGCTGTAACCCGACTGGCCCGGCATCGGCTGACCAGGCTGGGCGTAACCCGGCTGACCCGGCTGACCCGGCATCGGCTGACCGGACATTGGCTGGCCCGGCTGGCCGGGCATCTGAGGCTGACTGTAGACGCCGGCCGGTGCGCCGAGCTGCTTCTTCTTGCGGTTGGTCAGCACAATGGCGGCCGTGATGCCGCCTCCGATGGCGATGACGACAAGAACGCCGACTATGATCCATACCCAGGACGGGCCCGGGGAGTCTTTGCCTTCGGCGCTGATTGAGTTGAGAGAGCTGAGATCGGACCAGGTGACGGTGTTCCCGTTGGTCTTCGCCTTGCTGTCCGCCTTGGTGACCTTGCCGGGGAAGGTGACCGACATGGTCGCGTCAGTTTCTTCCATGCTGGAGAAATCGGATGCCGAGAAAATGAACTTGCTTCCCTTGCGCTCAATTCTCATGCTGTCGTCGTTCTTCATCTTGGAGATTTCCGCGCCTTTGATGGACATGATGCACTGATTGCCGTCAGTGTTCAGGTCGGTGGTGGCGTTGGGCTGGTTCTGGAGCTCCAGCGAGTCCTTCATGTCCTGTGTGCAGTAAATGCTGGGGGATATGCCTTCCATCTCCATCGTAATGGTCAGGTCGACCGTCTCATTCTTATGGATGTCGATCTGGTACGCGGACGTCACTTTCATGCTGCCCGAGCCGGGAGCGGCGGAGGCGGGCGAGGCGCCGACAACGCCGATGAGGGCGAAGACGAGGACGCTCATCGCCGCGGTGAGACGATGCAGGCCGGTACGGACGCGAAGAGTGCTCATGGCGGGGAGTCTACGGCATAACGCAGGCCGCGGAAGTGGGCCTGTCGACTGTGGCTTGCAAAAAGTGCCGGCCGCCGGAGCGCGGGGACGGGGCGCGGATCGTGACTCGATCCCGGCGGCCGGGGCCTTATGGTGGCATGGTGGCCGCTCGGCCGGGTTGGTCGGGTGAGTGCGGGCGAGCCGGCCGGACTGGCGGGCGGGTTCGGGCGAGGCTGTGTGGGGTCGTCTCTCCGCACAGTCTACGGCGGCCCGTACCGCCCATCGGGGTCATACGGGTACTGGCCTGGCTGCGCGTGCCCGGACTGACTGTAGTCCGGCGGCCAGGGCTGGGTGTAGCCGGTCTGGCTGCTGCGGTTCGACCAGCTCGGCTGTGTGTAGGCGGGCTGCGCATAGCCGGGCTCGGCCTGTCCGGGCTGGCTGTAGCCCGGCTGCGCGTGCTCGGGCCGGGTCGCTCCCCACTGGTAGGGCATGCTGGCTTGGCCGTAGGGTACGGGCGGAGTGTCGGCTGCCGAGCGCCTCCGGCGTACGCTCACTATGGTGACGAGCGCGACTCCGCCTCCCACAACCATGGCGGCGACGCCGACACCGGCAATCCGCGCCCAGGGCGGGCCCGAGGAGTCCTTCCCGATCGCATGCAGGTCTCTGCCTTCCGCCAAGTAGTTGTCCCAGGTCACAGTGTTGCCATCGATCCTCGCGCTGCCCGACGCCTCGATCACCCTGCCGGGAAAAGTCACTGTATACCGCGAGTCCAGTCCCTCGTACGTGTCATCGAACTCCGTGGACGGCACCGTCACCTCGAACTCGCCATCGCTGTGCGTGATAGACAGGTCCTCGTGAGAGTCGGAGAATTGTGATAAGGGGACGGCCTCTGCGCTTATCTCGCAGGCTGGATGCCCATTGTACTCGGTGAGGGTGTAAGTGGGCTTCACCCCGCCGGATGACGGACTGCTATCGCCCAGCCCTTCTGCCGAGCAGGCGGACTCCATCGTCATTTTGTCGAGACCCCAGAAAACCACTGTCAAGTCGACTGTGTCATCGGAGTGAATCGTGACATCGTAGTTAATGCCGCATGCGCTCAGAGCGAGGAGGGCCAGAACAATGGTGGTTAGACCGAGCCCGCGAAGGGCCGTGGGAGCCGAGACGCTCATGCTCAGCAGTCTACGGACGCGCCAGTTTTTTGGAAGCCCGTTGGGGCCGGGACGGCGCCGGGCCACTGGCCAGGAGCGGTCGGCCGCGGCCGCGTCAGAACCGATCTCGGTGCGGAACCGGACCGATCTCGGCGCGGAAGTGAACCGATCTCGGCGAGAGGGGGCTGCGGGCTGCGGGGTGCGCGGGTGAGAGGGCGCGGCGCGTGCCCGCCCCCGTGCCTCATCGCCTGGTGCGCTTGGAGCCCCCGCGAGAGCCCCGCTTCCTCGGCCTGGGGCGCCGCTCCTTGGCGGAGCCGCGCATGGCGGGGGCGGCGACTGACCGGCGCCGGCGCACCACGACCATTGCGGCCGCCGCGCCCATGGCGAGCCCGGCGACCCCCACCCCCACGGCGATCCACACCCCGAAGCGGTCCAGGACGCCCAGCCCCTCGTCGGGCGTCGCATAGCCCGAGGCGCTCACGCCGTTGGTGAGGGTGTCGGTCCCCTCCCAGGTGACCGTGCGTCCCGACACGCTGCCCCCGCCGTCGTCGACGACGGCCCCCGGGAAGGTGACCGACAGGCGGGCGTCGACGGTGGAGGCGAGCGGCTCGGTGGTGGATGCGGCCCCGGCGTCGGACGTGGCGGGGGCGCCGTCGAGGCCGGTGGGGATCGGGGAGACGGTGACGACATAGCGGTCGCCGTCGCGCATGACGAGCGGGACCGTGCCGGAGCCGGCGGCCTCATCGGCGTCGGGAATCCTGACACCGGTCGCCTTCACCTCGCAGCCCACGCCCTCGGCGTCGTCGGCCGAGCCGATCTGGGTCGCGGTGACGTCGGCGCCGTCGGACGTGCCCACGACGGAGGGGTCGGCGTAGTCCTGGCAGTCGGTGTCGGCGGTCAGCACGCTGCCGGTCGTGTCGCGCAGGACAAGGGTCGCGTCGTACGTGTTGGAGGGGTCGATGGTCATGTCCAGGTGAGCCGTGCAGGACGACAGGCCGAGCGCGGCGGCCACGGCCGTGGTGATGATCGGGACAGTACGACGTCGGGTCTTCACGACTGCGACGCTACACGGAAGGCATATATGTGTCCGGAAACACGAGACGCATGTGATGGTTGTGGCGGGTGTGGCGCCGCTGGGACCTAAGGGGGCTGACCGAAGTTGGCGGTTGGGGGAGGATTGGGAGCGTCCGCCAGTGTTTCACGACTCCCAGGAAGGGACCCACATGACTGTGTCTGAGAAGGATGTGCGCGCGGCCGCGCCGGCCAACGCGCCCGAGGACGTCATCGCGTTCGCCGTCCGCCTTGCCGAGCTCGGCAAGCCCGAGAACGTCTACTTCTGCGACGGCTCCGAGGAGGAGTGGGACCGCCTGACCTCCGAGATGGTCGAGTCGGGCATGTTCACCCGCCTCAACCCGGAGAAGCGGCCCAACTCCTTCCTCGCCCGCTCGCTGCCGAGCGACGTCGCCCGCGTCGAGTCCCGCACCTTCATCTGCTCCGAGAAGGAGGAGGACGCCGGTCCGACCAACAACTGGTACGACCCGGCGGAGATGAAGAAGATCCTCCACGAGAAGTTCGACGGCACCTACGTGGGCCGCACGATGTACGTCATCCCCTTCTCCATGGGCCCGCTGGGCGGTCCGATCTCCCAGCTGGGGATCGAGATCACCGACTCGCCCTACGTCGTGTGCAACATGCGCATTATGACGCGCATGGGCTCGGCCGCCATGGACCTCATCGCCGAGGGCCGCACGTGGGTGCCCTGTGTGCACTCCGTGGGCGCGCCCCTCCAGCCCGGCGAGAAGGACACCGCCTGGCCCTGCAACGATGAGAAGTACATCACCCAGTTCCCGGAGACCAACGAGATCTGGTCCTACGGCTCCGGCTACGGCGGCAACGCCCTGCTGGGCAAGAAGTGCTACGCGCTGCGC